>OKSI01000846.1_pt1 | contig 10862 bp, 10 predicted proteins | sample 1606221 | NCBI WGS metagenome assembly OKSI01 (sample SAMEA3879540, study PRJEB24766) | human gut metagenome | biome: human-associated habitat; feature: feces | place: USA | collected 1985/1987 | reverse complement strand
CTCTTTCCACTCAGCTACTGGAGGAACGATGCCAAGCTCTACGATCTCATCGCGCATCTTGCAAAGGTGCTCGTAAGACTTCTGGAGGCTAGCGAGCTCTTCCTCAGTACCTGTAGGCTCTGTGAAGTGAACACCAGTCTTGTCGATAGTAGTAGGCATAGCCATCATTACGTTCTTGAAACCGAGCTTGTCGTGGTTTACATAGCAACCTGCTGGCAATGTGAACTTCTCGCCACCCATAGCAGCCTCGATCATCTTAACTGCGTTGTAAGCTGGGCTCTGGAATGAAGAACGGCCGCGGAGCTTGATGATGTTAGAACCACCCTGTACTGTGTGGTGCTTGATCTCTTCCCAACGCTCGTCAGAAAGACCCATCTCTGCCAATGGCTTGCCGTCAACCTTAACCTGAGAAGCAAATACAGCCATCTGCTCGCCGTGACCACCATAAGTGTGAGCGCCAGTAACCTTATCCTGCTGTACACCGAACTCGAGAGCCAAAGCCTGCTGCAGACGAGTAGAATCGAGAGCTGCGAGTGATGTCAACTGGTTTGGCTTCAAACCTGAGTGGATAAGTGCTGTAAGAGCTGTAACGTCAGCTGGGTTGAAGATAACAACTACGTGCTCAACCTCTGGGCAGTACTTCTTGATGTTGTCACCAAATTCAGCAGCAATCTTGCAGTTGCCCTTAAGAAGATCCTCACGAGTCATACCCTCCTTACGAGGAGCACCACCAGAAGAAATAATATATTTAGCACCAGTGAAAGCCTCCTCTGGGTTAACAGTATAAGTTACGTTAACACCTGGGAATGCGCACTGCTGAATCTCATCGAAAACACCATGTACACCTGGCTCGAAGATATCATAAAGACAGATGTTTGGAGTAAGACCGAGCATCAAAGCGCTCTGTACCAATCACTTCTCTGAATATACGGTAAAGAAAAATGAAGGAATAGAAGGCGCAGAACACCAGGATAGCTCCCACGACAAACTGAACGCAGTTGATGCCGGTAAGCATCATCAATCCTTGATTTATCTGATTCGGGATATACATGAAGAACGCCAGCAGCGGGTGGCGGTATACGTTATATTCTGTGTCCCAGTGAGATACGATGCTATAGGTAAGCGGGTCGAAACCTGCCACATGGAAGGTCTTGACAAAGAGTTTGTGATAATTATCTGTAATCTGCGAGAACTGACTGTAATATTTGATGACAGTCAGGGCATTGAGGGCACACGCTATGATGAGTGCGATGAGTGCTGAAACTCTTTCCTCTTTCTTGATTTTAAAAATATCGAATATCTTTTTCATATCTTTCTTTTATCGTGTTTTGGGAATCCCCTTATTTCTTCAGGAAGAACCTTACCAGGAGGAAGTTTACCGGGATGCAGATGCAGAGGGTGGGTATCATAGCCAGCTGTTTGGCTAGACCCAAGCCTACGAAGAGGTTGAGGCAGAGGGTCTGCATCGAGTAGTTGACGATGTGGGAGAGGGTGAATCCTGCTCCGCGCTTGGCATTCGCCTTTACCTTGAAGGTATAGCGGGTACTGGCGATGAAATTGAAGATGAAACTCACGATGTAGGCGATGGTGTTGGCTGTGGTAGCCAGGCTGTGGTCGCCCATGTTGGGGATGAAATGTGCCAGCGCCGGCATCATAGCCAGGTAGATGACATATTGCAGTACCGTAGCCAGTCCGCCTACGATTCCGAATCTGATGACTTCGCCCAGCTTCTCTCGCTTGGCATCATCCATATTATTTATCTTGTTCTTGATATTCATGTTGCAAAAGTACTTCAAAATCTCCAAATTACCAAATATATCCTGGTATTATTTATCTCAGTATCTTTCCTTTTCCGAAGAGATAAGCCAGTCGGGTCTTCTCCATCATCTTGGCGATGCCGATGCTTCCGGCAATGGCGATGAAGATGGTAACGAGGGCAAAACAGATTTCGCTCCTGTCCCAGCTAAAGAGGGGATGATAAAACTTGGCTGCCATCGTAAAGATGGGGTGGAAGAGGTAGATGGGCAGCGTGTTGCGGCCTATATATAATAAGGCGTCTTCTGTCTTTCGAACGCAGGCATTATCCTGTAGGCGTTTGATGAGGCTGTGTATCCACATCAGGGATGAAATGCAGCACCAGCAGGAGAAGACGATGGCGAGAGTGCCCCAGTCATACCATTCTTCCAAGCCCAGCAAGTTGATCCAGAGCAGCAGGGCAACCGGTGAAGGACGGAAAATTCTGTCAAAGCCGATATGGCATTGTCTGAGTACCGCTCCGATGAAATAATAGGTGGCGGCACTGGGCGAAAGAGCGGGTGTCTTGGACAGAAGCAGGAGTAGGGTGGCGAAGATAAAGAGGCTTGTGGTGGTGCTCATCGTCGTTTTTCCCTGTCTGAGGGTTCCCCAGATTGCTCCCTTGAAACTGACGTAATAGAGAATGCCGCAGATAATCATGGTCTGGATGAACCAATAGGGACCGATGGAAGTAACGAATATCTTCTCACAAATCTGAGAGAGTGACAGTTCCGTGATGCCATCTCTCACCGGCATGAAATAGGAGAGGACAGAGAAACCGGTCACCATGATGACGTAAGGCAAAGCGAGACACATCAGGTATCTTCCCATCTCCTTTGAGCTTTTCTCAATATTCACGAGATAGCCAGTGATGATGAGGAAGGTAGGCATCATGAACGAGAGAATGCCTGCCTTGAGCTGGGGGTATGCGTTGCCGAAGCTCACGATATGAATCAATATCATGAGAATAATGAGTATGGCTCTTATCCAGTCGATGTCTGTATTCCTTTGTTTCATAATAAGTTAATGTATTGTAAGTCAGTAAGTTGGTATACTTGATACGGCGTTTCGCCGTACATGGGTACTTGGCAAGATGGTTTGCGACTCCGTTAAGCTTTCCTGTCTTCCGTTATGCGTTTCTAAATTCTGAAGGGCTTGTAATGTCCTTTGTTGGCGAAGGCGAGCATCTCCTTATCGCCTCGGCTGTCGCCAAATGCTTCTATTTCGTATTGCGCGCGGTCGAAAGATAACGAGGGGATACCGTAGGCATTGGCGGTAGTGGTGGTCAGCGCCTCGCAGATGCGATGCACCTTTTCCTCGCCATAGCAGTTGTTGCTCTTGAACTTGCCGGTAAGTCTGCCGTCAATCACTTCTATCTGGGTGCCTAAAACCCTGACTCCATCTAGGCCGCGAACTTTAAAGAACGGGCGGACCCAATTGTCGATGCTGGCACTCACGATGAAAACCTGAGCACTTGCAACCAGGGCTTCGTGTACCAGCGTGACACCTTTGGGGCGCAACAGATGCTGGTATTCTTCGGCAAAATCGCGGCAGAGCGCATCAAACTTCTCGATACGCATGCCGGCAAAAAGATGGGCAAAGATGAGTTGCTTCGCCTTCCAGTTGGGAAAAAGATGCAACTTCATCAGTACCAGGAGCGGACTGTACATCAGGAAAACCATCAGAAACCGACCGGTACCCTTGGCATATCTGATGAATTCCAGTAGGGTATCGCTTGTTGTCAGCGTTCCGTCGAAATCGAAACAATATATTTTCTTCTTCATTTTCTTATACGATATAAATAAGGATCAGGAAGGAGAGCAACCAGGCGAGCACGATAAACTGTGTAATGCGGTCGCGTAGAATAATCTTCGTAGGGTCACCACTCTTCTGGTCTACCACGGCTATCTGGATGTATCTCAGCAAACCGACCAGCACAAAGACACTCGTAAGATAGAGATAATCAGTATGGAAATTATCAATCACCTCCGGACTCACCGTATACATGATGTAACATACCAGGGTTACGGAAGCCGTAATCGTGATAGCCTGGTTAATGAAGGTGAGGTTGTAGCGGATGGTATTCTTGCGGGGAGCCTCGCCCGTCTTCTCCATGCGCAGCACATCATCGCGGCGCTTGGCAAAACTCATGAAGAGGGTGATGAGGAAGGTCATCAGCACAATCCACTTACTGAGTACGATGCCCGTAGCTACACCACCTGCCAGCAGACGGAGTACGAAACCGAAAGCTACGATACACACATCGATGATGGCATATTGCTTGAATTTGGCGCAGTAGCCGAGATTCAGAAGCCAATAGAAGATGATGATTCCCATCGTCTCCCATGAGCCGAGCAGGCTGCATACACCCATAGAGAGGGCAAACATCAGGAACATCAGTCCGTATGCCTGCTTGATGCTGACCGCCCCCGATGCTATCGGACGATGGCACTTGACCGGGTGGCGGCGGTCGGCCTCCACATCAAAGATGTCGTTGAAACAATAGATGCTCGATGCGGCAAAACTGTAGGCGAAGAAAGTAATCAGCCCCGCCAGCAGGGCATCAGTATGTAACAGGGCGCCGCCAAAGAACAGCGGTAAGAAGATAAAGCCATTCTTGATCCATTGTTTCGGGCGAACCAGTCGCAGCAGCGCAGCAAAACCTTTACTGTCTTCCAATTTATTCTCGTTCATAAAACTCCAATTTTCTTAATAAATAAACTCCTTTTTACTTGATAAACTTAGATAACTCTTTAGAAATCCATCCGGCTATCTTGCTCAGAATCCATGCTGCAGGCAGGGTGATGCCTATGCAGATGAAGAAAGTAGGCCAATAGCCCAAGTGATGCGGTTCTATGTATTTCAGCACGAAGTGGATATGGAGCAGATAACACTCCAGGCTCAGCGCTCCCACAAACATGAACCCCTTGTTAAACCAACTCGGGGTGCGGCGGAAGATGCGGTTCAGCAGCAGGATGCTTGTGATGGTGAGCGGGATATAGAGCATGCGTTCCAGGAAGAGCGGAAACATGCCATGCTTCTCCTGTTCCAGGAATATGCTCGCCAGCAGCGTCATCAGGAACATGAGCCATATCATCCATATCGAAGTGCCGTCGAGCGTCTGTTTCTGTCTGACCATCTCACCCATGTTGATGCCGATGAAGAAGATAGGCACGCGGCTCCAAAAAATCTCCAGATGTCCTACAGCCTGATGTATCGGGGTAACATATTGTACCAGGATGCACCACATGATCATCACCACCGGCAGCCAGCGGTAGATAGGATGGCGCTTGATGAGTTCCATGTAGGCAGGGGCAAAGAGATAGAGCATCATCGTAGCCGGGATGTACCAGAAATTGAGCTCATCATGCAGCCAGAACCCCCAGTTGATGGTTATCTCGCCAAAGAGATTGATCCAGTTCCAGGTGCTTCCGCCCTGGAAAGAAGGGATATAGAAGAGGCAGGCTATGATGAGCCAGGTAGGGTAGATGCGCAGATAACGGCGGATGAAGAAATGCTTGGCAGAAGGATTCTTCATCCACGAGAACCAGAGACCTATTCCGCTGAGAAAGAGGAACATGTCTACACCGACATTGCCCATTCTGCGAAGCCCGAAAAAGGCATTTTCTCTAGGCAATGCCACATGAAAGAGGATGATGAACAGCATGGCTGCTCCCATCAACTCGCCGCGAAACCGGCTGATATTCGCCAGTTCTATATCTTTTATCTTCCAATTCATGCTGGTATTTCTTTTTTGTTTATTATGGGGGACAGGCGATGGAATCGCCTGGAACGGGGGCGCGCTTGCTGCTTTTTTTCTTGCTGCTTGCTTCTTCTTCGTTCTTTCTTCTTCCTTTGTTCTTCCTATTGAAGAGGGTTAGGGCTTCGGGTTAGGAATCTTCTTCATCAGTTGGGTGAAGAGCCATGCCAGGCAGATGCTCGATATGATGTAGAGGAGCAGACCGGCATAGATGTCGCCCTGACGGCTGATAGGGATGAATATCTTGCGGGTGATAGGGTGGCATACGAAGAGGGCGGCTGATATGCTGCCCATCCACTCTAATACTTTATAAATACCAGATAGCCAACTGATGTTCTGGAGCAGGTCGGCTACCAATACGCTCAGCAGACAGAAGAAGAAAGGCACGAAGGTCCAGCCAACCATGCTGCCGCTCAGACTGTAAATCAGCGAGATGCAGAAGATGCAGCCAAAGAAGTTGGTGATAGGCGAATGGAACGTCATCAGAATCTTCTCGCCATATCTGGCATAGAGGATGCCCAAACCGAATGGCAGCATGCCGCCCATAAAGTTGTAGCGGTAGCGGTTCATCACTTCACTCTCCGGATTGTCAAAGCCCAGGAGGAGCTGGATGACGATGCAGATGGCCATCAATCCTACGGTCCATCCCCAATGGCGGCGATAGAGCAGCAGTCGATAGACGATGTAAAGTTGCAGCATCAGACCAAAGAACCAGTACGGACCCGGCCAGATGATGTTATCCGGATTTGGCAATACATTATTAAACATGCCCAGCATCGCAACGATGTCGAGCGCTGCATAGTGGTGAGAGCCAGGCGTGATAAGGTCGAGCATCGTGAATGCCACGAAACCTACTATCATCATCTTGAAGAGTTTCAGATAGTGATAGCGGATAAAGTGGAGCGGTTCGCGCCAGTTGATGCTTCCTGTAAGTTTCTTGCCCGAGATGCTGTACATTCTGGTCTGCTGTTCGGTAGAGAGATGAGGTTTAGCCTCGTATTTCATCACCAGTCCGTAAGCACTCAGAAAGAGGAATACGGGCACACCGTAATGGCCGAAGAACGAGAGCAGGTGCACAGGCAGGTTGAGGTCCATGCTGACCATTACCTGGTTCAGCCAGTCAACATTGTGCTGGAAGTATTGATACTCGTTCTCCTTGACAATAGGTCCCAGCCAATGGCAGTAGTTATGCAAGAAGATGCCGATGATGGCGAGTCCTCTCAGGGCATTGCATGCCGGGCGTGATAGAATAGCACTATTCATAATCAGTTTCTCCTTTCTTTCTTTTTTACCTTTTTACTTTCTTCCTTTTTTATCTTTTCCAGATGCGCATCACGAAGTTTGTCGTAATCGGCAGAGTTTTTGAGGATACGTGGTCGCATCTCGTCATATTTCGGACTCAGAATGTTATATTCCTCCTTATAGGTAGGTGTCTCAATGCCAGCCAGATACAACAGAAGATGAGGCAGGGCATCGGTCATGAAACGCTTGTCCTTAGCTTTGCGTATCTGACGGTAAATGTCGCGGTGATTCCTGATATATTTTGGCGAACAGTATATCCAGAACGGAATTTCAAACTCATAGTGAGCCAGCGGCCAGTCGATTTCTGCAGAATGGTTACGGCAGATGAAGCCTCGGTTCTCTTCGTAGCATTCTTCGCCATGGTCGGGCACGTAGATGACGATTGCATCCTGCTTTTGGAAACGCTTTACAATCTGGGCTACGATAGAGTCGTTGTAGAGGGTGGCGTTATCGTAATGACTCAGCATCTTGCGCTGGGCATTGGTCAGTTCAGGGCGCTTGTCTTCATAACTGCTTGCCCAGAACCGGGCTTGCTTTGTGCGGTAGCGCTGCTTATAGTTTACATGCTGGCCCATCAGGTGGAAGATGGTGAGGTTGTGCTCCTTCTGGAAGTTCTTCAGACTGTCATCATAATCCTTCAGCAATCCGTCGTCCAGGTCGTGGAGCTGGGTGTTGCGATGGTCGAACTGGAGTTTGCTCAGTTCCGGGTTGTTCAGGAAGAAACCGCCGCTGAAGTCGTAAACCGCCTCCTTTGCCTGTGGCAGGAATTCGTTGGTGATGAAGGTTACGTTGTAGCCTGCCTTTCGGAACACTTCAGGGAAGAGCGGATAGTCGCACCATTCGCCTTTCTCGCCTACCACATGGGTAGAGAGCATGTTCTTGAAAACGAAACTGGTCAGGTTCCAGCAGGTTACCACATCGGTAAACTTGGTGAGTTTGCGCGATTTCTCCAAGGCTACCTGCTGTGGAGTGGTATCCATAAAATAGCCGTACTGCTGGGAATGATGGCGGCCGAAGCTTTCGCCGATAATCAGCACGATGTTTGGCGAGCGGTAGCTGCAACTGTCAACCTTTACTTCGTGGGCAGCATGAATGAGTTGAGTAATCTGATGCGCAGCCAGCTGGTTGGCATAGATGCTGAATTGGAGTCGGTAGACAGGCAGATAGAGTACAGCATGATCCTTTTCTGTCAGGATATGCTCTACTTCGCCTATCGTTCTACCGTTCATGAGTTTATGGTAAGCCATCTTGTTGTGCCAGGAGGTGCAGCATCCTATGATGAAGATGATGAGGCATAGGATTCCGAAGCTGGCAGGCATGGCTGCAGTCATGCGGGGGATAGCCATCAGCCGTTTCTTGACAGAAGCCAACTCCAGAACGGTAATGATGAAAACGTATAGCTTGATGAGTTGCTTGCGGAAGATGGCGATGAGAATCTGGATGAGAGCGAGAAGCAGGATCCAGCCCACACTACTGAAGAGAACCTCGGCAGAGATGAGGGCTGAGAGGAAACTGCTAGCCTCCGAACTGTTGGTCTCGCCCACCAGCATCAGCATAGAAGGGTTGAGCGTAGAGCCGAAATTCACGTAGCAATAGGTGTCGGCGGCAGCTGTACTATATAATATAAGGTATAGTACGGCACGCAGCCCCCAACGCACCTTCTTGGGGAAGATGGCGACAACGGCACACACAACATAGAGGTCGACAAAGAGTTCTAGGAACAGGTTGTCGTATAGAGTCCCCTTGGCTGGTGTAGTCACGATAGAACTGATCATGCCCAGCAGGTACATGAACACAAAGAAGTTGGCATTTCTGCGAATCGGCGCAGAAGCCACGTTCAGACACTTCTTAATGATTTCTTTCCAACTCATTTTTTGCTGTTTGTTGTTTAAATATGATTTTAAGCGTTTTCGGATAGAGGGATGCCTAGAGCTGCCTGTAGTTTCTGACAGCCAGTTGCTCGATGCATTCCGGCACCATTCCCCTGATGCTTTCCTCCTCTTTGATACGCTTTCTGATTTCCGTGCTGCTGATGTTGAGCAGTGGAGTTTCTACGATGGTAACGCCTTCTGGTACATTGCCTATGCAGGCTCCCTGGCGCGGATAAACCACGATGGGATAGTGGGCTAGGATGTCGTCGTGATGGTACCACTTGTCGAAAGCTGCCCAGTTGTCGCCACCAATCAGCAGGGTGAACTCGTTTTCCGGGTAATCCTTGCTGATGGCTTGCAGCGTATGCCAGGTATAAGATGGCTTAGGCAGGCGGAACTCATAGTCGCATGCCTTCAGTTGTGGCTCGTGCTCCAGCGCTTTTTCTACCATTTCCAGGCGCAGCTGGTCGTCGAGCAAGTCGGTAGCGGTCTTCTTGAATGGGTTCATGGGCGAAACCATGAACCACACCTCGTCCAGGCAGGCCTTCTCGCAAAGGCTTTTCGCCAATGCGATATGGCCCGTATGGATGGGGTTGAAGCTACCGCCAAAGATTCCTACCTTCTTCATTTCTTACTCTGCGTCTAGGAAGGCCTTGACGAGCTGATAAACCTCCTGCTGAGCCTTCTCCAAGTCATCGTTTACGACCACGTGGTCAAACTGAGGGGCGAAGGTCAACTCATAGCTTGCCTTGGCAAGGCGCTGCTCAATCACCTCAGGCGCATCAGTATTGCGACCCACCAGACGGCGGCGCAATTCCTCTACCGAAGGTGGCTGGACAAAGATGCTCAAGGCACGCTCGCCATAAAACTTCTTGATGTTTACACCACCCTTTACGTCAACATCGAAAATCACCGACTCGCCCTTGGCAAGCTGGTTTTCTACCTGTGACTTCAGGGTGCCGTAGAATCTGTCCTGGTAAACCTCCTCATACTCCAGGAACTCGTCAGCCTCAATCTTAGCCTTGAATTCCTCTGGAGAGAGGAAGAAATACTCTACACCATTCTGTTCTGTACCGCGCGGAGCACGAGAGGTACAGCTGATAGAGAAAGCCAGCTTCAATTCCGGGTGCTCTTTCATCAGCCAGTTTACTATTGTGCTCTTACCGCTGCCCGATGGGGCGCTGAAAATTAACAATCCGTTCTTCATTTTTTATTCTTCTTTTCTTTATTTGCTGTTTGATAGGGGGCTTTTTGGACAGGCGATGGAATCGCCTGGAACGGGGGCGAGGCTTTCAAAAACGCCACTTGAGGGGGCTTTTGAGGGGGCTTTTGGGGAGAGAGAAGGTGCCTGTCTCTTGTTTAGAGGGCATTCAGCACCTGCTCCTTGATCTGCTCCAGTTCGTCCTTCATCTTCACCACGATGTTCTGCATCTCAGCCTGGTTGCTCTTAGAGCCGGTGGTGTTGATTTCGCGTCCCATTTCCTGTGCGATGAAACCGAGTTTCTTTCCTACACCATGACCTTCCTCATTCATGGTCTCGCGGAAATACTTCAGGTGGTTGGCAAGGCGCTGCTTCTCCTCGCTGATGTCGAGCTTCTCGATGTAGTAGATGAGTTCCTGCTCCAGGCGGTTCTTGTCGTAATCCACATTCGGAATCTGCTGCAGTCCGTTAACGATGTTCTGTCTGATCTTCTCCACGCGAGCCTTCTCGTATGGTTCGATGCTAGCCAGGAGCGCCTGGATGTTATCCACTTTCTCAGTAAATTTCTTCTGAAGAGCGGCTCCTTCCTGCTTGCGGAAGGCTACGAGATGGTTCACAGCCTCGCAAATTGCATTTTTTGCCACTTTCCACTCCTCATCGCTCAATTCTTCCACATCCGTCTTCGTTGTTACATCAGGAAGACGCAACAGAGTGCTGTACCAGTCGGTTGGCTCAGGAATGCCTGTTTCAGCCGAAATCTTCTTGATTTGCTGGTAATAATTCTGTACAAGCGCCGCGTTGATAGGAGTGGCATCTGTAGTAGCATCCTTATCAATCCAGATGGCGAAGTCAACCTTGCCTCTTTCTAGATTTTTAGAGATATACTGACGGATTTCCATCTCCTTCTCTCTATAGAGCGGAGCAATACGAGTAG
>OKSI01000839.1_pt1 | contig 10946 bp, 12 predicted proteins | sample 1606221 | NCBI WGS metagenome assembly OKSI01 (sample SAMEA3879540, study PRJEB24766) | human gut metagenome | biome: human-associated habitat; feature: feces | place: USA | collected 1985/1987 | reverse complement strand
CATGGGGCTGCGCATGGGCGCAGACGAGGAGGTGACGTCGAGCCTCGGCAGCATCGGCGTGCAGGCGCTGTTCATTACGTTCCTCACGGCCGTCGGCAGCATGCTCGGCGGCACTGCCGCGCGCAAGATCGTGCATCTCAACCGCCGCGCCCTGCCCGTCGGCACGGAAGACAACGCTGCCGAGGAACGCGGCGGCGGGGTCAACACCTCGGGCATCAAGTCCTCGGTCATCATTTGTCTGATGGTCGTCTGCGGCATGCTGCTGGGCTACTTCGTTCTGCCGCGGCTCATGGCGCCCGAGCGCTTTGAAGAAGTCTCCAGCACCCTGCTCGTCATCGGGCTTTGCATCATGCTCGGCTCGGTGGGCTTCAGCATGGGACTTGACGGCAGCATCGTGCGTGTCATGCGCGGCGCGGGGCTGGGCGTTGTGCTCGTGCCCATTTTCTCTGTGATCGGCTCGCTGCTCGCCGGCGTCGTCTATGCGCTCCTCTCCCCCGTCACGCTGCGCGAAGGGCTTGCCATCAGCGCGGGCTTCGGCTGGTACACGATGGCGCCGAGTGTCATCTCCGGCGCAGGACACGCGGTCGCGGGCGCGATCTCGTTTCTGCACAACGTGCTGCGCGAGACGATGGGTCTTATCTTCCTGCCGCTCATCGCCAGCAAGATCGGCTACATAGAGGCCGTCACCATTCCCGGTACCGCTTCGACCGACCTGTGCCTGCCGCTTGTGGAAAAGTACTGCAATCCCGAAACCATGGCTTACTCGTTCTGCACGGGCATGCTGATGTGCCTTTCCTGCGCGGCGCTCGTGCCGCTCATCATCGGCGCTTGATCTCCCCCCCCGCAAGAGCAAAAGCGACGCTCTCTTTTTGAAAGAGAGCGTCGCTTTTTTATGCTTCTTCTCAATGCGGTGCAAAATCAGAAGGTCACGACCTCCTGCTCGGGCTTCGACGTTGTGGTGATCTTCTCAACGTACAGCACGGGGCCTTCGCCCTCGTAGGCGTCGAGATATTCTTTCTTGACCGTCGCGGTGATCTCCACCCAGTCGCGGTTTTTGTAGGCCTTCAGGCTGTCGCCCTTGGCGACGATGCCAACGAACTGAATGTCGTTTTCGCAGCAGGTCATCACAAAGCGGCCGGGACAGTGGATGCCGGGGAACTTCTTCGAATGGCACATGATGAGCTTCATGTGCACCTTCTTGCCGTCCCAGCGGTCGGTGTGATCCATCGCGTCAACGTACCAAACGCCGTAGTCGTCGTCCGGAATGTCGATGAGCTCGGGCTTCATGTCGAAGGGGCACTCGTCGCCGGTGAGGTAATCCTCACTGTTGCCATCGTTGTCCTCAAGGTAAATGTCCGCGCGGCGGTTGACCATGCGCAGATTCCGCGCGCGCAGACTCTCTTTGAGCTTGTCGTCGCAGCGGTTGAAGACGATCATATCCGCGTTCGTGATCTTCTCCATCATGAGCTGGCCCATGTTCTTAACGAACAGCTCAAACGTCGGCGCCTGCACGAAGGTCATGATCTGGTAGAGCACCCAGTTGGCGGGCAGCACCTCGCGGTAGAGCTTTTCCATCTGCCACATGCCGTTGTACTCGATGAGCACCTGCTTGGGGCGGTACTTTTTTTCAAGCTCTTTGCAGAATGCGAGCGTCAGCTCGTCCTCATCGTCCACCGTGACGACGGTGACGTTGTCGAGCGCCTTCTTTTCGTACTCCTCGTCGCCCTCTTCGCAGCAGATAAGCAGCGTCTTATCCTCGCGGGCGAAACCGTCTTCTAAAATGCCGTTGATAAAGTTCGTCTTGCCGGAATCCAGAAAACCGGCAACCAGATAAACAGGAATATCCATCGATCACACTCCAAACAGTTCGGCAAGGCCGTTTTCCTTGAGCTCCGCGCCGATGACGCAGAGGCGGCCTGTGTAGTCGGGATGGCCTGCGCGGACCTCGTGCTCTTCGGGCACATAGTCGAACTCGAGCCAGCCGTCCTCACCGTTTACGATGCCCTTGGCACGCAGGATATGGCCGTAGTCGCCGCTGTCAAGCTTGCGGAGCATCTCTTCAAGCGCTTCGCGCGTGAACTTCTTCGGCGTTTCCTTGCCCCAGGAGGCGAAAACATCGTCGGCGTGGTGATGGTGGTGGCAGGAGCATTCAGGATCGTCGCACTCCTCACCGTCGTGGTGATGATGGTGATGCGCGTGCTCGTCGTGGTCGTGATGATGTTCATCATGATCATGGTGGTGTTCGTCATGCTCGTGCTCGTGCTCGTGCTCGTGCTCATGGTCATGCTCATGGTCGTGGTCATGATGGTGATGCGCGTGCTCGGCCTCTTCGATCTCGTGCTCATGGCGCATTTTCTCGAGAAGCTCATCGCTGAGCGACACCTTCTCGACCGCGGAGAGAATGGTCTTGCCGTCCAGCTCGTCCCACGGCGTCGTCAGGATAGCGGCGTCGGGGTTCTTCTCGCGCAGCAGCGCGGCAGCAGCCTCCAGCTTCTCCTGCGAGAGCTTCTGCGTGCGGGAAAGGATGATCGTGCCGGCGGCCTCGATCTGGTTATTGTAGAACTCGCCGAAGTTCTTCATATAGATCTTGACCTTGCTTGCATCGGCCACGGTGACATAACTGTTGAGCTTGAGCTCGTCCGGGCACTCGTCCACGGTGCGCTGCACGGCAACGATCACGTCGGAGAGTTTCCCCACGCCGCTCGGCTCGATGAGCACACGGTCGGGGTGGAACTGCTCCACGACCTCCTTGAGCGCCTTGTTGAAGTCGCCGACAAGGGAGCAGCAGATGCAGCCGGCGGACATCTCGGAGATCTCGATGCCGGACTCCTTCAGAAAGCCACCGTCGATGTTGATCTCGCCAAACTCGTTTTCGATCAGCACGAGCTTTTCGCCGCTGTAAGCCTCGGCGATCAGCTTTTTGATGAGCGTGGTCTTGCCGGCACCCAGAAAGCCGGAGAAAATATCAATTTTCGTCATAAGAAATACGCTTCCTTCTTTAATATTGATTTCCAAACTTATATTATAATTGGAATTTATGAATGATTCAAGTCTTTTGCGTGGAAATCTTCTAACTCAAGGCACGCTTTCCTCCTGCGCGCGGCACAGTGCGCCGAGTGAGTCGATCAAGCTGCGCACCGCCTCGCGACCGAGCGGCGGGAGCGCGCGGTAGGCCTCGATCAGCGCCTGCTCCTCGTGCGAGCAGACAAAGCTCCCCGCGCGGAACGAATCGCGGTAGAGATAGTTCGGATCAATTTGCAGCGCGTCGAAAAGGCGCAGCAAGACCTCTTCCTTGGGCGAGCTGACGCCGTTTTCATAATTGCTGATAGCAGAGGGCGAAACACCGAGCATCTCCGCCAGAGAAGCGCGCGAGAGCTGAAGCTCTTCACGCCGCAGCCGCATTTGTTTGCCAAAACTCATCCGATTTCCTCCGTCTATGACAGACTACGACAAGATTTGACAGCATTCTATCGCAGAAACTTGTATCTGTCAATTCAGTTTAACAAGAATCTTGTAATTTTATTCTTGACATAGCAAGATTCTTGTGATATTTTAATTTTGCTGACAAGAACCTTGTGTTCCGTCGGCATGCCGTGGCAGTCTCCTCCTGCCGATGCAACCGCTGCCCGCACCGCTCAGGGCAGCATGCTCCCCCGGAAAAAGAGAAAAAGCGCGCTGCCGCTCGACAGCAGCAACGCACAGAACAAATAGAGAGAAAGACAATAACGAGCCGACACCTTGTGTCCGCTCGTTATTGTTTGTTTATCGACAGGCCCTGAAACGAAAAAAGAACGAGTTGATGAAACCATCAACTCGTTCCTGGTGGGGGAAGGTGGATTCGCTTTTCTGCGGAAAAGCCACGCCGGTTGCGGCATGCCACCGGCATACCGCCAAGAGCCGGCTTTCGAATCCTAAGATACAAAAAATTATCGAGCAAACACAAGTGTCTGCTCGATAATGGTGGGGGAAGGTGGATTCGAACCACCGAAGTCACTGACAACAGATTTACAGTCTGCCCCCTTTGGCCACTCGGGAATTCCCCCATATTCAATTATAGTGCTTGTCGGTGGAGCTGGTAGACGGATTCGAACCCCCGACCTGCTGATTACAAATCAGCTGCTCTACCAGCTGAGCTATACCAGCATCTCAGCAACGAACAGGTTGTATATTACCAGACTCCGCGCAATTTGTCAATAACAAAGTTCAAAAAAAGGAGGAAATTTATTGTACACGAAAAACAGGCGCCGGCCGCCGGCAAAAAGGCGCCAGATCACCACGGTCTGCTCGCTCTGCGCGCAGGAGATCCGCGCGGGCGAAACACTGTGGCAGCGGGACGGCGCGACCGTCTGCGCAGACTGCTTTCTGCCGTTTGCGCGCGAGGAGCTGCGTCCCTTCGAATACATATTGGGAGAGGAGATGGCGGAATGACCCTGTATCAGATGTCTTTTGTTTATCGCGAGGACGCGCTGCGCTTCCGCATGCGCATCACGGCGCTGCGCGAGCAGGCCAAGGCCGCCCCGACGAGGGACGAGCGCGAGCGCTTCAAGCGGCGGATCCTGGAGCTGCAGCAGCTCCAGCGCCAGTCGTACGAGCTTGCGGAGCTGACGCGCCATTACTATGAGAGGGGGTACTGGCGCAGTGAAAAATACACCTTATAAGATACGCAACAACGAGATCTACGGTGATCTGACCGCCTGGCTGACCGCGCACGCCGGAGACAACGAGAGCGACCTTATGCGCCTCAAGCGCAACCTGCGCCTCGCGCGGGAAGAAGAGCTGACGCCCCGCCAGCGCGAGCTGCTGCGCCTGCGCTACGAGGAAAACATGACCGTAAGCGAGATCGCCGCAGCGATCGGTCGGGACAAGTCTACCGTTTCGCGCACGCTCTCCCGCGCGCGCAGAAGGCTTTACAAATGTCTGCGATATGGGCTATAATAAAATAGAGAAGATTTGGAACTGAAACCCGCGCCGACACATAAGCAGCGGCCGGTGCGACAAAAACGAGGAGGAAAGATCATGCTGCACAAAGCACTGCAAAACAAATGGGTGCGCGTCCTGATCGCGGTTTTTGCAACGTTTCTCTACGCGCTGGGCGTAAACCTTTTCATCGTGCCGATGGGGCTTTATTCCGGCGGTGTGGTCGGTCTCAGCCAGGTCATTCGTACACTGCTCATGCAGCATCTTGATCTGCCCGCGGGCGTGGACATCGCCGGTATTCTGTACTTTCTCATCAATATTCCGGTGCTGTATCTCGCCTGGCGCGACCTCGGCCGCGGTTTTTTGCTGCGCACGCTGATCTGCGTGGGCGCGTCGTCGTTCTTCCTGAGCGTGGTGCGCTCCCCCGCCGTGCCGATTCTGGAAGATCCGCTCGCCTCGTGCCTTGTCGGCGGCATTCTCTGCGGCTTCGCCCTTGGTCTCGCCCTTACCTGCGGCTGCTCGACCGGCGGACTGGACGTTGTCGGTCTGTGCCTGACCAAGCGCGGCAGCCGCTTCACCGTCGGGCGCTTTTCTCTGGGCTTTAACATCATGCTCTACGTTGCCTGCGCGTTCCTCTTCGACCTGCGCACGGCCATCTATTCGGTGATCTACACGGTGTTCTGCGCGCTGTTTATCGACCGCGGACATCAGCAGAACATCAACGTGCAGGTGCTTATCTTCACTAAGGACACTGACCCCGCGCTGCCGCAGCGCATCATGTCCCGCATTGGCCGCGGCCTGACCTACTGGGAGGGCAAGGGAGCCTACACCGGCAGCGACATTCGCGTGCTCTGCGTCTGCGTGTCGAAATTTGAGACAGCAGACTTGCAGGAAACGGTGCACGAGATCGACCCGCACGCATTCTTTATCGTGCAGGAGGGCGTTCGCATCGGCGGCAATTTCATCAGAAAGATCTCATAAGCCAAACACGGCAGCATTGGAAAAAGGGCGCGCAGCGCCCTTTCTTTTTCAGGGAGGAACATCGTATGGAACAGCACACAATGAAGGTCATCGCAAGGATTCGCTCCGACTTTCCCGAAAAATTCGGCATTCCGCGCCAGAGCGGCCTTGTGCCGGAGCTGCGCTCAAAGATCGTCTTTGAACCGGAATTCCGCAATGCCGACGCGCTGCGCGGCATCGAGGGATTTTCACATCTCTGGCTCATCTGGCAGTTTTCCGCCGCCGTGCGCGACACCTGGTCGCCCACCGTCCGTCCGCCGAGGCTTGGCGGCAACGAACGCGTCGGCGTGTTCGCCACGCGCTCGCCGTTTCGCCCGAACGCCCTCGGCCTTTCCTGCGTCAAGCTGGAGGGTGTGCAGCACGAGGACGGGCTTGGCGATGTTCTGCTTGTCTCAGGCGCCGACCTGATGGACCTGACGCCCATCTACGACATCAAGCCCTATCTCCCCTATGCCGACGCGCACCCCGAAGCGCTCGGCGGATTTGCTCCCTTGCCAAAGGAAACGATCGCGGTCCGCTGCCCGCCGGAGCTTCTCTCTAAAATCCCAGAGGGACAGCGCGAGGCGCTGCTCGGTGTGCTTGCTCAGGATCCGCGCCCGCAATATCAGCACGACCCCGCACGCGAATACGGCATGAGCTTTGCCGGTTGGGACGTTCGCTTCCGCGTGAACGGCGATACCCTTGAGGTATTTTCTTTAGCGGAAACCAAGCATTGATAAAAATGCCGTTAAAGGAAAAACCTCTCTCGTTAAGCCGGTGTTAAGGCCGCTTCCAAACGCTTGATATGTTCTCTCCGTGCGCTATAATAGCGCCAGATTACATAAAAGGAGCGTATCCACCGATGGAAGTATCCAGCGCATTTGTTGTTGTCATGGGCATGGGCGTCACGTTTGTAGGTCTGTCCTGCATCATCTTTCTGACGCTGCTCATGGGCAAAATCTTATCCCGCCCCGAACCGCCGAAGGCTGAGCCTGTCGTTCCGGCAGCCCCTGCCGTCCCCGCAGACGGGTTGACGGACGAGGTCAAGGTCGCCATCATGGCGGCGATCGCGCAGCAGCCCGGCTTCAATATGGCGAACGTGACAAACGTCAGCATTCGCAAGATTTAAGTTTGTATTCCGCTTCTTCCTTTATACGGCAAAAGGGACGGCCAAGGCCGTCCCTTTTGCCGCAAAAAAATATTCGATTTAGCACAAAATTAGCGGCTCGTATGGTATAATAGATGCGAATAGTATGCGGAGGCTTTCTCTGCGCCAATAATCAAGCGAGAAAGGGCAGCAATATGAAAACAAAGCCCAAGCACCTGCGCCATTTTTACGATTTTCTGCTCACCGTGGCAATTCTGGCAATCGCGACGATCCTCTGCACACTGCTGCGCAGACTCGACGACGGCAGCGGCTACGTCAACCTCATTTTTGTGCTGGCGGTCGCGTGCATCTCGCGTTGGACAGAGGGCTTTTTCTGGGGCACGTTCAGTTCGGTATCGGCCGTTCTCTTCGTCAACTTCGTCTTTACCTACCCCTATTGGGCGTTTAACTTTACGATCACCGGCTACCCGCTCACCTTCCTCGCCATGCTGACCGTTTCCATCATGATCAGCGCGATGAACACGCAGATCAAAAAGCAGGAAAAGTTGCGCCTCGAAACGGAAAAGGAAGCCGTGCGAGCCAATCTTCTGCGCGCCATGTCGCACGATATCCGCACGCCGCTCACCAGCATCGTCGGCAACACGGCGGCGATCCTTGACAACGAGGATTCCTTCTCCCCCGAGCAGAAGCGCCGCCTTCTTGAAGATGTGAACGAGGACGCCCAGTGGCTTATCCGTATGGTGGAGAACCTTCTTTCCATCACGCGCATGAGCGGCGGCCAGGCCAAGATCGAAAAGGAATGCGAGGCAGCGGAAGAAATCATTGCCGTTTCGGTCAGCAAATTCACCAAGCGCTTCCCCAATATCCAAGTTACCGTTGAGGTGCCGGACGAGGTGCTGATGGTGCCGATGGACGCAACACTCATTCGTCAGGTCATGATGAACCTGCTGGAAAACGCCGCCATTCACGGCGGCAACGTCACGCAGATCCGTTTTCAGCTCTCGCGCGAGGGCAGCAGCGCCTGTTTTGCCATCAGCGACAACGGCATCGGCATTCCGAAGGAAAAGCTTCCGACGATTTTCGACGGTGGGCTTTCCGGCGTATCGCACAACAATTTCGACATGAAGAAGAACATGGGCATCGGCCTTTCCGTGTGCTATACCATCGTCAAGGCGCACGGCGGCACGATGACCGCAGAAAATCTGGAATCAGGCGGAGCGTGCTTCCGTTTCTATCTGCCGCTGGAGGAGGGCATCAACAGTGAAATTGAAGGATAAGGTCCTCGTTGTCGAGGACGAACAGAACATCAGCAACTTTATTTCGACGGTTCTCACCGCAAACGACTTTGACGTTCTTATGGCGCAGACGGGCGCCGAGGCGATCTCGATGATCACCTCTCACTGCCCCGATCTCATCATTCTCGACCTTGGCCTTCCCGATATGGACGGAATGAATATCCTCAAAGAGGTTCGCTCGTGGTCGAATCTGCCGATCATTGTCGTTTCGGCACGCACGCACGAGAGCGACAAGGTCACGGCACTCGATTTCGGTGCGGACGACTACATCGAAAAGCCGTTCGGCACGAGTGAGCTGCTCGCGCGCATCCGCACGGCCATTCGCCACACGCGCACGCCGCTCGACAACGGCGAGATCGCCCAGTCAGGCAAGTTCACCGTCCGGGATCTCACGATCGACTACGACAAGCACCATGTGCTCGTCGACGGACAGGACGTCCACCTGACGCTCAACGAATTCAAGATCGTGGCGCTGCTCGGCAAATATGCCGGAAAGGTACTGACCTACGACTACCTCATCAAGCAGATCTGGGGGCCCAAGGCCAAGGCCGACAACCAGATCCTGCGCGTCAACATGGCGAATATCCGCCGCAAGATCGAGAAAAACCCCGCCTCGCCCGAATATATCTTCACGGAGATCGGCGTGGGTTATCGAATGCTCGAAAACGAAGCTTGATGATAGAGCCGCTCGCGGCTTTATGATACCAGGGCGCGTGCGCGCCCACACACAATCACGCAGACGACTCCTGCCATTTGGGGACGGCAGGGGTCTTTTGCGCATCATCGCACCGCGCAGGCAAGTCCCGCCGCATGATATAAAAAACATCAGCATACCCTCTACCAAAAGAATCTTGGGAGGATATGCTGATGTTTTTTCATTTCAAACGCAACCGGGCACAAAAAGCGGAACGAAAGCCGCCGCGCTTTCTCATTCTCAAGCGCAAATGGCTGACGCTGGCCGCAGCGGGGCTGGCCGCGGCGGCGATCTTCGCCGCCGTCAATTATCCTGCCGCCGTCAGTGCGTCGACCGCGACGCGGCAGCTGCCCATCTACTGTGTGCAGCGTGACCAGAAGGTCTGCTCCATCTCGTTCGATGCAGCCTGGGGCGCGGACAACACGCAGAAAATTCTTGACGTGCTGAGAGAGTACGGCGTAACGTGCACCTTTTTCGTCGTGGGCAACTGGGCGGATCAGCACCCCGAGCAGGCGAAAGCCATCGTCGAAAGCGGCAACGAGCTGATGAATCACTCCAACGCGCACGACCATTTCAATGCCCTCTCCGCTGACGCGATCATTGCGGACGTGAATACCTGCAACGATAAGATCGAAGCGCTGACCGGCGTTCGCCCGACGCTCATTCGCTGCCCGTTCGGCGAATATGACGACCACGTGATCTCCGCCATCCGCTCGATCGGCATGGAGCCGATCCAGTGGGATGTGGAAGCGTTGGCAGCATCTGGAAGCGCCTGCAGCACAAGCGATATGCGCGCCTTCTGCCGGTTATCCGGGCCAGAAGGCAGGTTCAAAATCCAATTGTTGCAGATACGTCGCCGGATTCATATTTTCCTTAACAGAGTCTTAGTCGTCCCCCATTTGCTGCCCGAAAATATCTCTCGCTTTAAGCGCGATGGATACTTTTTCAATAAATTCATAGTCATCTAAATTCAGCAGGTTTTTTGCCTGACCGATCCGAAATCGGACTGTATTTTCATGTTTTCCCACCTTGCCTGCCGCTCTTTTAACATCTCCGTTGCATTCAAGGTATACAGAAACCGTTTCCAAGAGATCCTGCTTTATTAGCGGGTCAAGAATGCTGCTGCAAAAATTCCTCAGGATTTGATGATTCTTCAGCGGCAGCAGCAACTGATAGACAGACAGCGCATCATATCCCATTGGAGATTTTCCCAATACTCCTCCTATTTCGTCCGCCGAAAGGGCCTGGCGAAATGCAGAAGAAAACTGCTTTACTCCCGCCGCAACCGAGCTGTACCCCATGGAATGCTCTGGCGCATAATAGGAAAAAATCGGTGTCATCTGCTGCAGTATATTGTTGATTTCCCTCTGCCCCTGACAAGGCAGCACAAAAAAGGCTCCCTCCAAATATTTAAAAAGAGGCACTTTGAATTGTATCGCCACATCTTTCTTCAGCATTTGAAGCCGCCGATGACTCAGACCCTGAAAGGTCGCATGCACAACGATGTAGTCAGATTGAACATGCGGTGCAAGGTGCCGGTAAATGTTGCGCTGCTCAGCATCAGAAAGTTCCTTGCTCAGCAGGTGGAAAATTTTATTTTCCAGTAATAACTCTGATTGATCTGATATGATGAGTTCGGAAATGTCACGTATGAGCGCACCATAAGGAACTGTCCCGTCAATGTGAATAATCGGAAAATCCCGCGAATCGGCAAGTTCGATCACACTTTGCGGAAACTGCGGCAAAAACTCATTCAGCGCAATGCAACAAGCACTTCCCATCTGAATATAAAACGAAACTGCATCATATATCTTTGTCTCCATATCTTTATTCATATAGAAGCTACAAATAAAAGCATCTCCGCTTATAATCAAGTCGGCATCCACAAGGGGATTGATCGGACAATCTGTAAAGTTGATCCGCAAAACCTCCC
>OKSI01000838.1_pt1 | contig 10948 bp, 11 predicted proteins | sample 1606221 | NCBI WGS metagenome assembly OKSI01 (sample SAMEA3879540, study PRJEB24766) | human gut metagenome | biome: human-associated habitat; feature: feces | place: USA | collected 1985/1987 | reverse complement strand
AATGCGTTATGAAATTGCAAGAAGAAGTTTCCACCCAGATCCCTCCAAAAAGCGGAAAAAACTTCCAAAAAACAGGCAAAAAGGCACATTTCTTAAAACGTATGTTCGATGGCAAAACGCACAAAAACCCGGTAGACACAATATTTTGTGTCTACCGGGTTTGCTCGCCACAAGATACTATTGATTTGTGAAAATCGTAGAAATACGGTGGAGAAATTTGTCGATTTTTCCACAAGAGGACAGGTGTGTTACTGGGCGTCCTCCGGCGCCTTGGGGGATTCCTCGGCGGCGCTGGTGCGGTTCAGCTCGGCACGCTGGGCCTGCATCTGCTCCTGACTGGCGGCACGGAAGCGCACGCGGGATTCCTGCACCTCGCTGAGCGCCATCTGGATGGCCTCCTCCGTGCGGCGCAGAGCGTCCTCCGTATAGGTGTTGGCCACATGATACAGCTCACGGGTGCGTTCCTCGGCGCGGCGGAGGATCTCGCTGCTCTTCTGGCGGGCCATCTGGATCGTCTCGCTCTCGGAGACAATGACCTTGGCGTCCAGCTCCGCCTGACGCAGCATCTTTTCTACCTCTTTCTTGGCGCCCGCCACATACTCACTGCGGGCGGCGATGAGCTCGCGGGCCTTCTTCAGCTCCAGCGGGAGCTTGGCGCGGATCTCGTCCAGCAGATCCAGGGCTTCGTCGCGGTTGATGATGCATTTGTCGGAGCTGAAAGCGGCGCTCTTGGCCTCGTCGATCATGCCGTAGAGCATATCCAGCAGGCGCTGTACATCCTTTTCTTCCATAGATCCCTCGTTCCTTTCTCTGTTTTTGGCAGGACGTCAGCCCCGCATTTTTTCCAATTCCTCGGCGATGGGCGCCGGTACATATTTTTCCAGAGGCTGGCCGTAACGGATCATCTCCCGGGCCATGGTGGAGCTGAAATGCTCATAGTCCGCGCTGGCGGGCAGCAGCAGCGTCTCCAGTCCCGGCAGGATGCCCTGATTGATGCGGGACATTTGCAGCTCCATGTCCCAGTCGGTGGCGTTGCGCACACCCTTGAGCAGGATATGGGCGCCCTTTTCCCGGGCGTAGTCCGCCAGCAGGCCGCTCCAGTTCTCTACCTCCACGTTGGGGATGTCCGCCACGCTGCGGCGGATCAGCTCCAGCCGGCGCTCCGGCGTGAACATGGGCAGCTTTTTCTCGCAGTTGACCATGACGCAGACATACAGCTTGTCAAAGCAGGCCGCACCCCGGCGGATGATGTCCAGATGCCCCAGTGTGATGGGGTCAAAGCTGCCGGGATAAATGGCGATCTTCATGGGTCAGTCCTCATTTCCGCCGCGATGGAACACCGTCAGCTTGATTTTGCCGTACCGGTACTCGCGGTACAGCTGATAGGGTGGCGGAAGTGCGGGCAAAACTGTTTCCACGGCACTTTCCGCCACAATTATACCATGCTGACGGCAAATGTCAAACGCTGCGATATCCGTCAGCGCCTGCTCCAGCAGGCCGGAGGCATAGGGCGGGTCCAGAAAGACCAGATCAAACTTCTCGCCGCTGCGGAGATAGGCGAGGGCGTCGCCCTGCCGGACATGGGCGCGGTCGGTCAGCTTGCAGAGCGCCAGATTCTCCTGAACGAGATGGACAGCGTCGCTGCGCCGCTCCACAAACACACACTCCGCCGCGCCCCGGCTCAGGGCCTCGATGCCCAGCTGACCGGTGCCGGCAAACAGATCCAGCACACGGCGGCCCTCAATGTCGAATTGGATGATGGAGAACAGGCTCTCCTTCACCTTGCCGGTGGTGGGGCGGGTCTCCATGCCCATCAATTCCTTCAATACTCTGCCGCGGGCAGTACCGGTGATGACTCTCATCGACGGTCACCCCCTCGGATCGAAGCACTCAAAGATGACCATCGCGCCGTCCTTCTCGGCGGCGTCCATGGTCTCCTTGGAGCGGATGGTCCAGCTGAACTCCTGCGCGCCGTACAGACTGCGGCACAGCCGGAGGGACAGGCATTTCCGATCCTCATAGCGGTAGGCGATGAAGTCGGGCCGGGTGCGGGCGTTGAGCAGCAGGTTGCTCAGTACCCAGCGTACCACGCCGGGCAGGTTCGTCCCATCGCCGTGACGCCGGAAGTTTTCGGAGAGCTGACCGCGCACCACGTCGGGGCGGTTGGCCCACAGCCACATGAGGCAGCGGGGGTCAAAGGACTCGATACAGTAGGTGACGTGGTGCTTGTCCAGCAGCTTGCAGACGGCGGCGGCCAGCGCCTCGGCGTTGCCCCGCTCGGCCTTCAGCTCCACGATCAGGGGCGCCTTGCCCGCGAAGATGGGCAGCACCTCGTCCAGCAGGGGGATATGGTGCTCCGTACCCTCCAGCCTGTAGCTCTTCAGCTCCTCTGCCGTCAGATCCTCGATCTGCACGTCCACACCGGCGGTGCGCAGCAGGGAGGCGTCGTGGATGACCGCCAGACGGCCGTCCTTCATGAGATGGACGTCCAGCTCCGCGCCGAAGCCGCACTGGACGGCGCGGCGGAAGGCGGGCAGGGAGTTTTCGGGGATACGGGGCTTATCGTGGAAGCCGCGGTGGGCGAAGCGCCACTTGCGGAAGCGCTCCCAGTCCTTGCGGCGGCGGCAGCGCAGGCACAGCACATACAGCAGGCCCAGCAGCACCAAAAGTCCCAACAGAATATATACAGTTATCATATCAATCCGCCTCCAGATCTTCCAGAACTTCAATGCCGACCGTAGCCTCGGGCTTGCTGTCACCATGCTTCACCATGAGCATGGTGAAGAACGCCAGCGCCGTGAACACGGCGGCATAGGGGAACAGAACGTGCATACCGAACTGATCCATCAGCAGGCCGGACACCATGGGGGTGGCCACCTGCGCCGCCATGGAGGCGGTGTAGTAAAAGCCGGTGTACTTGCCCACGTCGCCGCCGGAGGCCAGCTCCACCACCATGGGGAAGGAGTTGACGTTGATGGTGGCCCAGCCGATGCCGGCCAGCGCGAACATGGCGTTCATCAGCACGGTGGGGCTGTCGGCATTCAGGAAGGCTGCCACGGTGAAGGAGGTGGTGAGCATCACCACGCCCGCCAGAATGGTCTTTTTGCGGCCCACCTTGCTGGCGACGAAGCCCACAGGCAGATACGCCACGATGGCGGCGGCCTGCGCGATGATGAGGGTCAGGTTATAGTCCTTGTGCAGGATGTTGCTGGCGTAGACGGAGTACTTGCTGGTAACGGCGTTGTAGCCGAAGAACCAAAGCACGATGCTCAGCAGGATGAAGATCAGGCTCTTGACCTCGTCGGCGGACAGCTTGCGGCTTGCGGTGGGGTCGTCGGCCTCGGCCTGCTCCTCCAGACCGGCAGCCACAGCCTGCTCCTGCATCTCTCTGGCCCACTCCGGCTCCCGGACGGTGAGCAGGAAGATCACCAACGCCGCCAGCATCAGCGCCGCGATGACGCCGAAATAGCCGGTATAGCTCATCAGGCTGTTGCGGACGGCGGAGGTGGCGAACACCATGCCCAGCGCCAGCACCAGAATGCCGCCGGCGGAGCCCATCAGGTTGATGATGGCGTTGGCCTTGGAGCGCAGGGGCTTGAGGGTCACGTCGGGCATCAGCGCCACGGCGGGGGAGCGGAATGTGGCCATGGATACGAGGATGATAAGCAGCAGCACCACGAAGAAGATCAGCGTGGAGGGATGCTCCGCCGTCATCTGCCACGCGCAGGCCTGCCGGGCGGGCACCACATAGTTGGTGTAGTCCGGGTTGGTGACGGTGGACTCGCCGCTGACGATCTGGCTGCGGATGGCGGTGAACTCCTCCTCCGTGAACCTCTGGCCGAGGATAAACTTCTCGCCGGAGGGAGTCAGCAGTGTGGCGTCCTTCTCCTCCCGGTAGATGGCGGTCAGGGCGGCGGGGTCGTCGATGGCGGACACGTCCCGCAGGTTCTTCAGCTGGGCGTTGTCCACGAAGGACAGGCAGACCAGCGCCACCGCGGCGATGAGGGTGCCGATGACGATGAAGGGCGTCCGGCGTCCGTGGCGGCTGGTGCATTTGTCGGAGATGTGGCCGAACAGGGGCAGCATGAACAGCGCCAGCACGTTGTCCAGCGCCATGATGACGCCCGACCATGTCTGGCTCATGCCGAACTTGTTGGTCAGGATCAGGGGGATGGTGTTGTCGTAGGCCTGCCAGAAGGAGCAGATCAGGAAGAAGGCAAAGCCTACCATGATGGTGCGTTTGTAGTTGAGTTTCATAGCGTTTCCTCCAATTGGCGGTACAGAGCCGCGATATCAGAAAAGATCCACGTGGGATGGATGCCGTATTGGGCGATGTCCGCCTCCGTACCCTCACCGGACAGCACGAAGATGCTGTCGATCCCGGCATTGACGCCGCAGGCGATGTCGGTGTAGAGCCGGTCACCGATGATGACGGCCTGCTCCGGCGCAAAGCCGGTGCGCCGCAGCGCCAGCTCCACCATGGCGGGCTTGGGCTTGCCCAGAAACAGCGGCTCCCGGCCGGTGGCGGTGGTCAGCATCCGGCAGACGCTGCCGCAGTCGGGAACGGAGCCATACCATGTGGGGCAGACCCAGTCCGGGTTGGTGGCCAGCCACAGGACACCCCGGTTCAGCAGAATGCAGGCGTCCTCCAGCTTCTGGAAGGTCAGCTCCCGGTCGAAGCCGCACAGCAGAATGTCGATGTCGTCCTCCAGCCGGTCGGTGACGGGGATGCCGGCGTCCCGGAGCTGGCCGAGAAATGACCGCGTGCCGAACACATAGCACTTTTTGCCGGGGTGGCAGCGGCGCAGGTGGTCGATGGCGGCGTCCACAGAGGTCAGGTAATCCTCCGTTCCGGAGGGGATGCCCATGCCGGAGAGCTTGTCGATATAGCCCTCCACGCCGCGGGAGGAGTTGTTGGTCAGGAACAGATACCGTCCGCCGGTGCGGCGAATGTAGGACAGAAATTCCGGCACCTTGTCAAACAGCCGGTCATCCAGATAGAGCGTGCCGTCCATGTCCAGCAGGAACAGGCGTTTTTCCGACAAAGACATTTTTTGCCTCCCTCCGTTTACATACCAGAATAGAATACCACAAAGACCTGCGGCTGACAAGCGCAGCCGCAGGATAAAGCAAAATTTTCGCGGAGAACGCCGTCGGACATGGGCAGACCGGGACGAAAACGGGAAAAGGTGTTAATTGTGTGTAAAATTTACAAGTTTAGAGGAAAAATTCCCTTAAAACATGGAAATTATCGACAAGAAACCCTTGCATATGATGTCTCATTGTGCTAATTTTGATAGCGGGTCACCGATAAATGTTGTATTGACATGAAACGGCGGCTCCAATGTGAATCAAGGAAGGGACGGGGGAAGAAACATGGAGGCGAAAATTAGCGTATTGCTGGCGGATGCCGGTGCGGATTTCCGGCTGTTGCTGCGAGAGGCGCTGGAGCGCACAGGCGAGTTTCAGGTCGTGGGCGAGACGGGAGACGGCGGACAGGTGCTGACACTGGTGGAGGAGACGCATCCGCAGATCCTGCTGCTGGACACCATGCTGCCGGTGCTGGACGGCATGGGCGTGCTGCGCCAGCTTCGGGAGAGGGAGGAGCGGCCGCGCACCATTATGCTGTCGGCGTTCTACAACGACCGGATGGTGGCGGAGGCGGTGAGCATGGGAGCATATATCTTCCTGCCTAAGCCGGTGAGCGAAAGCTCTCTGATGGAGCATATGCGCCGGGCTGTGGCGCCGCCGCAGGAGCGGGAGCCTGCGCCGCAGCTGGAGAGCATGGTCACCGCCATCATCCACGAGATCGGCGTGCCTGCCCACATCAAGGGCTACCAGTACCTGCGGGAGGCGATCATCATCACCGTGGGAAACATGGAGGTCATCAACGCCGTGACCAAGGTGCTGTACCCGGAGGTGGCGGAGCGCTTCAGCACCACGCCCAGCCGGGTGGAGCGGGCCATCCGCCACGCCATTGAGGTGGCGTGGGACAGAGGGGATCTGGAGACGCTGCAAAAATACTTCGGCTACACGGTGAACTCCGCCAAGGGGAAGCCCACCAACAGCGAGTTCATCGCCATGATCGCCGACCGTCTCCAGCTGAAGCTGAAGAAACGGCAGGCGTGAGCAAGGTGAACCGCCTGAAAAATAAGAGAGGCACGCAGGAAGCGTGCCTCTCTTATTTTTTTGCGGGGCGGGTGGGGTCAGCGGATATCCGTGACCTGATACCCGGCGTCGTCCACGGCCTTCTTCAAGGCCTCGTTGTCGGCGTCGCCGGTGACGACGGCGGTCTTGGCCGCCAGATCCACCACGGCGGTGACGCCGGGCAGCGCGTTCAGCGCCTTCTCCACATGGGCGGCGCAGTGGGCGCACATCATACCCTCAATGGTCAGTGTTTTCTGCATAGTCGGTTCCTCCTGCTGCGCCGCGGATGCGGCGGTATTCGTATGGTCTGTATGGACGGTATCATTGTCCGTCAGGTCGGCGGACTTGTCAAGGGAAACATGGTTGTCCGTCGGAGCGCCCTTCCAGCCTCGGAGCCGCAGGGCGTTGGATACCACGCACACGGAGCTGAGGCTCATGGCCGCTGCCGCGAGCATGGGATCCAGCGTGAGCTGGAGGGCGGGGTACAGCACACCGGCGGCCACGGGAATGCCGATGGCGTTGTAGAAAAACGCCCAGAACAGGTTCTGGCGTATGTTCCGCAGGGTGGCGCGGGACAGCGCCGCCGCGTCCACGATGTCCATAAGGCTGTTGTGCATCAGTACCACGTCCGCCGACTCGATGGCCACGTCGGTACCGGCACCGATAGCAAGCCCCACGTCCGCCGTTACCAGCGCCGGGGCGTCGTTGACGCCGTCGCCCACCATAGCCACGAGCCTGCCATCCTTTTGCAGCTCCTCAACGCAGCGGGCCTTGTCCTGCGGCAGCACCTGGGCGATGACCCGCTCTACCCCTACCTGACGGGCGATGGCCTCGGCGGTGCGCCGGACCACCTCGCGCCCGCTGCGGCGCAGGGCGGCAATGGCGGCAGCGCTGTCGGGCTTCACCACATCCGCCACGGCGACGACGCCCAGCAGCTGCTGCTCCTCGGCGAAGTACAGGGGCGTTTTGCCTGCGGCGGCCAGCGCCTCCGCCGCGGCGCGGAGAGCGGCTGTTCCTGCACCGATCAGGGTCATGTAGCGGTCATTTCCGGCGTAGAGGGTCTTGCCGTCCAGCACGGCCTGCACCCCGCCGCCGGGAACGGCGTTGAAATCCGACACGGCGCACAGGGGGATGCTCCGCCGCGCCGCCTCCTGAACGATGGCGTCTGCCAGCGGGTGACCGGAGGGCTTTTCCAGCGAGGCGGCGGCGCACAGCAGCTCCTCCACGGTGACGCCGGGGACACACAGCACATCCGTGACCTGCGGCGTGCCTGCGGTGACGGTGCCGGTCTTGTCCAGCACCACGGTGTCCACCTGTCCCAGCAGCTCCAGACTGGCGGCAGACTTGATGAGAATGCCCCTTTCGGCGGCCTTGCCGGTGGCTACGGTGATGGCTACCGGCGTGGCAAGCCCCAGCGCGCAGGGACAGGAGATCACCAGCACGGCGATGCCGATGGACAGGCAGAACCGGATGCCCATGCCGCCCACAGTTGCCCAAAGCACGGCGGCAAGGACGGCGATGGAGATCACCACCGGTACGAACACGGCGCTGATCTTATCCGCCAGACGGCTGATGGGAGCCTTGGAGGCGGCGGCCTGCTCCATGAGCTGGACGATCTGGGACAGGGTGGTATCCGCGCCCACCCGGTCGGCGGTCAGCTCCAGATAGCCGCTGGTGAGAACGGTGGCGGATACGGCGCTGCTGCCGGGGGTTTTCTCCACCGGCATACTCTCACCGGTGAGGGCGGATTCGTCCACAGCGCCGCTGCCCTTGGTGACGGTACCGTCCACGGGGATGCGCCCGCCCTGCCGGATGATGACCGTCTCACCGGCTCTGATCTGGTCGGCGGCCACCGTGACCTCCGTGCCGTTCCGGCGCACCACCGCCGTCTCCGGCGCCAGCGCCAGCAGCGCCGTGATCGCGCCGGTGGTCTTGCCCTTGGAGCGCTCCTCCAGATACTTGCCCACGGTGACGAGAGTCAGGATCATACCGGCGGACTCGAAATAGAGGTCGGGCATACCGGCGAGCTGTCCGGCGCACAGCAGACCCATTTCGATGAGACTGTACGTAAGGCCCGCCGCCGCGCCCAGCGCCACCAGCGAGTCCATGTTGGGGCTGCCCTTGAATAGGCGGGAGAAGCCCACGGTGAAGTAGGCACGGTTCAAAAGCAGGATGGGCAGGCACAGCGCCAGCTGTACCGCCGCCGCCAGCAGGGGCTGGCGGTGCATGAACGCCGGGACGGGCAGCCCCAGCATATGCCCCATGCTGAGATAGAACAGGGGGACGAGGCACACCGCCGACCACAGGAGCCGGCGTCCCATGGCCTTGGCGGCGGCGTCCTGCTCCCGGCGTATATCGCGCTTGGCGTCGTCCGCCGGTGCCGCGCCGTAACCGGCAGCCTCCACGGCGGCGATGATGGCCTGCGGCGAGGCTTTATCCCGGTCATAGGAGCATACCAGCGTACCCAGCATCAGGTTTACGGCGGCGCTGTTCACGCCGGCCACCGCGCCTGCGGCCTTTTCCACATGGGCGGCGCAGGCGGCGCAGGTCATGCCCGTTACCACGAATTTTTCCGTCAAGGGGATCACCTTCCTTATTTCATCATCTTTTGCAGCGTGGTCACCAGCTCGTCAATGACAGCGTCATCGCCCTGCCGTATCCCGTCGGCCACGCAGGTGCGGATGTGGGTAGCCAGCAGCTCTTTGCTGAAGCTGTTCAGCGCGGCGCTGACGGCGGATACCTGCACCAGAATATCGGGACAGTAGGCGTCTGCCTGCAGCATATCCCGCAGACCTCGCACCTGCCCCTCTATGCGGCTGAGGCGGTTGGCCAGTTGCTTCTGCTCCTGCGGAGAGCGGTGTTTTGTCTTGTGACAACAGCATTCGTTCATGGCGAATACCTCCCGGGGGTATTTTGCGATGGTGATACTATATACCCCCAAGGGGTATTTGTCAACGTTTTTCTTTGGGCCGGAACAGCGCCGCCATCAGGAGGCCGAATACCACGGCGGCGGCAATGCCCCCGGCAGCGGCGGTGAGCCCGCCGGTGAGGATGCCGATGGCCCCCTCCTCCTCAATGGCTGTCCGCACCCCCTTGGCCAGCAGATGCCCGAACCCCAGCAGCGGCACACTGGCCCCGGCCCCGGCCAGTTTTACCAGCGGGTCATACAGGCCAACGGCGCTCAGGATAACACCGGCCACCACATAACCTGTCAGGATGCGGGCGGGGGTCAGGGCGGTCAGGTCGAGAAAGAGCTGGCCCACCACGCAGATGGCCCCGCCTGTAACGAATGCCCAGAAATAGTTCATGTGTTCCCTCCGTTCTGTTCCTCCGGGGCAGCAAGCTCCACCAGGTGCGAGATGGCGGGGATGCTCTCCTTCTGTAAAAAGGTGGTCTGGCTCATTAGCGCGCCCGTGGCCAGAAAGAGAACCCGGCGCTGCCCCCGCCGCTCCAGCCGGGGCAGGAGATGCCCGCAGAGCACTGCTGCACAGCACCCCGGCCCAGAAGCGCCGCTGTGCACCGACTGGCCCTCGGCATCATAGAGGAGGGAACCGCAGTCCACATGGTTCTTGAGGAGCAGGCCCTCGGCGGCCAGCAGCTCCCGGAACAGCTGACTGCCCACATGGCCCAGGTCGCCGGTGCAGATGGCATCGAACTCCTGCGGCTGGGTGTTGGTATCAGTGAGGTAGCGCAGGAGCGTTGCCGCCGCAGCAGGAGCCATGGCGGCCCCCATGTTGTTGATGTCCCGGATGCCCAGATCCTGCACCCGGCCAAAGGTCACGGCCCGGATGCCAACCCCCTGCCCGGCGGGGCGGAGCAGGCAGGCCCCTGCCGCCGTGGCAGTCCATTGGGCGGTGGGGGTGCGCACGGCTCCGTAGGAAAGCGGGGTGCGGAACTGCCGCTCGGCGGTGCAGAAGTGGCTGGAGGTCATGGCCAGCAGGCCGTCTGCCATTCCGGCGCTGCACAGGCAGGCCCCAACACCCAGCGCCTCGGCCATGGTGCTGCAGGCCCCGAACAGCCCCGCAAAGGGCAGGCCCAGCGCCCGGGCCGCATAGCCCGAAGCCGTGCACTGGGCCTGCAGGTCTCCGGCCAGCAGGAGGCTCACATCCTTTTCGGTGGCGTGGGCTTTTTTCAGGCAGAGCCGCGCCGTCTGTAATTGCAGCTGCGTTTCAGCGGCCTCCCAGCTGGCCTGCCCGAGGCGGTTGTCGCTGTGCAGCTCATCGAACTCTGCCGCCAGCGGGCTTTCGCCCTCCTTTTTGCCGCCGATGCAGGCGTGTGCGGCGATGACAGGCGGTTTTGGGAAGATCAGGGTGTCACCCCGGCGGGTCGCCATGAAAAAATCCCCCTTTCAGGGCTGTTTTTCTTTGGGATTTGTGCTATAATAGCGCTCGTGCGATATTCTGCTCCATCCGCTCTGCCGGAAAACTGCAATTTTTGCATCCCGGCAGGCGTATTGTAGACAGAGCGGTCAGCCGCCCAGCAGCCAGAGCACCCCACCGTAGACCACAGCGGCCAAAGTGCCGTACACGATGACCGGCCCTGCAATGGTGAACATCTTGGCTCCGGTGCCGCAGACTCTGCCCTCGGGCTTGAACTCGATGGCGGCGCTGACCACGGCGTTGGCAAAGCCCGTGATGGGCACCAGCGAGCCTGCCCCGGCTTTGGCGGCAAGCTTCTGGTAGAGCCCCAGCGTGGTCAGCAGGGCCGACAGCACGATGAGGGTGCAGCTGGTCAGGGTACCGGCAAGCTGGGCTTCCAGCCCCATGCCAAGATACCACCCGCGCAGCACCTCGCCCAGCAG
>OKSI01000837.1_pt1 | contig 10951 bp, 8 predicted proteins | sample 1606221 | NCBI WGS metagenome assembly OKSI01 (sample SAMEA3879540, study PRJEB24766) | human gut metagenome | biome: human-associated habitat; feature: feces | place: USA | collected 1985/1987 | reverse complement strand
CGGCGATCACCTCGTCCTTGCGGCTGTCGATGATGCCGCTGGCAATAAAGGTGGCTTTTTCGGCCATCAGGCCGGGCACGGCGGGGGCAAGGCTGATGATGGCGTTTGCCACGATGTTGGCAGTGATGATATCGTACCTGCCGCTGGCCTTGTCGGACAGGTCGCCCACCAGAACGGTCAGCTTGTCGGCCACGCCGTTCAGGGCAGCATTCTCGCCTGCAGTGCGCACGGCCACGGGGTCAATGTCCACACCCTCGGCACTGCCTGCGCCCAGCTTGAGGGCGGCAATGGCAAGGATGCCGCTGCCGGTGCCGATGTCCAGCACCCGCTCACCGCCCATGACCCGCTCGTCCAGCGCTTCCAGGCAGAGGCTGGTGGTCTCGTGGCCACCGGTGCCAAAGGCAAGGCCGGGGTCAAGGATCAGCTTGACGCGGTCGGTGTCGTACTCCTGCCAGGAGGGCACGATGGCCAGCCGTTTGCCAATGTCCATGGGGTGGTAGTATTTGCGCCAGCCGTTCTGCCAGTCCTCCTGCTCCACGCCCTCGGTCTCCACGGTGTAGGCGATGCCTGCCGCTTCCATCCGGGCCTGAATGAGGGCCAGCGTCTCCACGGGGGAAGCGCCCGGCTCCAGATACATGTGGATGATCACAGTGTCGCGGGGCTTGTCCAGCAGCTCCTGCTCGATCAGATCCACATGGGCGATCTCGGCCACCTGCTGCTCGATGTCGCTGTAATCCTCGATATAGATGCCGCCTTCGGCGATCATGGTGGCAACGGCCTCGGCGTTGTCGGCATCGGCCTTGGCCACGGTCAGGCGGATATCAGTCCATTCCATAAAAGAACCTCCCTGGGTCTTGTGTTTTCTATTTATAAGTATAGTACCCGATTCCGGCGCGGGATGCAAGCGGTTTGGGAAGAAAGGGCAAAAGAAAAGTTTTTTCAAAATCCTGCTCTGAAATGCGCAATAATTCCAAAAAGTTTTTCACGAAAGATGCAAATTAAAGGATTTTTGGTGCAAAATTGCGAAAACAGGCGTGAACCCTATTTCTTTTTTTCGGAGGATGTGTTAAAATATTGTTACGCAATTATGGACAGCCTGCAACCAGAGGCCTCCATAACAACAACATTCTTTAAGGAGGAATGTGTCTTATGATGAAGTATCTCCAGAAACTGGGCAAAGCTCTGATGCTTCCCGTCGCTGTGCTGCCGATCTGCGGCATCCTGATGGGTCTCGGTTATGCTCTGGCCCCGGGTGTCATGGGTGTCCCCGGTGCTGCAACTTCCGGTGCAGCTTACACCGTTGGCTTCCTGCTGGTCAAGGCAGGCGGCGCTCTGATCGATAACATGGCATGGCTGTTTGCCATTGGTGCCGCTGTCGGCCTGGCTGACAACGACGGTACCGCAGGTCTGGCCGGTCTGGTCAGCTACCTGATGATGCAGCAGCTGCTGAGCCCCGGCGTGGTCGGCATGGTGCGCACCCTGGAAGAGGGCACCGCTACCTACATTGCCTTCCAGAAGGTCGCCGGCAACTCCTTCATCGGCATTCTGGCCGCTGTTGTGGGTGCTGCCTGCTACAACAAGTTCAAGAATACCCAGCTGCCTGACTGGCTGGCATTCTTCTCCGGCAAGCGCTTCGTTGCGATCGCTACCGGTCTGATCTCCATTCTGGTGTCCGTTGTTCTGCTGTTCGTCTGGCCCGTCATCTTCGACGCTCTGGTCGCAATCGGCAACGGCATCGCCGGCATGGACGGCATCGGCGCCGGCATCTACGCCTTCCTGAACCGTCTGCTCATCCCCACCGGCCTGCACCACGCTCTGAACAACGTGTTCTGGTTCGATACCATCGGTCTGGGCGACCTGAGCCACTTCTGGGCTGGCGAGACTTCCGCTGATGTGGGCTGGAGCCTTGGTATGTATATGTCCGGCTTCTTCCCCTGCATGATGTTCGGTATCATGGGCGCTGCTCTGGCTATGGTCAAGACCGCTAAGAACAAGAAGGCCGCTATTGGTCTGGTTCTGTCCGCTGCTATCTGCGCATTCGTCTGCGGCGTTACCGAGCCCTTCGAGTTCGGCTTCATGTTCCTGTGCTTCCCGCTGTACGTTGTGTACTCTGCTCTGTACGGCATCTTCACCATCATCACCTACTACACCGGTTTCCGTGCTGGCTTCTGCTTCTCCGCAGGTGCTACCGACCTGATCTTCTCTGCATCCCTGCCCGCAGCTGCTAAGACCTGGATGATCATTCCTCTGGGCATCGCAGCATTCCTGGTGTTCTACTTCGTGTTCTACTTCGCCATCACCAAGTTCGACCTGAAGACCCCCGGCCGTGAGGATGACGACGAGGAAGCTGAGAAGAAGGTCGTTCTGGCTAACAACAACTACACCGAAGTCGCTTCTGCTGTTCTGGCTGCTATCGGCGGCAAGGAGAACGTGAAGGACGTTGGTTACTGCGCAACCCGTCTGCGTTTTGAGGTGAAGGATAACGCCAAGGTCGACGAGAAGGCTGTCAAGGCTGCCGGTGCTGCCGGTGTTATCCGTCCCAGCAAGAACGCTTGCCAGGTCATCATCGGCACCAAGGTGCAGTTCGTGTACGACGAGCTGAAGAAGATGCTGTGATCCTGCACTTCTGAAAAGAATGAACTGCAAAAGTCTGGTTGATTTTGCAGTATGAACCGGGCCGCCGGGGGCGGGGTGCACAGCGCCCCCTCCCGGCGGCCCGCTCTTTTTGCACGGCGGTACAATGTTCACACAAAAGGACTTTTGAAAAAACACCCGGCGTGCTATACTGGGTGAAAAAGAAGAAGAACGAGGTGTTTTGTATGATCCTTCAGAATGCACTGGTCTATACCCCGCGCCACACCTTTGAGCGCGGCACCATCATCATCCGCGATGGCCGCATCGTGCCCTTTGCCGCCCCGGAAGAGGGCGAAGAGGTGCTGGACGCCGAGGGGCTGTACGCCCTGCCGGGCCTTGTGGATATCCACTTCCACGGGGCGATGGGCAAGGATTTCTGCGACGGCACCGAGGAGGCCATCCAGACGCTGGCGGATTTTGAGGCCAGCAAGGGCGTGCTGGCCATCTGCCCCGCCACCATGACCTACCCCGAGGAGATCCTGAACAAGGTGATGGACGCCGCTGCCGCCCATAAAAACGGCAAGGGCGCCGACCTTGTGGGCATCAACATGGAAGGCCCCTTCATCAGCCCCAAAAAGGTGGGCGCACAGAACCCGGAGTATGTGCAGGGCGCAGACGCCGCCATGTTCCGCCGTTTGCAGAAGCGTGCGGGCGGTCTGATCAAGCTGGTGGACGTTGCCCCCGAGGAGCCGGGCAATCTGGACTTTATCAAGGAGTGCCATAACGAGGTGCGCATCTCCATCGCCCACACCTGCACCGACTACGACACCGCCGTCAAGGCCTTTGAAGCCGGTGCCACCCACATGACCCACTTGTACAATGCCATGCCCGGCATCACTCACCGTGCGCCCGGCCCTATCATTGCGGCCATGGAGCACGATGCCGAGGTGGAGCTCATCACCGATAACGTGCATATTCACCCCGCCATGGTGCGGTTCACCTTCAACACCTTCGGGGACGACCGCGTCTGCCTGATCGCGGACAGCGCCATGTCCTGCGGCCTGCCGGACGGCCAGTACAGTCTGGGCGGACAGGCCATCACGGTCAAGGGACCCCGCGCCACCCTGACCGAGCACCCGGACACCATTGCGGGCAGCAACACCTGTCTGTACGACTGCATGAAGCGTGCCGTGCTGGAGATGAACGTGCCGCTGGAAAGCGCCGTCCGCGCCGCCAGCGAGACCCCCGCCAAGAGCATTGGCGTGGACAACGACTACGGCAGCCTTGCCGCCGGACGCTACGGCAACGTGATCCTTGCGGACAAGGAGCTGAACATCAAGGCTGTCATCCAGAAAGGAAACCGGATCGTATGAGAGAGCCTGCGTTTATCTGGCGGCTGCTCACCGGCCCGGAGCTGACCGATGTGTATCTGAACGAGATGCGCCGGGACTTTCCTGCCGGGGAGCTGAAGCCCCTGAGCATGATCCTGAACAGCGAAGCGGATGGCACTGCCCACACATGGGGCGTGTTTGACGGGGACACCCTTGCCGCCTATCTGCTGATGGTGCGTCCCGAGGGCTGCCGGATGAGCCAGCTGGATTATTTTGCCGTAGTGCCCGCCTACCGCGCCCACGGCATTGGGGCGCAGCTGCTGGCGCAGCTGCCCGCCCACGAGGACACCGCCGAGGCCATTTTAATTGAAGCCGAGATGCCGGAAAAGGCCGAGGACGCAGCCATGGCAGTGCGGCGGCTGGGCTTTTACGCCCGCTGCGGCGCGTGGGACACCCACTACACCGAGCATCTTTTTGACGCGTGGTTCCGCATTCTGGTGCTGGACTGCCCGGGCTGCGCGCCCCTTGCCCCGGAGACTGCAGTGGAAGCCCTGACCGACTGCTACCGCCGCACCATCAGCCCTACCCAGTGGCAAAAGCACGTGCAGTTCTTTGCCCCGGATGGCAGCGTGTGCGGCTGAGGGCAAAACGCACATAACCATAACATAAAAGAATGCCCGCCCACCGTGGTTTCCCACAGGTGGGCGGGCATTTTGCGGTCTATCGTTTGTGCGCTGTAAAAGCGCTCAGAGGGCGGCGGTCTGGGGGAGCAGGCGGAAGAGCATTACGGGAAGCTCGCTGTTTGCATAATCCAGCGTAAAGATGAGTTTGCCGTTCTTTGCTTCAAAAGGCAGCTCGGTCTGCGTGCCGTCCGGGGCAATGCGCACAAGCTTTTTGCCTTCCAGCAGTCCGGCGGGCAGCGCAAGCCTTACCAGGCCGGTGGGCTGCGTCAGGCTGCCGGCAGTCTCAAATGCCACACTCAGGTATTCCCCGTTCGTCCGTGCGGTCACATCTGCCGCAGAAAGGCTGCCGCTGAGCGGCCATGCCGTTGCGGCATCGATCTTTTCCAGCTGCGCGGCGTTTTCTGCCTGCCCGCACACGGGGCAGAAGGTCAGCGTTTCGCCTTCCGCAGTGCGGAAAGTAAACTTCCGGCAATCGGTACTGCCGGTGTGCACGCAGCCCTGCCGCAGACAATCGGCGCTCTGAGCGCCGGTTCCGTTCGGGGACCATGCACCGAACTGGTGTCCCAGCTTATCGGTCGGGTCTGCGGTGTAGCTGTCTTTGCAGCGGGAGCAGGTAAAAACAGTATAGCCGTCTGTTTCACAGGTAGGCTCTACGGTAACAGCCTGATAATCATGGTTCAGCGCGGGCTGCTCCGCATAGGTGGTATAGTTGCAACGGGAACAGGTTTCGTAAGTGTTCCAGCCCTTTTCCGTACAGGTGGGGGCTTTTGCTGCGTGCTGCACCAGAGCATGGTTCAGTGCGGGCAGCTCCGCATAGGTGGTATGGTCGCAGCGGGAGCAGGTTTTGTAAGCGTTCCAGCCGATTTCCGTACAGGTAGGGGCTTGCGCGTCGTGATTCACCAGATCATGATTCAGTGCGGGGATTTCTTGATAAGTGGTATAGTTGCAGCCCAAGCGGGAACAGGTGTCGTAAGCATCCCAGCCCTTTTCCGTGCAGGTGGGGGCTTTTGCTGCGTGCTGCTTCAAATCATGCTGTGCGGGCAGCTCCACATAGGTGGTATAGTCGCAGCGGGAGCAGGTTTCGTAAGCATCCCAGCCGATTTCCGTGCAGGTAGGGGCTTTTGCTGCGTGCTGCATCAGATCATGCTGTGCAGGCAGCTCCGCGTAGGTGGTATAGTCGCAGCGGGAGCAGGTTTCGTAAGCATCCCAGCCCTTTTCCGTACAGGTGGGGGCTTTTGCTGCGTATTGCTTCAAATCATGGTTCAGTGCGGGCAGCACCGGACTGGCGAAATAGTCGCAGCGGGAGCAGGTTTCGTAAGCCCAGCCTATTTCCGTACAGGTGGGGGCTTTTATCACGCGCTGCCTCAGATCATGTTTCAGCGCGGGCCGCTCCACATAGGTGGTATAGTCACAACGAGAGCAGGTTTCGTAAGCATCACAGCCGGGTTCCGTACAAGTGGGGTCTTTTGCTTTGTAGTACACCAAATTATGTTTCAGTGCGGGCAGTTCCGCATAGGTGGTATAGTTGCAGCGGGAGCAGGTTTCGTAAGCGTTCCAGCCCTTTTCCGTGCAGGTGGGGGCTTTTGCTGCGTGCTGCACCAGATCATGGTTATTTGAGTCTTTTTCGCCGTATTCCCCACCACACACCTCACAGACCGCTTTGGCGCTGCAGGTTGCTTTGCCACCGGTACACTTTGCAGTATCAACTTCGCGGCAGTAGTTCGTGCAGCTGCGGGTGTGCGTGCCGTTGCCGGCGGATGACCACTCGCCCCATGCGTGACCGCCGTAGTAACTCCCTCCGCAAGTATTGCACATTCCCAGAGTGTCGCAGGTCGCGTAGCCGCCGCTGCAGCTTCCAGTCTCTTCTGCGTTGCAGCGCTTGCATCTGCGGGTGTGCGTGCCGTTGCTGGCGTAGTTAGGCGTCCACGCGCCCCAGTCGTGACCGAGAATGTCGTATTTCGCGTGGCATTTTTCACAGGTTTTGCCTGTGGTGCAGGTGGGCGTTTCGGTGCCGCCGCTGCAGCTTTCATTCTCAACTGCGTCGCAGTTGCTGCGCTTGCATCTGCGGGTGTGCGTGCCGTTGCCAGCGGATGACCACTCGCCCCATGCGTGACCGAGAATGCCGTATTCCGCGCCGCATAAGGCACAGGTTTTGCCTGTGGTGCAGGTGGGGGTTTTGCCGTCGTCGGTATGCTCCGAATACCTTGCATCAATAATGTCGTTCTCCTTGCTGCAGCTCTTGCATTTTATATGGAGCGTATGAAAGCTCGAATCAAATTTTTCGTATCCAAGGATCTCACAGTCTGTAAACTTATCACAGTAGCGACAGTACAAGCTTTCCGCTTTAGCGTTTAACGCGATCCCCGGTATCAGGCACACCACTGCCAGCACCGTCAAACACCAGATCAGCCATTTTTTCATGTTACTCCCTCCTTGTCATCAAACCTTGTTATCCTTTCAGATCAAACTGCACGGACAGCGATGCAAGCACGGCATCTACCACCTTCCGCGCCTGGGCAAGCATATCGATCTCCGCCACAAAAGCGATGACCTGCTCGCGCTCCTGCGCGGGGACCTGCAGCGCACTCAGGCTCATGCTCAGATAGCGCCGTATTTTGCGCTCCAGCGTAAAGTAGGGGTCGCACTGCCGTGCCATGTAGCCGCGCATCATGCCCGCCGTGCCCAGCTCCATCTCGTAGAAATCGCACTCGGCGCACCCGGGCAGATACGCGCTGAACGCCGCCTGCAGCTCGGCCGTGGTGCTGCGGTGGATGATCTCCGCCGTAGCGGGGAAGGTGTACGCTTCCACATAGATATCCCGCAGATTCTCGCTCAGCTCGGTCATCGCCAGCTGCAAAGCCGTCTCCACCGCGTAGAGGTACACCGGCGAGGGGGCGTTTGCCGCCAGCGGCCTTACCGCGCCGAACTGCCTGCTGAACATCATGCCGATCAGCTCGGTCAGCACACCGTCCTTGGTGCGGAAAATATTCTGGAACGACCCGGCAGAAACATCTGCTTCCTTTAAAATTTCTGCCACCTTGGTGTTCGTGTAGCCTTTTTCCAGAAAAAGCCGGACACAGGCGGTCAGTATCCGCCGTTTTGCTTCTTTGCTGTCGTATCTGCGCGCCATTGGAAATCATCCTTTTCTATAATTGGTTTCTAACCCAATTATATATTGATTTGAAAATCGCGTCAAGTAAACTTTTCAGGGCGTATTTTGGGCAGGTTGACAAAATTTGAACTTCCCGCCGGTGTGCAAAAGTGTGCAGAGCCCCAGAAAATGGAAAATCCCACGAGGAATCTTGCGATTCTTCGTGGGATTTTGGTGCGCTCGAGGGAACTCGAATCCCTGGCCCTCTGATTAAAAGTCAGATGCTCTACCGGCTGAGCTACGAGCGCATATTCCGCAGCAAAACAATACTGCCGAATAATATTACCACAATTGACTGCAAAAAGCAAGAGCAGCGCCGAAAAAAGCGGAAATTCCCGCGCAAGCGCCCGGATTTGCGGCGGGAGAGATTTTCCGGCGCACAGCATTCGGTGGAAGCCGGTGCGCGCCGCCTATGACTGGGTGCTGCTGTGCAGCGTTTGCAGCCGGCAGTGCTCTGCCCCAAAACCGGCGTGCGGAGCATACCCGGCGGCGCACGCTCCCGTCGGGCAGAAAAAGCAGTGCGGAGCGGCAGTGTCCCGCTATTATATTTAAGGTACGATAAAATGGTGAAACCTAAATTCCGATAGTTGACAACGTGGTAAAATGTGGTACTCTTAGGGTACAAAAAAGCTTTTGAGGAGGGTTTTTATTATGGCTATGAAGATGGATCGCCGTTCCTTTTTAAAGACCTCTGCTGCGGTGGCAGCGGCAGTATCTATGACCGGACTGCTGGGCGGCTGCAGTGGCGGTGACGATGGCACTGATCTGGGTGGCTTTACGGTTGCTGTGGGCGAATGGAGCGCCGTCCCTCATGATCAGGGCATAGGTACCGGGAAATCCTGGTATGCAGATTTCGCAGTGACTGTGCGTGTTCATAATCTGGATAATTCCAATGGCTTCAGTTTCCCTGCAAAATCCGTATTTGTGCTTAAGGTCAACGGTCAGAAAGTCGCGTTGCAGGGTGGAGATTTGCTGAGCAATATCACGCTGGTCATGAAAAAGGGTGAGCGTAGAACGGGCATTCTGACCTTCCGTCTGGATGAGAGCCAGAAAAATCTCTATCAGGCAATGGAAGCTCAAACCGCAGATATCAAGCTTACGGTTGGCGTTGACCCCACCGAGACCTATACCGGTGTTTACGAAGGCTATACTTTTAAGAAGGATTCCAAGCTTGCGTAATTGAACTCAAACTGCCCAATACAGGAGGTGCATCGCTATGATCAATCGCAGAACATTTCTCAAACTCAGCGCCGGGGCACTGGTGCTGACCGCCGCAGGGGCTTTGACCGGCTGCGGGGATACCGTAGTCGACAAGACCAGCGGCGTAGCCAAGATCGGTGATGTCACCTTTATCTGTGCAACGCCGTTTCTGGGCGGCGGCGATAATTTTGCACTGACCTATTGCACAGAGTTCACCGTCCAGAACAACAGCGCTGAAAAGGCAGTCATCAAGCCGGAGGACATCACCTGCATCTTCCGCGAGTCAGATACAGAGGAAACGCTGTATTTCAAGCGGAACGAGCTGATCGCAGCGCCGGGACAGACGGTCGTCTACAATGGCTCGCAGAAGTTCTATCTGGAGACCAAGGAGCGCATCCCGGAAAAGAACAGTCCCGGCACCTATGAGCTGCGCGTGCGCTACAATGGCAAAACCGCTGTGTTCCTCTACGGGAACAACGGCAAAAACGTAACAGGCCGCGTAGAGTAAAACCCAATACATCCCGCCGCCGGGCACTTCTGGAAACAGGAGTGCCCGGCGGCTTTTGTTTTGTGCCGCATTACCTGTTCTTTACATTGGGGCTGGCAGTATGCACAAAGTTTTACGCACTTTTTGCACGTCCATGGTCGCGGCAAGGGCGGCAAAGCGGTAGAATAAGGCCGTTCCCAAGGAAAACACAAAAAGACAGTGCCGGGCGGGAGCCCGGGTTTTTAACGGAGGAAATTCTATCATGAAAAAGATCTCTCGTCGTTCGTTCCTGACCGTTTGCGGTGCAGCTGCTGCGGCTGCTGCTCTGACTGCCTGCGGCGGTTCTGCTTCTTCCGCATCCAGCACCGCTGCTTCTGCTTCCACCACCGCTTCTTCCGCTGCCGGGCAGGCAGCCGGTACCCTGAGCGGCAACGTTGCTACCGGCGGTTCTACTTCCATGAAGAACGTCATTGCTGCCCTGACCGAGGGATTTGCCGAGGTCGAGCCGGGCGTCACCGTCAGCTACGACCCCACCGGTTCCGGCGCTGGCATCACCGGCGCTACCGACAAGACGCTGGACATCGGCCTGTCCTCCCGCGCCCTGAAGGACGATGAGAAGAACGATGTGGACGGCACCACCGTGGCGCTGGATGGTATTGCCATCATCGTGAACAAGGACAGCAAGGTCGCTGACCTGACTGTGGAGCAGCTCAAGAAGATGTTCACCGGCGAGATCACCAACTGGAAGGAGGTCGGCGGCGATGACGGCGAGATCGTTCTGGTGGGTCGTGAGGCCGGTTCCGGCACCCGCGATGGCTTTGAGAGCATCGTGGACGTGAAGGACAGCTGCAAGTACGCACAGGAGCTGACCGCTACCGGCGCTGTCATCAGCGCCGTGGAGGCAAACCCGCTGGCCATCGGCTACGCTTCTCTGTCCGCTGTGGGCGACACCGTTGCCATGGTCACCGTGGAGGGTGTGGAGTGCAGCGAGGACACCGTCAAGGACGGCACTTACAAGATCCAGCGCCCCTTCGTGTTCGTCACCAACAAGAGCGCTGCCCTGTCTGAGCAGGCACAGGCCTTTGTGGACTTTGCCACCAGCAAGGACGCTGCCGACCTCATCCGCACCGCAGGCGCTGTGCCCGTGAACGAGTAACGGTTAGCGGGCTCGCCCTCTCCGTCATTGCTTGCGCAATGCCACCTCTCCCAAAGTGAGAGGCCTTGGCAGTCCATGCGAAGCTTTCGGTTTCGCCAGAGGCTCTCCCTTTGGGAGAGCTGTCGAGACACGAAGTGCCGAGACTGAGAGGGCGAGGCCGCTATCAAATATCTGCAATCTTTTACTGCTTCTGTTTCAGTTTCGTTTTCGCCAGACGTGCTGCCAGATTGATCAGCAGCACCAGCACCAGCAGCACTGCGCCGATGCCCCATGCGGAGGTGAAATCGCCGTCCTCAAAGGCGCGCAGGTACAGCAGCACCGACAGGGTGGCGCCGTTGGAGGTGTAGGCTTTGAACACGCTCTTGGCGA
>OKSI01000833.1_pt1 | contig 10990 bp, 5 predicted proteins | sample 1606221 | NCBI WGS metagenome assembly OKSI01 (sample SAMEA3879540, study PRJEB24766) | human gut metagenome | biome: human-associated habitat; feature: feces | place: USA | collected 1985/1987 | reverse complement strand
GCATACAGTGTGGAAATCTGGAAGCGATTCCGAAAATGGGGCGGTGTACCGACAGGCATCACCCAGAACATCAAGGATTTGCTCGCAAGCCGGGAAATCGAGAACATCTTTGAGAACAGCGATTTCATTTATATGCTTAACCAGGCATCCGGCGACCGACAGATCCTTGCCAAGCAGCTGAATATTTCGCCGTTCCAGCTGTCGTATGTGACGAATAGCAACGAGGGCGAGGGACTGCTGTTCTACGGCAACACGATTATCCCATTTAAGGATAAGTTCGATACTTCGCTGAAACTGTATAGCCTGATGACCACCAAGCCCAATGAGATGGGAAAATACAAGGAGAAGAAAGAAGCATGAACACACCGAACATTTTTGACCGACTGAGCCGTAAGATTCATCATCACTCTGACATGGAGCCGCACGAAAGCGATTCCGGCCCGCCCTTTGGTGAGGTGGAGCCGCTCAACTTCCACGATGAAGAATCGGTGGTACATACGGTGCTGGAGGACTTTTACGCTGTTGGCACACTGGCCGATGAACTGACTGACGGCTTTCACATGGAAGCCCACGGTTATCTTGACCGTGAGGAAGTAAACACCCGTCTGATCGCCTTTGCCCGGAAGCTGGAACAGGTGCTTGATAAGTGGGAAACCCACGCAGCCCTGCTTGCATGACGGTTCCAGCCGGAAGGAGGTGATTTCCATAGCAGACAAAAAGTTTCGGGGCAGAGATAAAATCGTCCAGAAAATGACCAAGGATGGTCTGGTGGATGAAAACCTCCGCACCGGGGAACAGAAGTCCGCGACTGCAGAAGAAAAGCCGGAGCAGGAAGATTCGGCAAAAGAAACTGCGGAAAAGGAAACAGATGAAGAACCTATTGTGGAAGAAGAACGGTGCATGGATGCCGGGGACGGGGAGGAGGATGCACCCCGGCATCACAGCACTGCCAAGCAGAGCGCGGACTATTACAAAGCCCATCAGGAGGAGGGCGAGCCGAAGGATGCGCCTGCGGAATCGGATGTAGAGCCGCAGACCAAGAAAGGCCGACTTTCTTTTGAGGATGAAAAAGGCGGCGTTGTCCGTGGCATGGGGATGGGCGTTAAGAAGGTGGCCAAGAAAGGAGTGGATACCGCCACCGGGTTCGCCCATCAGAAAGTACATCAGGTAGAAAAGGACAATTCCGGCGTGGAAGCTGCTCACAAGTCGGAAGAAGCCGCCGAACGCCTGCACCACTTTGTCAAAGGCAGAAAAAAGCCCAAAGATAAATCTGCCAGAGCGGAGAAAAGAGGTGGGGAGGATCAGAAGTCCAGCCGTCTGAAATTCTCCGAGAGCGAGGGCGGCACGGCAGAAAATGCAACAGAACCGCAGCTGAAAAAGAAACAGCCCCAGCCGCCACCGACTGCCGCAGGAGGTGAAACAAAAACAGTCGGCGCGAAGTTTTACCAGAAAAAGCAGTATAAGGATGCTTATGCAGCCGCCAAGCGCGGCCAGAAAGCCGGAACTGCTGCCAGCAAGCAGGCGGCAGCGGCAACCAACACCATTACGGAGAAAGCGAAAGCGGCGGTGCAGGAGATCGTCGTGCAGAATAAAACCCTGTGGGTCAGTATTGGTGTGGGCATCCTGCTGGTGATGGTGATGCTGGGAGCCTTTTCAAGCTGTGGTGCAGCAATTCAGGGAACAGGCAGTACCTTTGTGGGAACGACATATCCCAGCAAGGATGCCGACATGAAAGGTGCGGAAGAAGATTATCTGGAACTGGAAAAAGAACTGGATAAGCAGATTCGGCAGATGGAATCCACCCATCCGGGCTATGATGAATACCGCTATCAACTTGATGAAATCGGGCATGACCCATATCGGCTTATTTCCCATCTGACTGCGGTTTATGAGCAGTTCACCAGAGGACAGGTTAAGCCCGTTATCAAGGAACTGTTCAAGCAGCAGTATCTCCTGAAAGTGTGGGAAACGATAGAGATTCGTACCCGCATGGAAACCAGAGTAGGGGTTCGGCCAACGATTGACGCTTTTGGAAACATCAGCATGGAAACCTATACTTATCAGGAAGAAGTGGAGTATGAATACAAAATCCTCAATGTCCTGCTGAAAAATAAGGGCTTCGATACCATCGCGCGGAAGAACATGAACCGGAAGCAGACCGGGCGGTACGATGCCTACAACCTGACCTACGGCAACCGCCCCGAACTGTTCGGTGCAGGCTCCCCGACATACAGCGGCGGCACAACGGGCAGTATCGGCACAGGCGGCGGTACTGGTGGTTCCGGCGGTGGCTTCAAGTATGATATTCCATCGGAAGCATTGTCGGACGAAAAGTTTGCAAAGATGATAAAGGAAGCCGAAAAGTATCTCGGTATGCCGTATGTGTGGGGCGGAAGTTCCCCAAGCACCAGTTTTGACTGCTCCGGCTTTGTCTGCTGGGTCATCAATAACTGCGGCAATGGGTGGAGCGTTGGGCGCACAACGGCCAACGGCCTGCGCGGGAAGTGCAGCTATGTTTCTCCTGCGGATGCGCAGCCCGGCGACCTGATCTTCTTTGAGAAAACCTATAACACCGTTGGCGCGTCGCACGTTGGAATCTATGTCGGCAATGGCATGATGATCCACTGCGGCGACCCCATTTCCTACACCAGCATCAATTCGACCTACTGGCAAAGCCACTTTTTAGGCTTTGGGCGCATCAACTGAAAGGAGGGCTGATGGGCAAAAAATTACAGAAATATCTGGATGAAGCCGAAAAGACGGAACAGCAGATCGCGGAACTGGAAGAACGGCTGAGAACCATCCGGGCAGCACAGAAAAAGGAAGAGGACAGCGAGATCATTCGTGCCATCCGCAGCACCAAGATGGGCGGGCGCGAACTGCTGGCTTTGCTGGACAACATTCAGGCGGGAAACGTGACGTTCTTGACCGCTGTAAACAACGCTTCGGAAGAAGCAGAAACGGAGGAAGCGATTGAAAAAGATGCTTAAACGGCTGGGTGTTGTTATTCCCAGCACAATTCTGACCCTGATGATGGCGGTGGGCTTTTCGACTCCGGTCTTTGCCTATGTGGATACCACTGAGGTGGCAGAGGAACCTGTGCAGGTAATCGAGGAAGCAGAGCCGACCGAGGAAGAAAAGATCCCGTTCACCATCGCAGGCAACGGCGAGGTGGAGGATAACATGGTGGATGACCCCAGCAAGGAGTTCTTCACGGTCAAGACGAAGGACGGCAATACGTTCTTTCTGGTGATTGACCGGGCGCGGAACAGCGAAAACGTCTATATGCTCTCGATGATCGACGAGTACGATTTGCAGGAGTTTCTGGACGATGAAGATCGGAACGGCCGGCAAGAAGAAACACCTGCGGTAGTCCTGCCCGAAACCAAACTCGAACCCACCCCGGACGTAGAAATCGAAGAACCGAAAGAAGAATCGGGCGGCGGCATGAATAAGATTCTGCTGCTGGTGTTCGTGGCTGCGCTGGGCGGTGCAGGTGCTTTCTTCTACTTCTACATTTATAAGCCGAAGCCGAAAGAAGAAACGCCGCAGAGTGAAAATCTGGAAACCGACCAGAGCCTTGCGACTGTGAACGAGGATAATCAGTCCGGCAACGAAAATGGCACATAAGAAAACCGTAACATAAGGATGCAGGGGTAGTCGAAAGTCTATCCCTGCTTTTTTCAAAAAGGAGAAAGCGTTGAAATATCTGGTGATTGCAGAAAAACCGAGCGTATCGAAATCCATTGCAAAAGTGATCGGTGCATATCGGCAGGAGGACGGGTATCTGGAGGGTGGGGATTGCGTGGTAAGCTGGTGTCTGGGGCATCTGGCAGAGTATGCAGCCCCGGAACATTACGATGAACGCTATGAAAACTGGCGTTTTGAGGATTTGCCGATTCTCCCTGTTGAGTGGAAACTGCTGGTATACAATACCAAGAAGCCGCAGTTCAATGTTCTGCGCAAACTGCTCCGCAGCAAGAAATTCGATTATGTGGTGAACGCCTGCGATGCGGGGCGTGAGGGCGAAGCGATTTTCCGTCGTGTGTATGCCCTTGCCGGAAGCAAACTCCCCATCAGGCGGCTGTGGATCAGTAGCATGGAGGATGCTGCCATCCAGCAGGGCTTTGAAAACCTGAAAGATGGCGCGGCGTATGATAATCTGTTTGCAGCGTCCGAGTGCAGAGCAAAAGCGGATTGGCTGATCGGCATGAACGGCACTCGTGCTTTTACGAAAAAGTACGGCAGAAAGCAGACCATTGGCCGTGTGCAGACCCCGACTCTGGCGATGCTGGCCGAACGACAGGCAAAAATCCAGAACTTTGTAAAAGAACCCTATTACAAAGTGGAACTGTCCGGCGCAGGTGTCGTGGCGGTATCGGAACAGATGGTGCAGGAACAGGACGCAGACACCGTGCAGGCTGCTTGTGATGGCCAGTGTGCGGTGGTCGGCAGCATCGAGCGTAAGCGAGTGGAGAAGAAGCCCCCGAAACTGTATGACCTGACAACCTTGCAGCGAGAAGCCAACCGCTATTATGGTCTGCCTGCAAGCCAGACCTTGCAGGCATTGCAGGAACTGTATGAAGAAAAGCTGGTGACATACCCAAGAACGGACAGCCAGTTTGTGACCGAGGATATGCGCAAGACAGTGGAATCTCTGGTACTGGCTCTGGATGGCCAGACTGTGGATGTGAGCTGCGTTATCAATAACAGCAAAGTCACAGACCACCACGCGATCCTGCCGACGATGCAGGGCGCAAAGTGTAATAAGGAAAAGTTGTCCGAAACCAAACAGAAGATTCTTTCGCTTATCATCTGGAAACTGGTGCAGGCTGTACAGCCGCCGTTCATCTATGAGGATGTGCTGGTAACAGTGTGCTGCCAGGGCAGGAACTTCACGGCAAAATATAAGGAAATTTTGCAGCCCGGATATACGGCAAAGCCTGTTCCGTTTGTAGAGCCGGAAAAGGACAAGGATGTGCCGCTTCCGAAAAAGCTGGAGCAGGGGATGGTTATTCCGGTGGTACGGGCAGAGAAAAAGCAGGGCTTTACTTCACCGCCGAAAGTCTACACCGAAGATACCCTGCTGTCGGCCATGGAAACAGCAGGCAACAAGGAATTTGAAAAGGACACCGAGAAGAAAGGGCTGGGAACTCCTGCAACGCGCGCCGCGATTCTGGAAAAGCTGGTATCCTCCGGCTATGTTGAGCGCAAGGGCAAGCAGATGATTCCTACGGAGGACGGTGTGGCCGCGATCCGCAATATCCCGGACTACCTGAAATCTGCCAGTATGACAGCCGAATGGGAAAATGACCTGCTGCGGATGGAGCGCGGCGAGATCAAGCCCTATGATTTTATGCAGGGCATCCACGGACTGATCGACAAGATGCTGGCTGACCTCCGGCAGATTCCTACCGTCGCGGCAGCTCCCCATCATAATAAGGTAAGCGTAGGAAGCTGCCCGGTCTGCGGAAACCCTGTACATGAGAGTAAGCTCAGCTTTTGTTGTGCAGACCGCAGCTGCAAATTTGCACTCTGGAAAGAAAGCAGATACTTGGCCAATATGAGAAAAACGCTGGACAAGAAGATGGCGGTAGACCTTTTGAAGAAAGGCCGCACCCATGTAAAAGACTTTTATTCCGCGAAAAAAGATAAGACATTCGCCGCTGACCTTGTGATGCGCATCGAAGAGGGCCGTGCACAGTACAGTCTGGAATTTCCCAAAACACCGATGAAAACGAAAACGTAAAGGAGGTTTGACCCTTGCCACAGATTAACGATATTCGAGAATTGGCGCAGCAGAACGCCCGGTATGTCAGTAACTCGCCACAGGACTGGATGAGTTATCTGGATGTGGCGGCGCGGCTGTATCGCTATTCGTTCACCGATACACTCCTGATCCACGCACAGCGGCCCGATGCAACCGCCTGCGCAGAACTGGAATTCTGGAATCAGAAAATGAGCCGATGGGTCAACCGTGGCGCAAAAGGCATCGCGCTTCTGGATGATACCGGACCGCGTACCAGACTGCGGTATGTGTTCGATATTGCTGACACCCATCTGGTGCGCGGCGGAAAAACACCGCTCTTATGGAATCTGGACAGCCACGAGCATGAGCAGGCTATCTTAGACCATCTGGCAGATACCTATGGCTTATCCCAGACAGACAGCATGAATGCTGCCCTGCTGGAGCTGGCACAGCAGCTGACCGCCGACAATCTGGATGAAGCAATGGACGGTCTGGCCTATGAGGTGGCGGATACGTTTCTGGAAGAACTGGACGAAGATAACATCCGCGTCCGCTTCCGGGAATTGATGACCAACAGTATCTTCTATACGCTTTCCCGGCGTTGCGGGCAGGAGCCTATGGATGTGCTGGACGATGATGATTTTATTCGTATCGTGGATTTCAACAAGCTGCCTGTGCTGTCGTTCCTTGGCAACGCGGTTTCCGAACAGTGCGAAGCGGTTCTTTTTGACATTGGCCGTGAGATGCGGAAAATTTACAAAAAAGAAATCACGCAGCAGCTTGAAAAATCCGTTGACAGCTTGTATAATACCAATACGGACTTTAGCACATTAAAGCGTGAAATCGAAGAAACCACGACCAAAGGAGGACAAGAAAATGGAGTTGACGTATTACCGCAAGGGAGATTATCTGTTCCCGAATCTGGCCGTGAAGGACGAGCCGCAGACCATCGGGAAGTACGGGATGCTGCGCAGGACGTACCTGAAAAAGAACCGCAAGAACTGGTATCAGAGTATGCTGATGAGCGGCAAGCTGAACCAGCATCTGGCGCAGATCGAGGAAGCAGCGGAGAGTCGGGTGGAAACCCTGCTGGACAGCCTGAACGAGAAGTTTCCGGCACCGAGCAAGGAGAAGGACCCGCTGGCATGGGCGGCGCACCAGAACAACCTGACGGCGATGGCAGAAGAGATCGTCTTGAAGGAATTGGTGTACAATTAACTGAACCGACAATGGAACAGGATTTGAGCGAAGCAGAGGAAGAAATTTCCTCTGCTTTTTCTTTTCCTGATTTGCCGACCGTGGAACAGCAGATCCATGCCATCGAAGAACCGATCCGGGCGCGGTATGCGGACGAGATTGCGCTTGATCCCGAAGTGGTCGATGAAATTCTGCGCACGGGCAGCAACCGTAGCAAGGGTCAGCTGCGTCTGATTTACAATTTCATGGTCGAGAAAACCCCGGAAGAATACACGGAGTTCGTGAAAAACGAATATGGTACGGGCGGCAAAGGATTTGAAATTGACGGCGCAAAGTATGCAGTCTGGTTCGATGATTTAGGGCTGCGTATTGCAGTAGGCAGCACGGCAACGGGCGGCACGCTTGTCAATGGGTTTTTGTCGTGGGAGGATGTGAGCAATCGTATCCATGAACTGCTCCGGCAGGGTGAGTATGCGCCGCGGGCGGTTCTGGATGCTGCACGGCAGAACGCTTTGCAGGAACACGCGCAGACATTGGCCTATATGGAGCGCGACTTGGCAGATGGCGTTGCCGAAGCAGTCTTTCAGGATATAGAAATCTTCAGGGGCGGTTTCCCGGAACTGACAGACAGGCTGGCGGGCCTGCTGGATGATACGGATTTTCTGACTGACCTAAACGACAGATTATCTGCGCTGGGGGAAGCCTATGCCGAAGATAAAGACCTGATGCGGATGCACTTTTATAAGCCGGATAAAGTGGCAGCTCTGTTCCAGCAGTTTGCAAAGCCTTATCAGAATTATGCAGCAAGAGATGGCTTTCACTGGAACGAGTACAAACGATTCATCACGGAAGATGAAATCAATGGGTATTTCACGCGGGGCAGCAATTATTCGGACAGTCGGCTGGCAATCTATTCGTTCTTCTTAAACCATGAAGATAAGAAAGAGCGGGCAGACTTTCTGAAAAACCATTACGGGATCGGCGGCAGTAGCCATGCACTTTGCGGGGCAGATGATTCTCACGAAGATCACGATGGCAGGGGCATTTCTTTGGAGCGTGGCCCATACGGGAACCCGGATGCAAGCGTTCATCTAAATTGGAATCAGGCTGTAGGTCGAATTGACCGACTTATCCGTGACAGTGAGTATTTGAAGCCGGCAGACTACTCCCGGATGCCTTTCTATGAGCGCGAGCGGATGGCAATGCGGGTGGTGAGCTTCTATCATCATCTGCCGAACGAGGTGGAGCGGCCTTATCCGCAGGACCTTTACCATGAAGAAGGTCGAAAGGCTCTGATTGAAAAGTTGGCAGACCCAGAACAGTCGGCGGAACTGCTGGAGCAGATGGACAATGCACTCCTGTTTGTACCGCTGGATTCCGAAGAATATGAGCGAAAGGCAGAATCCCTCTCTATCCTGCACCAGTATGTCGAGGGAACGTACACGATTTTCCCGGAAAAGAAGAGGGCTGTTGAGATTGCGGTTCCTGAACAGGGGCAGATGTCCATGTTTGACTTCATGGAGCAGGAGCCGCAATCGAAAGAGCAGTCAACCGCCGCAGCGGTTGAGGTACCCCAAAAGGCAAAAGTCGTTGCGCGGTATCAGTCAACGGTGATGATGCAGGCAGGATATATCGAGGATATTGCAATTCTGCAATATCCCGATGGCAAGTTCTATAACCATTACAACTATGACGAAGAAACGGGAACAGGTACAGCAGAAACAGGGCCGTTTAACAGTCTGAATGATGCAAAGGCGGTCATTCGTCAAACGAGAGAAGATGCAAAAGCAGTAGAATCGTTTGAAAATCAGCCCAAGCAAATGTACAGCAGAGAAAACGGCAGTTTTCTGTATTTGGACAATAACCATCTGTACCGCATTGAGCGTTCTAATGCCTACGACGTTTATCTGAAAGATATGGAAAATTCGGCGGTGGCTGGCCGGGTCATTCCGTTACCGTCATATAGCGAAACGCTGGCGAAGAATCCGCTGAACGATTTCCTGAAACTGGATGCGGACCACACCCAGAAAGACAGCCGCAGCATCTATAAAGAATGTCTGTACACGCTGTTGGAAAAGGTAGAGCGCAGCGAAATCTATCCGTTGCTGCGTGACCGCGATACCACCGAGGAAGAAGCGGAAAATCTGATTCGTGAGAAAATTGAGGATTTGTTTGCTTCCAGTGAGGTGAAAAATGCCGCTTATTCTGAGGCATTTGACACATGGGCGCACTTCGGAGAGTGGATTCAGGAAGATATTTTCCAGCGCACCTATCAGGACGTTATTACGGACAGACGGGATGCTGTTGCACTGTATCAGGATAGCATGGATGCTCCACAGTGGGTACGCGGCATTATGGTTCCGTATGCAGCGGAAGAAAAGACCGTTGAGCCGACCTTGCAGCCCCTGTCGCTGGATGCCGCCAACGAGTATAACGCGCTGAAAGAGCGTTACCCGGATGCGCTGGTCGGTTATGAGCAGTACGGAAACTTTGAGTTCTACGGCGAGGATGCAAAGCGCGTTTCGGAACTGCTTGGCAGCAAACTGTTGGAAAAGAAAACCGCACTCGGCAAAGTTGAGGTATCTGGTTTTCCGCGTGAACAGTGGGTTTCGCAGGCAATGAAGCTCTGGAAGCAGGGGGAGAGTGTCTATCTGTCCGGCCAGCAGGAAGATGGAACCCATGCGCAGACAAAGTATTTCCGCAGAGAGGAATATCTGCCAGTCAATACCATCGTTGAACTGGACGATAGAGAGTTCCGTGTGGATTCGGTCAACTTTGAACAGGGAACGGTCAGCTTGCAGGACATGACCCTTGCAAAAGAAGCCCGGTATCCGATCTTCCGAACGGAACCGTTGGAGTACATTCGGCATTTGTACGAACAGGCAGATGTGCCGATGGAAGAAGCGGTGGAAATCACAGTCTTTACGGCTCTGCACAATGCTGGTGTGGCCTACGAGGATTTCTCCCCGGAGCAGATGGATGTGATCTATTCGGTGGCAGAAGCAGGCGGCGAGTTGGAAGAACTGCTGAATCCTGACTTCCCGCCAGAACAGATGCAGTTGATTGTGGATGTGCAGAACCGAACGGATGCCATCAGCCGCGCAGCAGCAGAGGAAGCCCTTGAACCGCTGACGCAGCAGCCTATGACCCCGACAGAGGTCAACCATGCACGGCGGCAGCACAATCTTCCGCTGGACAGCGGTGCGATAGAACTGCCAGCACAGCCCAAACAGGAGCCTATGAACTTCCGCATTACGGACGATGATCTCGGCGCAGGAGGGCCGAAAACAAAGTATAAAGCCAATGTGGAAGCCATTCGGGTGCTGCAAACGCTGGATGCAGAGCAGCGGCAGGCTACCGCAGAAGAGCAGGAGATACTTTCCCGGTATGTGGGCTGGGGCGGCATTCCGCAGGCGTTCGATGAAAGTAATGCGGAATGGTCGAAAGAGTATGCCGAACTGCAGTCCCTGCTCACGGCAGATGAGTATAAGGAAGCCCGTGCCAGTACCCTGAATGCGTTTTACACTTCTCCTACGGTCATCAAGGCAATGTATGAAGCCCTGGGCAATATGGGATTGTCCAAAGGCAACGTGCTGGAACCATCCTGTGGTGTCGGCAATTTCATGGGTCTGGTGCCGGACAGCATGGAGAAGATTCGGATGTATGGTGTGGAGCTGGACAGCATTTCGGGCCGCATTGCACAGCAGTTGTACCAGAAAAACAAGATTGCGGTGCAGGGCTTTGAAACAATGCAGTTCCCGGACAGCTTCTTTGACTGTGTTGTGGGTAACGTACCGTTCGGCAATTACAAAGTACCGGACAAGCGGTATGACCGCCACAATTTTCTCATCCACGATTATTTTATTGCGAAAAGTCTTGACCTTGTGCGTCCGGGCGGTGTGGTAGCGGTGGTAACGTCCAGCGGTACGATGGATAAGAAGGATTCCTCTGTCCGTGAGTACCTTTCTAACCGTGCCGATCTGGTAGGCGCGATTCGACTGCCGAACAATGCGTTCCAGCGCAATGCCAACACGGGCGTGGTTG
>OKSI01000826.1_pt1 | contig 11038 bp, 7 predicted proteins | sample 1606221 | NCBI WGS metagenome assembly OKSI01 (sample SAMEA3879540, study PRJEB24766) | human gut metagenome | biome: human-associated habitat; feature: feces | place: USA | collected 1985/1987 | reverse complement strand
TTGACCCGCCAAAGGGTCTTCGACCCTCTGGACTCCCTTTTTCGCGATTGAGTTGGTGACAACTGCATACTTTACCCGCGTGTTTATTTTTGAGAACGGTGCATCCGCTTGCGCAGCTTCTTCCGAAACGTTTCGCGGTCGAACAGCAGGAAGCCAATCGTCCGCTTCACCAGCCCGGTCTGCTCCGGGATGAAGCCAATCATGCGGCTCGGCGCGTCCGCCGCGCCCAGCTCGTGCGCCGCAACCGCCGCCTCCGCCGACTGGTCGCGCACCAGCGTCCGCAAATCCAGCGCGTTCTCCCCCGCGAACACCATGTCCTCAAACGGGATGTTCCGCAGCAGCTCCGCGTCCGCTTCGGGCAGCTGCCGCAGCGCCCCCTCGAAGGGCAGCGACATCGCCAGCTGCACGCCGGGATTGTCAAGTGACTGCATCACGCCCGTTCCGGCGAAGGTATCGTGGAAGTCGCGCACGAACCGCAGCGCATGATGCTGGACGCAGGTCGACAGGAAATACGCGGCTTCATTGCGCCCCTCCTGCGCGTACACCGGGACGACACGCTCATTCTGCCGCTCGAAGCCCACGCAGGGCGCTTCGTCGGAGGACAGCAGGAACTCGCGGAACGCGCCGGACATGGCAGGCGGCATCGGATAGAAGCAGTGTACGGGGAAATCGTAGGCAGCGGACAAACGCTCGCTGTTCCGCCCGTCCGCATGAACGTAGTAGACCGGAACCGCGCGCTGCGTCAGCTGGCAGAGCGCCGCCTGCAAGCGCCCGCTGTACCCCATATCAAAGCACGCTGCGCCTTCTGGCAGCTTTTCCTCATAATACGCCCGCGCCGCGCTGTATGCCGCCTGATGACGGCAGCCGTCGTAGAGCTTGTCGCGGAAGAAGCGCAGAAACGATTCCCAGCGCGTTTTCTCCTGAAACGGCGATTGCCACGGGAAACCCGCCGCTTCCGCCTGATGGCGCAGTTCGCTTTCCGGCGCGTCAAGCGTGCAGAAGGACAGCAGCTTCAGCGCCTTTTCGGGCGTGTAGACCGTCCAGCGCACCGGCAGCGCCGCCCAGTCGGTCGGATTCGCCATCAGCGCGGGCAGCAAGCACCGCCGCGACGCGGGAATGTAGTCTGTTTCGACAGCATCCGCGTCCGTGCGCAGCAGCTCGACTGCCTGCCGCAGCAGCGCGCCATCCCGCGCGAGGAACACCAGCCGCTTTACGCCATCCGCCCGACAGCGGCATAGCAGCCACTTTGCCAGCGCCAGCAGGTGTGTGCCGACGGCGTAGTACCCCAGCCGGGACGGATACGCCGCAAACGCGGAATCCGCCGTCGCGGGGGCATAGCCGTCGTCAAAGAAGCGGTTTGCCGCCAGCCCTTGTGCGCACCTGAGCGCCAGCGGCTGCATCGCGTCCGCCGTCGTGAAGCCCGCCAGACACCCGTGTCCCAGATTCGCCATCTGCGTGCAGTCCACATCCATGAAAACGTCCGCCGGGCGCGGCAGCAGCAGGGCGTGCAAACCCGCTTTTTTCGCGGCTTCCACGTCGATTTTCGCATTGTCGCCGATGTGCAGCACATCTTCCGGCTTCACGCCCAGTTGCGCCGTCAGCTTGCGATAGAGCGCGCCGTTCCATTTCAGCGCGTTCTGCTCGTTCGAGAGGAAGAAGCCGTCCCAGCCGCGGACGCCGCATTTTTCCAGCATCCGCCGAATCGTGTCCGCGTCAAGGTACATGTCCGACGTCAGCACGACGCGTTTTCCCGCCGCTTTCGCCAGATTGAACAGCTGCACGCCGGTTTTGCGCGGGCGGCAGAAATGCACCTCCGCCTCCCGCTCGTTGTAGGTCATTTGCCCCACGCAGTCGTCCGACACGCCCAGATTCTGCATCATGGCGCTGTAAATGTTCCACATCGTCACGTCAGCTTGCGTTTCGGGCAGCCACGCGCGCGCGCAGCTTTCCGCCTCCATCCGCGCCTGTGCGAAGGAGGTCATGTTCCGCCGCGCCGCCCGCTGCCATTTGCCTTCCAGCGTGTGGAAGAGGTCAATCGGCGTGCGGAAGGGGCGCAGAATCAGCGTGTCGAACACATCCAGCGAAATCACCGGGCAGTCGATGCCGTCCAGCCCCAGAATCGCGCGCTTGATGCGCTCCGTCCCATCCCGCCACGGGGTCATCGGCTGGTCGAACCAGAAGATTTCCGGCAGATTCGCGTCCTCATCCGGCGAAAAATCCGGGCAGAGAGCCGCCGTCAAGCGGCTGATTTCCGGCTGATTCGCCGCCTTCCGCGCCTGCTCCGCCCACATCCGCGCATACCACTTTCGCGCCTTTTGCAGCTGCTGACGCGCTTGATCCGCCCCCTGCTGATGCAGAAATTCATCCGCAAAGGCAAACACCTGCGCAATATCGGCGTAATTTTTGCGGAATTTTGCCGGATTTCCCGCCGCCCCCGTCGAGGACGACGCATGTTCACAGTAGAACACGCCGTCGCCGCGGTGCCGCCCGAAACCCTGCGCAAAGAAATACAGCACGACGGAAAACGCAATGTCCTCCGTCATCACAATGTGCTTTTTCGCCAGCGGCGCGTAGTAGGGTGCGCACTGCAGCCACAAATCGCGCCGAATCACCTTGTTCCAAATGGTGTGGAAGCTGTAGCACGTCATCGCCTGCTGAAAAAACGCATCCCGCACCGCGCCGCCGCGCAGCTTGTCCTCCAGCACACAGTCCGCATGAACCGGGCGCACAAAGCGGTCGCCGTTTTCACGCTGCCAGACCGTGTCGCCCATCACGAGGTCAAAGTCGTTTTCTTCCGCCAGCGCGACGGCGGCACGGTAAAAATCCACCGATACAAAATCATCGCTGTCCAGAAAAGCGAGGTACTTGCCCGTCGCCGCGTCCGCGCCGGTCATCCGCGCCGCGAAAAGCCCGCGGTTCTGCGAATGCGTCAGCACCCGAAAGCGGCTGTCGCGCCGGGCATACTCCGCCAGCACCGCGCCCGCGCCATCCGGCGAGGCATCATCCACCAGCAGGAACTCCGCGTCCCGCAGCGACTGCGTGCGCAGCGACTCCAGACACGCGGGCAAATCCCGCTTCGTCCCATATACCGGAACGACCACAGACAGCGTTGCAGCCACCGCGCTTCTCCTTTCTGCCCATCCGAAAACGAGTGATACTTGCCGATTTTGACATGTACATTCTACCATATTCCCGCCCGATTGGCAAGCCTTTCGGGGGATTTTTACGCCCCCCAAAAAAACGGTTTTTCACGGAATCTTTGGGGAAGAGCAGCTTGGGGGCGCGTCTGCGGACGCGCAAAGTTAGGGGCAGGGACGCTGCGCTGCCTGCACCTTTGTTGACGGCTTCCTTGGGATTGGTCGGACTCGGAACAGTTGGGGCGTTGCCCCAAACCCCACAAGGGACGCTGTCCCTTGACCCTGCAAGGGGCAGACGAAAAGGGACGAAGTCCCCCCTTGACCCCTCCGCGCGATTGGGTTGGTCACACTTTCATGCTCCTTCCGCGTGCAGTTTTTGGGGGCTTCGCCTAAGCCCTTGTTTGCTTCCCCAACTTTCCGTGAAGAACCCAAAAACGCGGTCAGACAGCTTTTTTCGCCATCTGACCGCAGGATGCCCTATTTTGCGGAAAATCCGCTTACCAAGTAATATCCTCGCCCGTCAGCGCCTTCCACGCCTTGCGGATATCCTTCTGATGCCGCACGCCGTTCTTCGGATCGAGCTTCGCGGTTTCCTCCATCGTGCGCGGGAAATGGACGCACAAATGCCCGTCGAAGTCGTTATCCTTGATGCTGCCGGACAGGTGGGGCATACAGTGCATGGAGGCCAGCACCCAAGTGCCGTTGGGCAGCAGGACATACACCGGCTTCTCATCCCACGAGAACTTGCCGCCCCACGCCGCCTTCATAATCGCGGTATCCTGCGCCGTCAGCGGCTCAGAGTCCGCATGGCGACCCAAGGAATAGAAGCGCAGGCGGAAGGAGGAACCGCTTCTCGGCTCATAGACCAGCACCGTCTGCCCGCTCTTGATGGTCGGCTTGATTTCCGTGTACCACATCTGCAGCTTAATCTGGCTCTTTGCCGGGCCATTGCCGAAGGACGCGCCGTTGTTGCCCGTGCCGCCGTTTTGATTTTCGTCCGGCAGCGCAGTGTCGCCGGTCACGCAGTCGCCCGTGTACAGCTTCGTCTGCGTGTTCACGCCCGCAATGCCGTCCGGGGCAAGCCCGTTGCGCTTCTGGAACGCCAGCACCGCCGCGCGGGTCGTCTCGTCATAAGTGCCGTTGATGGTCACGGTATAGCGCAGATTGCTCAGCGCCTGCTGGAGGCGCAGCACCGCGTCGCCCGTCGCGCCGACTTTCAGGTTGGTGTACACCGTCGGCGTGGTGGAATCAACCTGCTTGCCTTCCGCCGTAATCGCGTTGACGGAGTAGAGGATGGTGTACGTCGCCGTATCGCCGTTGCCGGAGCCGGTCAGGCCGTTGCGCAGCTGGAACGCGCGCATGGCGGCGACCGTGTTCGCGCCGTACTTGCCGTCCACCTTGTCCGTCAGGTAGCCCAAATCCTTCAAGCGCTGCTGGACGCTCTTCACGTCGTCGCCCGTGCAGCCGGAATAGAGCAGGCGGGTCGGGCGCGTCACGCCCGTGGTCGGGGTGGACGTCGGCGTGCTGATGGCAGCAAGCGCATCCGAAGAATACAGCTTCTTGTAGGTGCGCTTGCCCGCCACACCGTCCGCGCTCAAATTGTTGCGCAGCTGGAACGACGCAACTGCCGCCATCGTGCCCGTGCCGTAGTTGCCATCCACCGTGCCCGTGTAGTAGCCCAGCGCCTTCAAGCGGCTCTGCACGCTCTTCACGTCGTCGCCGGACATACCGGGGCGCAGAATGCGCGTGGGTGCGCTTTCATCCACCGGCTTGGGCGAGGGCGTGACGGAGCTGCCCGCGTCAATCGCGGTGCTGCTGTACAGCGCCTTGACCGTGTCCTCGCCGCAGATGCCGTCGGACGTAAGCCCATTGCGCGTCTGGAAGCGGCGAATCGCGCTTTCCGTCGCCGTGCCATACACGCCGTCCGCCTTGCCCGTCAGGTAGCCCAGCGCAATCAGCTTCGTCTGCACGCTCTTCACGTCGTCGCCCTTCATGCCCAGCGTCAGCTTGCGCTCGCCCACGCCGTCGGGCTGCGACGTTTCCTTCGCGCCGATCGCGCCTTCGGAGAACAGGCGCTTGCGGGTGTTTGTGCCCAGAACGCCGTCAGCGGACAAACCGTTCTTCTTCTGGAAGGCAAGAACCGCCGCCTTCGTCGCCGCGCCGTACTGCCCGTCGGAGATGCCGGTCAGGTAGCCCAGCGCCGCCAGACGGTCCTGCGTGTACAGCACATCCTGCCCGCCCATGCCCTCGCGGAGCGTGCGGGTCGGGATGCCATAGGCGATGTTGTCCAAATCCGCGGTGGGCTTGGGCGTAATCATCGGCTGGGTGACGTTGCCATTGCTGTCGAAGTAGCTTTCCAGCTTGACGAGCGTGTTCTTGCCCGCCTTGCCGTCCACCGTCAGCCCGGTCGCCTTCTGGAACGCCATGACCGCCTCGAACGTGGACTGCCCGAACACGCCGTCCACCTTGGAGATGGTGAAGCCCAAGTCCTTCAGCGCCTGCTGCAATACCCGCACGCGCGAGCCGCTGGAGGTGTACTGCAATTTGCTGTAATCGCCCTTGAACAGCCCCGTCGCGGTCGAAGAGGAGGACGACGAATTGCCGTCAATGTCAATGCCCGTCTGCTTTTCCAGCAGGGCAATCGTCGCGGAACCGGCGATGCCGTCCACCGTCAGGCTGTTCGCCTGCTGGAACGCGGTCACCGCCGCCTTCGTGCCGCTGCCGAAGCTGCCGTCCACCGTGCCGGAGTAGTAGCCCAATTGCGTCAAGGCCTGCTGCAAGCGGCGCACATTGTCGCTCTTGTCGTTCTTCTGCAGTTTCAAGGCTGCCGCGCTGCTTGTGATGACCAGCGTCAGCATCAGCACCAGCGCCAGCACACGCACGATGCTCTTTTTCATAGCATTCCCCTCCAAATGTTCCAAAGTACCTGCGGCTATTGTATCAGAAAATCACGCAATTGTAAAGAACTATTACGCATTTGTTACAAGTTGAATTTCTCCAACAGCTCCATCGGGTGGGCGATCAGCACCTTCGCGCCATTGTCCAGCAGCTCCTGCGCCGTGCGGAAGCCCCACAGCACGCCCACTGGGTTCATGCCCGCGCTGCACGCACAGGTCATGTCCACCTTCGTGTCGCCCAGATAGAGGAAATCCGCCGGGGCAATGCCGAGCTGCTCCGCCACCAGCAGCGCGCCCGCCTTGTCCGGCTTCACCGGCACGCCCTCCACCTGCCCGCGCACGACGCTGAACGGCACATCCGGGAAGAAGTGGCTGATGACGTTCTTCGTATCCGCGTCGGGCTTATTGGAGAGCACCGCCAGCTTCAAGCCGCGCTCCGCCAAGGCGTGCAGCAGCTCCGGAATGCCATCGTAGGGCTGCGTTTTCACCTGCGTATGCTTCTCGTAGTACGCCTGATACTCCGCCTGCACCGCGTCCGCCAAATCCTGCCGGTCGCGAACCGCCCGCTGCGCCAGAATCTTCGCGCCGTTGCCGACGAGGTAGCAGTATTCCTTCGTCTCCCAGCCGGGCAGCCCGTGCAGGCGCAAGGCACGGTTCATCGCCGTGGCAATGTCGTCAATCGTGTTCGTCAGCGTACCGTCCAAATCAAACAAAACCGCCTGAATCATCAAAAAAATCTCCTTTATGTGATGAATGAATTTCGCGCCGCTTTGCCATCCTAACGCAGAAAGGAGCGATAGACATGGACAAAAAACGCAAGGATGCCGTCATTCGCGCAACCGTCGACCGTGCCGCCCTGCTGCGCGGAGTGCTGATGCTGACGGCGCTCGCCCTGCTGCTCTGCTTCGGCTTGAAGCCCAGCCGCGCCGCCGCGCCCGACGCCGAGGACGGCGCACTGACCGCCTCCGATGCCTCCGCCCGCCTGAGCGCCGAGTGTGAGCTGCTCCAGCGCGTCACCTTTTCCCCCTGCGGGCACGAAATGACGCGCCGCCAGCGCCTGCCAGCCGAACTGGCCGGCATGACGAAGGACGAACTCGCCGCGAAGTACGACCAGTGGGTCATCACGTCGTTTTCGCCCGCGCAGGTGAGCATGGAACGCGCGCTTGCCCTCTACTGCCCGGAGCATGTTGTGCTGATGCCGGACGAAAGCGGGCAGCTGTGCATCTTCCGCAACCGTTACGGCGACGCGCTGGCGCTGGTGCGCGAACTCGGCGTGCCGCTGAGCGACTTGCCGGACGATGTGCAGGAGGAGGTTCGTCCCGGGCTGGGGTTTGATGACGAAGTCACGCTGGAGAAGTGGCTGGAAAGCGTGCAGTCGTAAATCCCCACCCCATTGTACGCCGATTCGCGCCGCTTGTCCAGCGGATTTCGCGGTTTTGTTTGCTTCTAGCGAAGAAGTATGCTATAATGATAGCGAACTTTCGCGATAGAGGTGAGCGCATGGCACGAATCGGCATCATGACCTTCCTGCACAATGACAACTACGGGTCGATTCTTCAAGCGTGGGCGCTGCAAAACGCCGTCCGTTCCTTGGGGTACGACGCGGAGCATATCGACTATGTTCCCTCGCAGACGGAAAAGATGAAGAATCTGCTGTGCAGCGGCAATTCGCCCCGCCTGATTTTGGACGGCATGAAGAAGCGCAGCGCGTCACGCGGGCTGAACGAGGGCTTTGATGAGTTCCGGCAGACGCAGATGATTTTGTCGCCCATCTGCCGCGACCAGAGCGCGCTGGCGCATCAGGCGCTGTCATACGACGCGCTGATTTGCGGGTCAGACCAGATTTGGTCGCCGACGTGGCTCAATCCGGCGTATTTCCTGAATTTCACGAAGAAGCCGAAAGTCGCCTACGCGCCGTCGCTGGGCGTATCGACGATGACGGACAGCGCGAAAGGGCGCAAAATCGCCGCATTGATACGGGGGTTCGCCGCCATCTCCGTCCGGGAGGAAGAGGGCGCGGCGCTCCTGCAAGCGCTCATCGGCAAAAAGCCCGCCGTCATGCCCGACCCCGTGATGCTCCTGCCGCGCGAAAAGTGGCTGGAACTCATCGGCGGCGACATTCCGATGGGCAATGATATTCTGTGCTTCTTCCTGGCGGACAATCCCGCGTACTGGACGCAGGTGGAGCAGATTCGGCAGAAAACAGGTCTGGGCGTGCGCGTCATTCCGCGGACGGAATCGGCACTCCAGTCCGCGTATCCGCTGGCGAAGGGCGTGACCCCCGCGCAGTGGCTTTCTCTGATTGCGGGCGCGAGCATGGTGCTGACGGACAGCTTCCACGCCGCCGCGTTTTCCCTCCTGCTGCACACGCCCTGCACAATTCTCCGCCGCTACCGCGAGGACGACCCCGAAAGCCGCAACAGCCGCGTTGACCAGCTGCTGCGCACGCTGCAAGTCGCCGACCCCACACATCCGGATTTTTCCGTGGTGGACGAGCAGCTTTCCATCCAGCGGCAGCGGGGTTTGGACTTCCTGCAATCCGCCATCAGTCAAGCAGTGTCGCAAGCGATTCCGGCAAAGGCGAGGTAAGCGACAGCCAATCCCCCGTCATCGGGTGATGGAGCGTCAAGGCGCTGGCGTGCAGCGCGAACCGCCCCGGCAATTGCGGAATTTCCGTGCCGTAGAGGAAATCCCCGACGACCGGGCAGCCGATGGACGCCATATGCACGCGGATTTGGTGCGTGCGCCCGGTTTCAAGCACCAATTCCACCAGCGCGCGCGTTTTTCCGCGCTTCAGCACGCGATAGTGCGTCACCGACGGCTTGCCGGATGCGGTCACAATACGGCGGATGCTGGCGGCGTCCTCCTTGCCGATGGGCGCGTCAATCACGCCGCAGTCGTCATCCGGGCAGCCCTCCACCACCGCCTGATACGTCCGGATGAACTCCGGCGTATGCAGAAGCGCCTGCAAACGGTGCTGAATATGCGCGTCCTTGGCGACAATCATCAGCCCGCTTGTGCCCTTATCCAGCCGATTCACCGGACGGTAGACGAAATCCGTCGGACAGCGTAAATGAGCGTACAGCGCGTTTTCCAGCGTGTCGTCCGGGTGCAGGGCGCTGGACTGGCTCGCCAGCGGGGCGGGCTTGTCAATCACGAACAGCCAGTCATCCTCATGCGCAATGGTCAGCGGCAGGTCATACGGCTTGACCGCGTACGCCGGCACGTTCTCCCGGAAGCGGATTGCCACCACCTGCCCGGCGCGCACAAACGCATCCACCGGGGTCACGTCGCCATCCACCGTGATGCCGCCGTTCCACTTGGCGGACTTCATCGCCGTGTAGCTCACGCCCATCACGCGGCGCAGCACATCGCGCAGACGCATCCCGTCCTGCTCCGGCAAAACCATATATTCCAACAAAAGCACCTCTTTTCAGGAGATGAAACCGATGAATGACATTCTTGCAATCCTCTCCGGCGGCGATTATGTCTCCGGCGAAAAAATCAGTCAGGAACTGGGCATCAGCCGCGCCGCCGTGTGGAAGCGCATTGCCCAGCTGCGCGAAGACGGCTGGCAGATTGAAGCCGCCGGCCGCCGCGGCTACCGCCTCATCCCCGGCGACAGCCTTGACCCCATTTTCTGGGTGAATCAGCTGACGACCAAGACGCTTGGACGTGCCATCAACCACTACGAGCACACCATCACGTCCTCCAACACGCTGGTGAAGCAGATGGCGGTGCAGGGCGCGCCGAGCGGCAGCCTTTGCCTGTGCGAATGCCAGACGGCGGGCAAAGGGCGGCTGGGGCGCACATGGTCAGCCCCCGCGGGGCAGGCGATCCTGATGAGCGTCCTCCTGCGGCCGAAGCTCCCGCCGAAAAACGCGCCGCTGATTACCCTCGCGACCGCGATGGCGATGGCGCACGCTGTCCGCGAAGTGACGGGCATTGACGCGCAGATTAAGTGGCCCAACGACCTCGTGTTCTCCGGCAAAAAGCTGTGCGGCATTTTGCTGGAAATCAGCGCCGACCTCGACCAGATTGAGTACGTTGTCGTCGGCACGGGGCTGAACGTGCTGCGCGGGGCATATCCGCCGGAGCTGTCTGACCGCGCCGCCGCCTTGGAGGAATTCGCCAATCCGCCCGTGCGCCGGGAGATTGTCGTGCACTACCTGAAGGCGCTGGAGGACAACATGACGCTGCTGGAGGAGCACGGCTTCCCCGGCATACAGGAAGCGTACCGCCGCCACTGCTGCACGCTGGGCAGCCGGGTACACGTCATCGGCACAGAGATTGACTTCATCGGCACGGCGGAGGACATTGACGAGACGGGCGCGCTGCTGGTGCGCGACGAAAGCGGCGTATTGCAGCGCGTGCTGTCCGGCGACGTATCTGTGCGCGGGGTCATGGGCTATGTCTGAGCTGCGCGGCATCGGGCTGGATATCTGCGGCATCGACCGCATGGCACAGCAGCTTGACAACACGCATTTCCTCCAGCGCATCCTGACGAAAGAGGAAATCGCGTACCTGCGCAGCCGCGGCGCGTCGGCGGCGGACACGCTGGCGGGGCTGTACGCGGCGAAGGAAGCCATCGTCAAGGCGCTCGGCTGCGGCATTGCCTTCCCGCTGACGGAGATTGCCATCTCGCACACGGCGCAGGGGCAGCCGACGGCGGCGCTATCCGGCGGCGCGGCATTGCGCTATCCGGGGCATCTGCTGCTGACGATTACGCACGACGCGGGCGTCGCGGCGGCATCAGCACTCTATTTAGAATGAAGGAAAGCCTGCTCATGCGGTGATTGGCGTGGGCAGGCGGTTTTTTATCTTGGTGGAAAAAGCAGCTTGGAGGCGCGTCTGCGGACGCGCAAAGTTACTGCGCAGGGACGCTTCGCTGCCTGCGACCAAGTTGCCATACTACCCTTTTCTCTTGGAGTAGATTTAACGGTGTAACAGTTGGGGCGTTGCCCCAAACCCCAGCAGGGACGCTGTCCCTGCACCCTGCAAGGG
>OKSI01000823.1_pt1 | contig 11081 bp, 9 predicted proteins | sample 1606221 | NCBI WGS metagenome assembly OKSI01 (sample SAMEA3879540, study PRJEB24766) | human gut metagenome | biome: human-associated habitat; feature: feces | place: USA | collected 1985/1987 | reverse complement strand
ATATTTCTCTGGTGCAGGACATCAGCCCCAACTGCGACTGCCACGGCGAGAACGACGCGCCCATCCTGCCGGACATCGGCATGTTTGCCTCCTTCGACCCGGTGGCCCTCGACCAGGCTTGCGCTGACGCCTGCCTGAACGCCGCTCCGCTGCCCAACAGCCAGCTGGGCCAGAACCTCGCCACCCCGGGCTGGAACTGCCACCACGACAACTTCAAGGACTCTAACCCCAACATCGAGTGGAAAGCCACCCTCGAGCAGGCCGAGAAGGTCGGCATGGGTACCCGCGCCTACACCCTCAAGAAAGTCTGATCCCGATAAAACAAAGGCCGGACGCCTCCCGCATCAAAGCGGAAAGGTGCCCGGCCTTTTCTCTGTGATTTAATACTCGCCCTTTGCCTCCGGCACGAGGGGGTCAACGACATCCTCGAGGGCATTCCAGTCCTTCTCGGAGAAGGTCAACTTCTTGGCGTCGAGGCCCACGTCCTCCAGACGGCCTGCCATGGCGTCCTTGTCTTCCAGCAGGGCAGCGGCATCGTCCTTTATCATGGGCCATGCCTCGGCAAAGCCCTCCTGCTCCAAGTCGGAGAGGTTGTCGTACCACTGGGTGTAGGCGTCCTCAATGGCCGTTTCCGTGCGGGCAGAGAGGTTTGCCTCGTCGGCCCAGACCAGCAGGGTGGCTGCGGCCTGCACGCTCTTGAGGGAGCAGCCGGACACGCCGGGACCCCAGCCGAGGCTGGGCTCAAAGGCGGCTGCAGTGCCGTCTACGCTGAACAGTGAGTTCTCGTCGAAATCTTTATTGAACAGCCCGGAGGTGTCGGCCTGCGCGGTGCTGCTGGGGGCGCTCTCGCTGCTGACGCTGGACGGCTCGGAAGCCGAAGAGCTTGCGTGGGAGGCGTCGCCGTTTGTATTGGAGCAGCCTGCCAGCAGGCCGCAGAGCAGAGCAGCACTCACAAGGAGCGAAAGGATGCGTTTTCGAGTCATAGGGGATGTCCTCCTTCTATCTGCGCCCGGCCCGCAGGCCGGGGAAAATATCTCTCTGAGACTAGTATACTGTTCTGCCGCGCGGTTGTCAATCGGCCTTGCCACGAACAAATTTTAAGGGGCCGTGCAGTGGGGCCGGATTGACCTTTCCGGCGCAGAGGGCTATAATAAAGGGTACCTGAATCGTTAAAATACCAAGGAGAAAATAACCATGAAGAATGCAGCTTTTTCGATAGAGGAGCTTTTCCGTTTTCTGGACGCCGGCGTCAGTGCTTTCCACTCCACGGCTGCTGCGTCCGCCATTCTGGAAGCCGAGGGCTATGTGAACTGCCCCGAGAGCGCCGCGTGGGAGCTGGCCCCCGGCGGCAAGTATTACACCACCCGCAACGGCTCTGCCGTGCTGGCATGGCGGATGCCCAAGGGTGAGCTGACCGGCTGGCATGTCACCGCCAGCCACAGCGATTCTCCCACCTGGCGCATCAAGCAGCTGGACGGCGGCAAGGACACGGTCTTTGCCAAGGCGGAGACCGAGGGCTACGGCGGCATGATCATGCCCACCTGGCTGGACCGTCCCCTGAGCGTGGCGGGCCGCATTCTGGTCCGCACGGAGAACGGCATCCGGAGCCTGCTGGTCCACCCCGACCGGGCGCTGGCTGTCATCCCCAACCTCTGCATCCACTTCAGCCATGACCTGAACAACGGCATGAAGTACAACCCTCAGGTGGATCTGCAGCCCATCTTTGGTGAGGCAGGCTCCACTCTGCGGGACGCTCTGGCTGAGGAGGCCGGGGTCAAGGCTGAGGACATCGTGGATGCTGACCTGGTGCTCTGCACCCGCGAAAAGGCCGAGCGCGTGGGCCTGAAGGGTGAATACTTCATGTCCGGCCGCATCGATGACCTGGAATGCGCCTACACCACCCTGTGGGGCTTCCTGCAGGGCCGCGGCGAGGAGGAAGGCCGGGGCGATATGTGGGTCATGTTCGACAACGAGGAGGTGGGCTCCTCCAGCCGGCAGGGTGCACAGGGCACCTTGATGGCCAACGTGCTGGCCCGCATTGAGGAAAAGCTGGGGGTCACCCGGGAGCAGAGCATCCGTGCCTGCACCAACAGCCTGCTGTTGAGCGCCGACAATGGCCACGCCACCCACCCCAACCACCCCGAAAAGAGCGATCCCGCCAACGTGGCGGTCATGGGCGGCGGTGTGCTGCTGAAGTACAATGCCCGCCAGACCTACACCACCAGCGGCTTTACCGGAGCTGCCTTTGCCGAGATCTGCAAAAAGGCCGGTGTGCCGGTGCAGGTGGCCGCAAACCGCGCGGATGTTCCCGGCGGCTCCACGCTGGGCAACCTGCTGGGCCACCAGATTCTGATCCCCATGGTGGATATCGGTCTGGCACAGCTGGCCATGCATTCCGCAATGGAGACCGCCAGCTGCAAGGATGCCGAGTACATGGCAAAGGCCGTGGCCGAGTTCTATAACACGCCCATCTCCCAGCCCGTGGACGGCGAGTGGAAGCTGGGCCTGTGAGCGCTGTGACCGGGCGCTTTGCCCCCAGCCCCAGCGGGCGGCTGCATCTGGGCAATCTGGCCTGCAGCCTGCTGGCCTGGCTCAGCGCCAGAAGTCAGGGCGGGCGCATCGTTCTGCGCATTGAGGATCTGGATGCCGAGCGCTGCCCTCGCAAATATGCCGACGCACTGGAAGAGGACCTGCGCTGGCTGGGCCTTGTCTGGGACGAGGGCGGCAGCAGCGGCGGCCCCAACGGCCCCTATTACCAGAGCGAGTGCGCCGCCATCTACACCGAGAGCTATAACAAACTGGAAGCACAGGGCCTTGTTTACCCCTGTTTCTGCTCCCGTGCCCAGCTCCATGCCGCCAGCGCACCCCACACCTCCGACGGCAATGTGATCTATCCCGGCACCTGCCGGGGGCTGACGGCGGAGCAGATCGCCGAAAAGCGCAAAAAGAAGGCCCCGGCCTATCGTCTTATGGTGCCCGATGAGGACATCGCCTTCACCGATGGCTGTATGGGCCCCCACACCGAGAACCTGCTCCGCGACTGCGGGGATTTCTACCTCCGCCGCGCCGATGGCGTGTTTGCCTACCAGCTGGCCGTGGTGGTGGATGATGCCCGGATGGGCGTGACGGAGGTGGTGCGGGGCGCGGACCTGCTCTCTTCCACCGCGCGGCAGCTTTATCTTTACCGTCTGCTGGGGTTGAAAGCGCCGCAGTTCGCCCATTGCCCGCTCCTGCTGGCCCCGGATGGCCGCCGCCTGTCCAAACGGGACGGAGACCAGAGCCTGGAAAATCTCCGGGCAAAGTATACGGCGGAAGAGATCGTGGGCAGGCTTGCCTTTGCCTATGGTCTCCAACCTGAACCGGCCCCCCGCACCCCGGAAAGCCTGATCCCAGATTTTTCCTGGGACAAGGTGCCAAAGCAGGATATCTGCCTGCCGGAAGGCCTGTTTTAAGCAGACCCACGATTTTTGCCATGTCTGTGCAAAGATCGTGGGTTTTTCTTTACAAAAAAACAATCTATGGTAAAATATAACTAGAGATTTTGCTGAAACAGAAAGGAGCCCTGTTATGCGTAAAATGTTAAAAGCGTCGAGTTTGTTGATCTGTGCAATGCTTTTGTTCAGCGCATGTGCAAGCTCTTTGAATCTGAGACCGGGACCTTTCCGTTCGGAAATGCAGGATGTTTTCGTTCAGCAGACGACACTTACGGTTCCGGCCAGTCACGCCGAGCATGGGGAGGATTATGTCATTGAGTGGCAGGACCCTGTGATGGAAAAGCACGTCCGGAAATGGCTTGACCGCCCGAAGGGAGATATCTATCACAGCGATGTCTGGGATTATCAGCGGGTCTCGATAAATTCCGGAACCGGCGTAGGGGATCTCATCGTCAAAGATGCACCGGATGGGGTGGACATTGGAAGAAACGTCAACAGCAATGAGCAGCTGGCAGCCTGCGCAGTCAGCGTAGAGGGAACGTATGATCCGGTGACCTCTCTGGCAGACCTGCGGCATTTTGACAGCTTGCAGGTATTGTCGGTCAATAATAGAAGGGGAGCCCCACCCATTACAGATCTGACAGGTCTGGAGGAATGCAAAAATCTGATGCTTTTGAGTGTGCCCAGTGTGGAGAGCAGCGCATTCCCGACCTTTGCAAAGCTGGATTCTGTGGTAGAGCTGAAGTATGGCAGTGACGGGATCCGGGCGGATTCCAATGTCTCCGACCTTTCGGCGCTGGCGCAGATGAAGTCGCTGAAGATGCTGTGGATCACCGGCAGTGAGGTCGATCTGACCCAGCTGGCCGGAGCTGACTTGCGGGTCCTGAGACTGGACGTGACCCGGATCGGTTCGCTGGAACCGCTGAAGCAGATGGAAAATCTGAGCTTTCTGCAGCTGTGCCAAGGGCCGGAGATCGACAGCTTTGCCCCGCTGGCGGAGAGCAGTGTGCAGTATCTGAGTATGTCTCTCTCTCAGGGTGCACAGGAAGCCTACAAGGACATGGATTATACTCCCCTGACCCAGATGCCGCAGCTGATCTGGCTGGATCTGACCAACAACATCACGTTTGATACGGAAACCTGCAAAAAACTGCTGGCAAACGATACGGCCCTGAAATATCTGAAAATTTCCTATACATCAGCGGCCAAAGATGCCGAAGAGCTGGATACAGCGCACCTGAAAGAGTTCACTGCTCCGGCTCCGTAATGCCCCAAAATGCAAAAACACCCATGCCAGCGCCGGCATGGGTGTTTTTCCGTACAGATTCAGAGCCGCTGCAAGGCTCTTGCGTCGCTGCGTTCCAGTGCGGTCATGCCGGTATCCAGCGCCATGGCCAGCAGGATGCCCAGCAATACATCAATGCAGCTGTGCTGCTTGAGCAGGACCGTGGACGCAATGATGGAAACGCAGAGCACGGCGGAGGCGGGCCGCATCCAGCGGTGGCCCGGCGTTTCAAAGATGCGGCTGCGGTAATAAGCCATCATCAGGGTGACAGAGTTGAACACATGGATGGAGGGGCAGACGTTGAGGGGCGTGTCGGTGGCATAGAGCATCCGCACGGCCTGAGCAAAGATGTCGCTGCCGTACACCCGGTAGGGCCGCAGGTCCAGCCCGGTGGGCAGGATGACATAGCAGGCCAGCGCAATGGTCATGCCCGCAAACAGGGGCAGGCAGAGCCGCCAGAAGTCGGCCCGGGGCGCTTTCCACAGCAGGTAGAACAGGGTGAACGGGATCCACAAAAACCACGCAAAGTAGGGCACGATGGCATATTTGCAAAAGGGGATCAGGTCGTCCAGATGGCAGTGCACCAGAACATCGGGCACGGCAATATGGACTTCGAGCCAATGGAACGCCGAAAGGTAAAACAGGAGATAAAACGCCATGAACGAAACGGGATGGCGGGAAAACCAGTTGCGCATGGAACACACTTCCTTTTCTGGAATGGGGGCCGCAGCCCCGCCTAAAGTTCTTTGCAGCGTATGATTATACCGCGCAAAGACGAAGAAAACAAGACAAAAAGCTGACAAAATCGTGAACACATCCGCGCGGAATTTGGTATGCTTTGGGGAAGCGGATGCAGGGGAGAGAAGCTTCTGCCTATTGATACGAGACAGGATGCGGGTTTCCTGCACAAAAAAGGCCCTCCCCGCAAAAACTGCAATGGCGGAGAGGGCCGGATATACGGAAACTCAGATCACCTTTTGTTCCATCCACCTGCCGCGGACAAAGCGGACGCAGAAGAACAGCGAGCGCATGGCCCAATCCAGGAACATGCCCATCCAGATGAACAGCAGGCCGCAGTGGAACTTGAGCACCATCAGGTAGCAGAAGGCCACTCGGAACACCCACATGGAGATGACGCTGACCGTCATGGTAAAGGCGGCATCTCCGGCGGCGCGCAGGATGTTGGGCAGGGTGAAGCTGGAGGGCCACAGGATCAGCGATACAGCGTTGAACCAGACCATCAGCTCCAGTGCCATGCCGTAGGCCTCCGGCGAGAGGTTGAACCAGGAGAGCGCCAGCTTGTTCAGGAAGAACAGGCCGGAAAGGTTCATCACCCAGTCCCCGGCGTAGGCGGTCAGGAGCAGCAGGCGGGAATAGCGCTTGGCCTGCACCTTTTCCCCGGCACCCAGACACTGGCCCACAACGGTCAGCGCGCCGATGCCAACGGCGGAGGCGGGCACGTTCAGGAAGCTGGAGATGTTGCCTGCCACGGCGTTTGCGGCAATGGCGGCGGTGCCCAGCGTGCTGGTCAGGCTGGAGACCGACAGCTTGCCGATCTGGAACATGCCGTTCTCGATGCCGGCGGGAATGCCGACTTTCAGGATGCGCTTGATGAGGTCGAGGTCGGGCTTCAGGTCGGTGAGGTGGTCGATGCGCAGCGCACAGTCTGGCTTCTGCAGCAGGAACATCACGGTGAAGCAGGCGATCATCCGGCTCACGAGGCTGGCGGTGGCCGCACCCATCACGCCCATGCCGAACCTGTAGATCAGGATGGCGTTGCCGCCAATGTTCACCACGTTCATCACCAGGCTGGAAAGCATACTGATCTTACTGTTGCCCTGGGCGCGGAACAGAGCCGCACCGGCATTGTACACGCCAATAAAGGGATAGCTCAGGGCCGAGAGCAGGAAATAGGTCTCGGCGTAGCGCATCACATCCGCGTCAATGGAGCCGAAGATGCCCCGCAGGATGGCGTGCCGTCCCACCGCCACGATGACGGCGGTGACCACGCTGAGCGAGATCATAATAAACATGATCTGTGCGGCGCTGGCCTTGGCCCGTTTGGGCTCCCGGTGGCCGATGTACTGGCTGGCGACCACCGCGCCGCCGGTGGCCAGTGCGCTGAGCAGCTGGATCATCAGCACATTGAAGGAGTCCACCAGGCTCACGCCCGAAACGGCGGCTTCGCCCACCGAGGAGACCATCAGGGTGTCCGCCAGACCGATGGAGATGCTGAGGGCCTGCTCTGCCACCAGCGGCAGGAAAAGTGAAATGAGCTGTTGACGGTTGAACAGCGGTCTTGATGTGGTCGATGCGTCTGTCATGGTGTCCTCCCTTGGCGCGTGGATTCAAACACACCCATGATAGCGCGGAATGACGTGAAAATCAAGATGTTGTATCCAACAAACCTGAAAATCAGGCAAACTCTTTGCTGGGGGTCAGGCTGGTGCCGTAATAAACAATGTAGTCGTAGGGGACCTGGGGATTGTACGCGGCCAGATCGCCGTACTTGGCCAGAATGTCGTTCCGCAGGTTCTCCGGGGTGTAGGGCTGCCCGGCGGAAAGGGTGTCGGCGCAGACGGCGTTCCACATGCTCTCGGTAAAGGCGGCGCAGTTGAAGTAGGCCGACCAGTGGTCAGATTTGGCAAGGTTGCGGTTGACCACGTCCAGCTGGCCCTGATCCAGCGAGGTCTGGACAGCATAGATGTTCTGATAGTAGGAATCGGCCAGATAGCGCTTGTAGTAGCCCTCCAGATTGTACCAGATGCCGGTGTGCTCCCAGCGGTTGCCGCGGGGGCTGAAGGTCATCTCGGTGTCGGGCGCGATCCGCAGGCCGCCCACCTCGATGTCATGGTCCGAAACGTTCCGCACTGAGAGGAAGGAGTGGCCGCTGGAATTGATGGAGGCATCGCCCCGGTCCTCGGCCCGGGCGTAGACGCGCAGCAGGGCCACGGCACCCTCGGCAGGTTCTGCACCGTAGGCCTGCACGGCAGATCTATGGCCGGCCTGCTCAAAATCGTAGGGGCCGCCGGTGCTGGTGGTGAAACCGACGATGTTGCGGATCTGATCCTCAAGGGGGCTTACATCGGTGATGACACGTTCGTCCTGGGGGGCGGGCGTGGCGGCGGGAGCCTCGGCCAGCGCGGCGGTGCTGCCGGACACGCACAGGGCCAGCGTCAGGCAGAGGGAAAGGGCGCGGAACAGCTTTTTCATGGGGTGACCTCCAAAGAGAAAAAATTCAGGTCAAGGATAGACGATTTTTGGGAAGCTGTCAAGAAAAAGATATCTGCCGCCTTTACCCCCGGGGCCGGTTGTGTTAAAATGGAGCTGGCAGCCGTGCCCGGTGGTTTGGGGTATGGGGCCGATCGGAAGGTAAATGAATCTGACCCAGAGAGGGGAACAACCTATGCCAAAAGAAGCACACAAGGTCGTGGTCATCGGGCACCGCAACCCCGATACCGATTCCATCTGCTCCGCCATTGCCTATGCGGAGCTCAAAAACCGCACCAGCACGCTGGTCTGTGAGCCGCGCCGTGCCGGTAAAATGAATCAGGAGACCGAGTTCGTCCTGAAAAAATTCGGTGTCACGCCGCCCCGGATGTGCACCGACGTGAACCCCAAGATCCGGGACGTGGATTACCGCGAGATGCCGGGCATCCCGGGCTCCACCAGCCTGCGCCGCGCATGGAAGATCATGCGCGACCAGCAGATCGACACCCTGTCCATCACCAGCGCGGACAACGAGCTGGAGGGCATCATCACCGTGAAGGATCTTGCCACCGCCAACATGGACGTGTTCGATACCGCAGTGCTGGCCAAGAGCCGTACCTCTTATAAGAACATCCTTGAAACGCTGAACGGCACCATGGTGGTGGGCAATGCCGACGCGGTCTGCACCACCGGCCACATCAAGATCGGCACCGCCACCCCCGAGATGCTGGAAAGCAGCGTGGAAAAAGGGGATATCGTCATTCTGAGCAACCGGTACGAAAGCCAGCTCTGCGCCATTGAAAAGGAAGCCTCCCTGCTCATCATCTGCAATGGGGCCAAGGTGGGCCGCACCATCCAGCGCATTGCCGATGAGACCGGCGTTGCCATTATGACCACCCCTGTGGATACCTACGCGGCGGGCAAGCTCATCAGCCAGTGCGCCCCCATCTCCTATTATATGACCCGCAATGACATCATGAAGTTCACCCTCGTCACCCCGGTGGCCGACGTCACCCGCGTGATGGCCAAGGTGCGCCACCGCTATTTCCCCATCCTCGATGAGGAAGGCAAATACTGCGGCATGGTCAGCCGCCGCAACGTCATTGCCCTGCGCAAGCGGCGCATCATTCTGGTGGACCACAACGAGGCCACCCAGGCCGTGGAGGGCTTTGATCAGGCCGAGATCCTGGAGATCATCGACCACCACCGCATCGGCAGTCTGGAGACCAGCGGCCCGGTCTACTTCCGCAACCAGCCCGTGGGCTGCACCGCCACCATCATCACCCAGATGTACGATGAAAACGGTGTGGACATCCCGCCCCAGATCGCGGGCCTGCTGCTGGCGGCTATCCTTTCGGATACGCTGGCCTTCCGCAGCCCCACCTGCACCCCCGTGGATGAAAACGCCGCCAAGCGTCTGGCCAAGATCGCAGGCGTGGACATTGAAGAGTTTTCCACCGAAATGTTCGAGGCTGGTGAAAAACTGGACGGCAAGACCCCCGAAGAGGTCTTTTTGCAGGACTTCAAGGTGTTCATGTGCGGCGATATCCGCTTTGGCGTGGCGCAGGGCAGCTACATGACCCGCAAGAACCTGCAGGCCGCCCAGGCGCTGCTCCAGCCCTATCTGGAGGAGGCCCGGAACAAGCAGAACGTGGAGGACCTCTACATGCTGCTGACCGATGTGCCCAAGGAGGAGAGCGTGGTCATCTGCACCGGCCGCTACGCCGCCGAGGTGCTGAGCAACGGCTTTGAGAGCCGGCCCGCCGCCGACGGCAGCTGGACGCTGCCCGGCGTGGTCAGCCGCAAAAAGCAGTTCATCCCCGCCATGATGAGCGCCTATCAGGAGCTGTAACCCCCCGATACAAAACACGAAGCCCCCGGAACCCTGCATGTTCCGGGGGCTGTTGTGTTTTGTAAGGGAGCGTCAGGCTGCGACTTTTAAGGGAGAGTTATCAGTCCAGATGGTGCCATCCAAAAGCTTTGTTACGGCCAGTGTGCCGTTCACGCTGACCCGCGCGGGGTCCAGCGCATAGAAATCGCTCTCCCGCAGGTTTTCGGGGTCTGCCGTGGGGGAGATGCCCACCACGCACACCCAGTGTCCGTAGGTGCTGCTGGTGGCGATGTGGGGGTAATTGACCTCTTTCCAGCCGGAGCTGGAGAGGTGGTATTCATAGCTCGTCACGCGGTTGGTGTGCTTGGACACGCCGCTGACAGCGGTGTTTTTCAGATGTACGATGACAGGCCGCCCGGCCTGCAGCTCTTCATACAGGCGGGAAAGGCAGCCGGAAAGGGAGCCGCTGTAAGCGTAGTACCCGGCGGCAGACCATACCGCGCCGTTCGACCACATCCCGCTGCCTGAGCAGGGCTTGCCATCCAGAATGGTGCGGGCGTAGCGCAGGGCGTACCAGCTGCACCGGCCCGAGGTCTGGTTGCCGATGGAGACGATCTGCTGGCTGTCGAAGGACAGCAGCGTGATGCCGTTCACATTCTGCAACTGTGCCGCCGCAGCCTTTGGCGCGGCCAGAAAGCTCAGGCACAGCAGAACTGCTGCCATGAAAACGCGCACCGGAGCGCGCAGGGAACCATGCTGCATGGGGCAAACTCCTTTTCCTTGTTCAGGAACGGCACCCGGCGGTTCCCATTGCCTTAAGTTTAGCACCAAATCGTGGTAGAATTGTGTAAACGCCGGAAATATTTTCCGGTTTTTGCCCCGGGTGCGGCAAAGGATCTTTGCGAAGATTCGTTCTGGAAAAAACAACAAAAGCAGGAGAAAATGTTTGGTGAAGCTGGCAATTGACAAAAGCGACAGTCGTTGGATAAAATAAAGTCAGAAGGGGCCCTGCTTCAAAATGGAAAGGCACCCTGCATATTATGAAAAACACAACAAAACGACTGGAGGTCCCGACATGAAAATGCTGAAAAAACTGGCCGCTTTGATTCTGGCGGCGACCATGGTACTTGTTCTGTTCACCGCCTGCGGCGGTGATACCACGCCGACCCCTGAGGCTCAGGCGGAAGCTCAGATGATGAGCACGATCAATGCAAATCTTGGTTCGAAAGTACAGCTGTGCAATGACACCGAGCTCAAACAGGAAGCTGAAAAGTTCCTGGATTCGAAAGTGAACATCGATACTGGTTTTTGGAATGTAGGC
>OKSI01000822.1_pt1 | contig 11084 bp, 7 predicted proteins | sample 1606221 | NCBI WGS metagenome assembly OKSI01 (sample SAMEA3879540, study PRJEB24766) | human gut metagenome | biome: human-associated habitat; feature: feces | place: USA | collected 1985/1987 | reverse complement strand
CTGGAAGCTCTGGTGGAACTTGTTTCCGTAGGTGTCGGAGCAGACGACCTGGAACGAGCCTTCCTTTTCGCCGGAATCGACCTGCACGGTCAGATGATCCGTGCCCGCATCAAGAAGGGTGATGTCGTCAATGTGGATATTGCTGGGCGCGATGATGTCCTTATCCAGAATGACGAAATGACCAATGCCGCCGCGGGCAAGTGCCTCGCAGCAATTGGAGCCCACACCTCCGCAGCCGAGCACCAGCACCGTGGCGGCGGCGAGTTTGTCGAGCGCCTCGCGGCCCATGATGATCTCGAGCTTGGTGTCGCGTGTCTCGTTGGGGGTTGCGGCTGTGGTTTCGGTCATAGACATCCTCCGATGGGGAAGCGAATCGTGTTTTAGCTATAGTCATTATAGGTATTATCGCGATTCCATTTGAGCCCTAGGGGCTTGTTGAAATGAGGCAGTGATTCGCATAAGATGAAGCAGATGGCACCCGTTGCCGCGGGTTGGCCAACTCCCAAACACGTTTGTAGCGTGAGAAGTGGCCGTCTTCGCATTACGCGGGGGCGGCTATTTCATTCGACCTCCAATGTGGATGCCGAGCTCCACAGCCGCGATTACAAGCAATAACAACGTCAGGACATCGTCAATACTCATAGTCCATCTCCTTCTCGGGTAGAGGGAGCTGGCCCATCTGCTTCAACTTCCATTGTAGCTAAATACGAACGAATGTTCTATAGATGTTCCTGTATTAGATAGTTTGACAAACATCTAAATATCGAGTATAGTGTGCGCGTCATGAGAGATGATGAAAGGGGGTCTTATGCCGGGAGAGGGTTTTAAGGCGCTTGCCGATCCAACGCGACGGCGCATTTTGGAGTTGCTGCGCGAGGGCAATTGCACGGCGGGGGAGCTTGCCGAGCATTTCGATATCAGTAAGCCGTCGCTGAGCCATCACTTGGCGACGCTCAAAAACGCCGGGTTGGTGACCGACGAGCGCCATGGCCAAAACATCGTATACAGCTTAAACACCACCGTCATGCAGGACTTGATCGGTTGGTTTATGGGCTTTACAAACACGGAAGGTGATAAGGATGAATAACGAAAACAAGGGCATTCACCCCACGGGGGTATCGTCGCGCGTGTGGATTGCGCTGGTCGCTCTGTGCGTCGCCAATGTCGTAGCGCATCTCATGGTGATGCCGAGCTTGCCTGGGCAGATTCCCACGCACTGGGGCGCGAACGGCGCCGTCGACGGTTGGGGTCCCAGCTGGATGGCCTCCGCGCTCGGCGTGCTGCCTCTGGTGCTTCTCGCAATGTTCTGCGTGGTGCCGCGCATCGATCCCAAAGGTGAGGCATATCGAACCTCGGGCAAGTTCTATCAGGGCTTCGTAATCGCCTTTACCTTGTTCATGTGTGCCGTAAGCTGGCTGGGAGAGCTTACGGTCTGGGGCGTGGTGCCGGCGGTCGGTTCGGTCAACGTGCTGATTTCCGGTGCTATCGGTTTGCTGTTCATCGGCGTAGGCAACTACTTGCCGCGTGTGAAGCAGAACTATACGCTCGGTATCAAGACGCCTTGGGCGCTTGCCGATCCCGAGAACTGGCGCCGTACGCAGCGCTTTGGCGGTGCCTGCTTTATGGTGCTGGGCTTTGGCCTGATTGTGATGGGCGTGGCAGGCAGCGTGCTTTCGAGTGAAGTCGTCGCCGCGGTGATTGCGGTTCTGGCGTTTGGTTCGGTTGGAGCCGTCTACGTCTACTCGTATCTGCTGTGGCGCAAATCGCAGCGAGCCGCTCGCTAAGGTTGCGGAAAACTAGCGTACGCAGTTCATAGTATGTTCCGGGGGACTTTTCCCAGGTAGTATTAGGGGGTATGGGCAACCATGCCCCTTTTTCGTTACGTTTCAGAGCTGATTTCCTCATTTCGTTTCTACTAAAGCGAAACAAGAATAGAGAAACAGCAGGTAGAAAGGATAAAACAGGCAAATGGCAGAGTTTATCTACCAGATGTATCAGGCTCGTAAGGCCCATGGCGACAAGGTGATCCTTGACGACGTGACCCTGAGCTTCTACCCCGGTGCCAAGATCGGCGTCGTGGGCCCCAACGGTATGGGCAAGTCGACCCTGCTCAAGATCATGGCCGGCATCGAGGAGGTCTCCAACGGCGATGCCAGGCTTACCCCCGGCTACACCGTGGGCATCCTGCAGCAGGAGCCGCCGCTTGACGACGACAAGACCGTCATCGAGAACGTGCGCATGGCATTTGGCGACATGATCGCCAAGGTCGATCGCTTCAACAAGATCGGCGAGGAGATGTGCGACCCGGATTGCGACATGGACGCCCTCATGGCCGAGATGGGAAAGCTCCAGGACGAGATCGACGCCGCCGACGGCTGGGATATCGATTCCAAGCTCGGCCAGGCCATGGACGCCCTGCAGCTGCCCGATTCCGACATGCCGGTCAACGTACTTTCCGGCGGCGAGCGCCGTCGCGTGGCCCTGTGCAAGCTGCTGCTCGAAGCTCCCGACCTGCTGCTGCTCGACGAGCCCACGAACCACCTGGACGCCGAGTCGATCCTGTGGCTCGAGCACTTCCTGCACAACTACCAGGGAGCGGTGCTTGCCGTCACGCACGATCGCTACTTCCTGGATAACGTTGCCGAGTGGATCTGCGAGGTCGACCGCGGTCACCTTTATCCCTACAAGGGCAACTACTCCACGTATCTGGAGACCAAGGCCGCCCGTATTGAGGCTCAGGGTAACCGCGACGCCAAGCTCGCCAAGCGCATGGAGGCCGAGCTCGAGTGGGTGCGCAGCTCGCCCAAGGCCCGTCAGGCCAAGAACAAGGCCCGTCTGGCTCGCTACGAGGAGATGGAGGCCGAGGCCCGCGCAAGCCAGAAGCTCGACTGGACCGACATCCGCATCCCTGTGGGCCCGCGTTTGGGCAACAAGGTGCTCGAGGCCCATCATCTGCACAAGGAGTTCGATGGCCGTGTGCTCATCGACGACCTTTCGTTCACCCTGCCGCGCAACGGCATCGTGGGCGTCATCGGCCCCAACGGTGTGGGCAAGACTACGCTCTTCAAGACCATCGTGGGCCTGGAGCCGCTGACTTCGGGCGAGCTCGAGGTGGGCGAGACCGTCAAGATCTCCTATGTCGATCAGAACCGTTCCGGCATCGACCCCGATAAGAACCTATGGGAGGTCGTCTCGGACGGCCTGGACCACATGATGGTCGGCGAGACCGAGGTTCCGAGCCGCGCGTATGTGGCGAGCTTTGGCTTTAAGGGCCAGGACCAGCAGAAGCGCGCCGGCGTACTCTCCGGTGGCGAGCGCAACCGTCTGAACTTGGCGCTTACGCTCAAGCAGGGCGGCAACCTGCTGCTTCTCGACGAGCCCACGAATGACCTCGACGTCGAGACGCTGTCCTCGCTCGAAGCGGCGCTGCTCGAGTTCCCGGGCTGCTCGGTGGTCATTAGCCACGATCGTATGTTCCTGGACCGCGTCGCCACGCACATTCTGGCGTGGGAGGGCACCGACGAGAATCCGGGCAACTGGTATTGGTTTGAGGGCAACTTCGAGGCCTATCAGGCCAACCGCATCGAGCGCCTGGGCGAGGACGCAGCCCAGCCGCATCGTATCCACCGCAAGCTCACGCGTGACTAGGTTTATTGCTGGTTTGGTTACGCAACATCAACAAATAAAAACGGCTCAAATCCTGATTTGGATTTGAGCCGTTTGTCGTTACTGCTCGGGTTCTTCGACTTTATCGATGGTCCAGGTGGCTCCGAGATCGCCGGTGGTGTTGCGGCGGATACGCACGGTAACCTCGCGGCGCTCACCGGCCTGCGTGTAGCGCAGGGGGAAGCTTGCGCGGTTTCGCGCGGCCTCGATGGTACCGCGCTCGCGGGCGATCCAGTAGTACTCGCCGACGATGCCGAGGGTATCGGCGCCGTAGGGGAGATAGGTCGACAACTGGTGCAGAAGCGGGCCGGGGCAGAAGACCTCGGTTGCGAAATCGACGGGGAAGTCCTCGGGGATGGCGGGCGCTGCAGGTGCGGGGGCCGGTACCATCGCCGGTGCGGAGGCCTGCTCATTGACGGGCGTCACCTCGATGACGGGCGCGGGTTCGGCGCCGAGTACTGATTCGGTGTCCGCTTTCGGCATCGCCGCGGAATCTGCGGGCTCGACGATGGCGGGTGCGTCTGCGGTCGCGGTGTCGAGCTCGACTTGCGGAGCGCTCTGATTCTCGACGCTCGGCTTTGCCTCGATGGGCGTGGATGCCATGGTGGTGATGCCGGCATTGGCATTCTCGGGGTCATAGACGACCGTGAGCGAGATGGCGGGCTGCGGCGTCTCGGGCTGCGGCGCCGACTCGGTAGCGTCTTGATCGGCGGGCTCGTCGGACTGATCGTCCTCGGCCTCGTCACCAAAGACATCGCTGTTTTGGAACGCAGACGTCTCGGGCTGGTCAGCGGCTTCTTCGGTTGTCGACTTGGGAGCCTCGTTGAGCTCCGTAGTGGCTTCCTGCTCGGATATGACTTTGGGATCGGTCGTGGCGGCGATTTCGGTTTCGGCTTCTGCCGTTACCTCAATAGCGACTTCGATCTCTGTCTCGGGCTCGGGTTCCGGCGCGGCTTCAACCATGGCTTCGGGCTCGGGACGCTTGACGTGCCTGGGGCGCACGGCTTTGAGGTCCTTTTCGCCGCGTTTCTTCTTTTTGTAGGACTGCTTGGCGCCCTTGGCAGCCTTGGGCTTGTCCTCGCCCTTGGCAAGGGCGGTATCCCAGGCCTCGTTGGCGATGACGGTGGCATACAGGCGGCCGCCTTTAAAGACGGTCAGCTTAATGCAGTCGTCGAGCTCCTCGAGCAGCTCGCGCGTGGACTCGAAGCCCAGGTCATAAGCGGTCATGTCGCCAGCGGCGAGCGCCTCCTCGACCTGCGTCATAAACGTTTGCTTGCCACATCCAATCGCATCGCGCAGCAGGCGATACAGATAGATGTGGTTGCCCGGCGAAAGCGTGGGCCTAATTATTGTCTTGCTCATGGCAAATCTCCTCTTTACACATGTAAAGCATCTTACCATCGCATGGCGTTCGCCATGGCGGCGCCCAAGGCAAACGGGCGCGAACCGCTTTCGATTCGCGCCCGTTGTACAGGTCGGTTATCTATGAGAGGCAAACGTGCTTAGTTGCCCGATGCCGTGCCTTGGCTCGAGCTATCAGATGCCGTGCCGGAAGCGGTTCCGCTCGAGCTGTTGGTGTTGTTACTGTCTGCCGTGCCCGTTCCCGACGTGGTGTCGCTCGTCTGGCCTCCCGTGTTCGGCTGTGAACCGTCAGTCGTTTGGCTTGAGTCGGTCGTGCCGGACGGCGTGCCACTGTTTGCCATAGAGGAATCGGTGCCCTGCGATTGGTTTTGGGTGTTCGAGGACGAATTGGCAGAGGTAGGACTGTCTTGCGTGTCGTCCGTCTGTGCCTGCTGATCCTGCGGCTGAGTGTTGCCATTTGCATCGCTCTCGGTCGTGCGCGACGACAGGATTGGCTCGGGACGCTCGCCCAGACCCTCACCGGCAGTGGTGATAAGGATGGCGCCGGCGCAGGCGATGACCGCGACGATGGCGATGGCGATCGAGAAGACGATGACCTTCTTTTGTGTCTGGCTGCGCTCTGCCGCCGCCTTGGCGCGCAGGCTGTTGGGGGCGACGCGCGCCGTGGTCGCGCGTCCCGCAACCTGGCGCATCTCCTGCGTGGTCGCGGCGCCACCTAGGTGCTCCTCGACATCGGGCTCAACGGGCTCGTAGGCGCCGGCAGGGTAGTCGACAGCGGCATGCGTGCCCTTGATTGCTTCGGCGCTGGCGGAGATAAAGTGGCGATAGACCTGCGAGGACACAACAGTGATGACTGAGCTCACAGCGGCACCAATCACCGAGCCGGCAATGCCGATCTTTGAAGCAAGCGCCACGCTCGTGGCGGCAGCTGCGGCGCCGGCGATGATCTGGGGAATGGAAATGTCGTCGAACAGGCCCTTTTTGGGCGCGATGGCCATGGTCTGTCCAATGGAATGGTTCTCGTGTACGCCGTTGTTGAGCGATGCCGGCGTCATGACGCGCGTGCGCGGCGCGTCGGTGTACTTGGTTGTCATACGGGGTCCTCCCGGTGTAAATCTGCTTCGTTTCGTGTAGCCATCAGGGTACCCACCAGATGTGAATCGTACGTGACATTTAACAGATACCATCAACTCATCAATTGCTCACCAAGTTGGTGGGATGCGGTTACACCCGGCGGTTGAACTACAATAGGACTTGCTAATTGTTGTGAATGGCGTCTACGCACGGGAGCATTCTTATGAATCTTCACCTTTCTCAGTCTGATGGCTTTTTGCGTGTGGCGGCGGCATCGCCGCAGATTCGCGTTGCCGATGTCGAGGGCAATGCCGAGGTTGCGTTGGCAGCTGTTCGCGAGGCTGCCGAGCGCGGCGTTCGCGCGCTGGTACTGCCCGAGCTTAACCTGACCGGCTATACCGCGGCCGATCTGTTCCATAACCGCACGCTGCTGCATGCCTGCGAGACCGCGCTGGCACATGTTCTCGATGAAACCCGTGAGCTGCCGATTGTCTTTACCATCGGTCTTCCCGTTGCAGTTGCCGAGAATATTTACAACTGTGCCGCCGTGTGCTGTGCGGGCGAGCTTTTGGGCCTCACGGCCAAGAAGTATCTGCCCAACTATGGCGAGTTCTACGAGCGCCGCTGGTTTGCTCCGGCGCCCTCAGATCCCGTGTGGGTCGAGTTTGCCGGTCAGGGTCCGGTTCCGCTGGGTTCGGGACTTGTCTACCGCTGCTGTGATGAGGGTGCCGAGGATATGGTGCTGGGCGTTGAGGTTTGCGAGGACCTGTGGGTACCGGCGCCCCCTTCGACCGAGATGGCGCTTGCCGGTGCGACGGTGATCCTCAATCCGTCGGCTTCGGACGAGATTATCGGTAAGGCGGATTACCGCCGCAGCCTCATTTCCAACCAGAGCGCGCGCCTGTATTGCGCCTATGCCTACGCGGACGCGAGCGAGGGCGAGTCCACGACCGACATGGTCTTTGCGGGCGAGAACCTCGTCTACGAAAACGGCTCCAAGCTCGCCGCGACCAAACTGCTTACCTGCGATATGGCCATCGCCGACGTTGACCTTGACCGCCTGGTTGCTGAGCGCCGTCGCTCGACGACATGGACGCGCGCGGACGATGCGCCGGAGGCCACGACCATTGAGTTTTCGTTTGAGGGCGTGCTGGCCGAAGAACCTGTCTTGCGCGATGCCTGCGATATCGACCGCGTTTTCCCGCGCGCGCCCTTTGTGCCGGCCGACCACGGCGACCTGGCCGAGCGCTGCGAGACCATCCTCGACCTGCAGACTGCTGGCCTCAAGACCCGCCTTGCCCACACGGGTACCAAGGCTGCGGTCATCGGCCTTTCGGGCGGCTTGGACTCCACGCTAGCGCTGCTTGTGACCGTGCGTGCCTTCGATGCACTGGGGCTGCCGCGCACTGGTATCACAGCCGTGTCCATGCCCGGCTTCGGCACGACGCATCGCACCAAGTCGAATGCCGAGTCGCTCGCTCGCGACCTGGGTGTGAGCTTCCGCGAGGTTTCGATCCACGCGGCTGTGGAGCAGCACTTCAAGGACATTGAGCATGATCCAGCTGTGCAGGACGTGACCTACGAGAACAGCCAGGCGCGCGAGCGTACGCAGATTCTGATGGATCTGGCCAACCAGGCTGGCGGTTTTGTCATTGGCACGGGCGACCTGTCGGAGCTTGCGCTCGGCTGGGCGACCTACAACGGCGACCACATGAGCATGTACGCCGTCAACGCGAGCGTGCCCAAGACGCTTGTGCGCCATCTGGTACGCTATGCCGCCGATGTCTTTGGCGGGCGCATTGCCGAGGTCTTGCTCGATATCCTCGATACGCCGGTGTCCCCCGAGCTTCTGCCGCCCACGGGCGACGGCGAGATTGCGCAGAAGACCGAGGATTTGGTGGGCCCGTACGAGTTGCACGACTACTTCCTCTACTACCTGCTGCGTTTTGGCTTTGAGCCGGGCAAGATCTACCGCATGGCGCTCAAGAGCTTCGAGGGCGTCTACGACGCCAAGACCGTCCACACGTGGCTACGTACGTTCTACCGTCGCTTCTTTGCCCAGCAGTTTAAGCGCAGCTGCCTGCCCGATGGTCCCAAGGTGGGCTCGGTGACGCTCAGCCCGCGCGGCGATTGGCGTATGCCGAGTGACGCTAGCTCGCGTCTGTGGCTTGCGCAGATCGACGCGCTCAATCCAGTTGACTAAGGTTGGCTAAATTGAACCAATACGGGGGTTGCAAGCGTTACACTTTTGCAATCTGATGGCCCGTATCGCGCGGCGCTCTTGTCGGAGCGCCGCGTTTTTCATATCGAAAGGTGGCACCATGCAGGCATCGCAGCGTCTCGACCGCTTTGGCGCGGAGGTCTTCGCCTCGCTCAACAACAAGCTTCTCGCGCTGAAGGCTCAGGGCAAGACCATTTACAACATGAGCGTGGGCACGCCCGACTTTAAGCCGTACAACCACGTGGTCGAGGCGCTCACGCAGGCAGCCCAAGATCCCGAGATGTGGAAGTATGCCCTGCGCGACCTGCCCGAACTCAAGCAGGCCGTGTGCGATTACTATGAGCGTCGCTTTGGCGTTTCGGGCATTACGCCGTCTATGGTGCAGTCGTGCAACGGCACGCAGGAGGGGGTGGGCCATTTGGGCCTTGCCCTGCTCGATCCGGGTGACACCATTTTGGTTCCCGATCCGTGCTACCCGGTCTTTGAGGCGGGTGCCAAGATCGCCGATGCCAAGCTCGAATACTATCCGCTGGTTGCCGAGCACAATTACCTGCCCTATGTGGCGGGCATCGATCCCGAGGTTGCCGATCGTGCCAAGTATATGATCGTGTCGCTGCCCGCGAACCCGGTAGGCTCGGTGGGCACGCCCGAGGTCTACGAGGAGATTATCGCCTTTGCCCGCGAGCATGATCTGTTGATCGTCCATGATAACGCGTACTCCGACATCGTGTTTGACGGCGAGCCCGGCGGCAGCTTCTTGCAGTATCCCGGCGCGCTCGAGGTGGGCGTTGAGTTCTTCTCGCTCTCCAAGTCGTTTAACGTCACCGGTGCCCGCATCGGCTTTTTGGTCGGTCGCGAGGATGTGGTCTCTGCCTTTGCCAAGCTGCGCAGCCAGATCGACTTTGGTATGTTCTTCCCGATTCAGAAGGCCGCCATCGCGTGCCTGAACGGTCCGCGCGATGAGGTCGAGGCGCAGCGTCTGAAGTACCAGGAACGCCGCGATGCCCTGTGCGACGGTCTTGAGGGCCTGGGCTGGGAGCGTCCCAACGCGCATGGCTCTATGTTTGTGTGGGCCAAGCTTCCCGGTGGTCGCACCGATTCCATGGCGTTTTGCGAGGAGCTCATGGAGAAGGCCGGCGTTGTGGTGACGCCGGGCGCGAGCTTTGGCCCTTCGGGCGAGGGGCACGTGCGCATGGCGCTGGTTCTGCCACCCGATCAGATTGCTTTGGCTGTCGAGGCCATTCGCGAGGCGGGCCTGTATTAGAAACCTATTTCGACTCGTCAATAGCTCGAAACCGATTTCGTGCAGTTATTTTACGAATCCTGCAAACAATTTCGGTAAACGGTCGATTTTTGGCTGCGAATAGGAGCATAATCAAAGTCCCGATTGGATGTATTGGGATTACGGCAAGCCGCTCGGGTCGTTCCCGGGCGGCTTGTTTGTGGAGAGAGATGGGAGTTTCTAATGGTTAACGAGAAGAAGGTCGCTATTGTCGGCTGCGGCTTCGTCGGTTCGTCTTCGGCGTTCGCTCTGATGCAGAGCGGTCTGTTCTCCGAGATGGTCCTCATCGACGTGGACAAGAACCGCGCCGAGGGTGAGGCTCTGGATATCGCGCACGGCATGACGTTTGCCGAGCCGATGAAGATCTATGCCGGCGATTATTCCGATGTCGCCGACGCCGCCATGATCGTCGTCACCGCTGGCGCTGCCCAGAAGCCCGGTGAGACCCGCCTGGACCTGGTCAACAAGAACGTTAACATCTTTAAGTCCATTATCCCCGAGATTAAGAAGTCCGGCTTCGACGGCATTCTGCTAATCGTCTCCAACCCGGTTGATGTTCTGACCTATGCTGCCATCAAGATGTCCGGCCTGCCCGAGGGCCATGTCATCGGCTCCGGCACCGTGCTCGACACCGGCCGTCTGCAGCAGATGCTTGGTGCCCACGTCGAGGTTGACCCGCGCGACGTTCAGGCCTATGTCATGGGCGAGCACGGCGACTCCGAGTTTGTCGCTTGGTCCAGCGCTCAGGTTGCTGGCGTTCCGCTGAACACCTTCTGCGAGCTTCACGGTCATCTGGAGCACGAGGCTGCCGAGAAGCGTATCGCCGAGGACGTTAAGAACTCCGCCTACACCATCATCGAGAAGAAGCACGCCACCTACTACGGCGTCGCCATGGCCGTCAAGCGCATCTGCACCGCTGTCATGCGCGATGAGCAGACCGTTCTGCCCGTTTCCTCGCTCATGGTGGGCGAGTATGGCCTGTCCGATCTGGCCATCTCCATGCCGACGGTCGTTGGCCGCGACGGCGTCGTCTGCCGCGTCCCCGTGCCGCTGAACGATGACGAGCAGCATGAGCTCACCGCCTCCGCCAAGGCCCTCAAGGACATCATCGACAGCGTCGACTTCTCCTGCTAAATCAAGCTCGCTAGAGCGAAAAGTTACAATGAAGGCGTCCGGGTCCACACGGCCCGGGCGCCTTTTTGGTGCAAGGGGGGGGTCAGGTTACTTTGCACCACCCCAATGCACCATAGTTGATGGGAGGGCCATGTCGGATTCGCCTAATTTTTTGACCTATGCCCAGACGGCGTTTGATTCGTTTGAGGAGCGGCCGTTCTGCGCGGTGGATAGCCTGGTCTTTGCGTGGTTGTCCTATTTGCGTTTGCCGGGTGATATGGCGGAGCTGACGAACTGGCAGGGCCTAGACGTACGCGAGCTGCTGCGTGCCGAGTGCTACCGGGACATGATTGACGACTTGTGGGA
>OKSI01000814.1_pt1 | contig 11141 bp, 9 predicted proteins | sample 1606221 | NCBI WGS metagenome assembly OKSI01 (sample SAMEA3879540, study PRJEB24766) | human gut metagenome | biome: human-associated habitat; feature: feces | place: USA | collected 1985/1987 | reverse complement strand
GTAGGCGTGCTCTTCTTTGTGCTGGTGCTGTTCGCGGCCCTCACCAGTTCCATTGCCCTGACCGAGAGTGCTGTTTCTACCTTTGAGGACGAGCTGGGCTGGGACCGCACCCGTTCCACCATCCTCATCGGCTGCATTATGATCACACTGGGCAGCCTTTCCGCGCTGGGCTACGGCCCCCTTGCCAGTGTGACCGTGTTCGGGATGCAGTTCCTCGATTTCTTCGACTTCCTGACCAACTCGGTGATGATGCCCATTGCGGCCATTGCCACCTGCCTGCTGGTCTCCCGGATCATCGGTGTGGAAAAGATCGAGGAAGAGGTCACACGGGAAGGTCAGCCCTTCCGCCGCAAACCGGTGTTCAACTTTATGCTCCGGTATCTCTGCCCCATCTTCGCGGCCATCATCCTGGCCAGCTCGGTCGCCAACGCACTGGGCTGGATCGCGATGTGACCCTGTTTTCTGCACGCAAAAAGCCCCCGGCCTGTATCCTCACAGGCCGGGGGCTTTTCGATCATTCTTTTTCAAACACAAGGAAGCGGAACGCGATGTCCGTGGTCAGCTCGGGCAGGGCGGCCAGGCGGGCCGCGCCATCCCGTGGCGTTTTCCAGTAATAGGGGGTCATGGCGAACAGCGCCTCCAGCTGCCCGGCAGGCACCGTGATGCTGCCCGAGACTTCCCGCTCCCCAATGGGACGGAAGCCCTCATAGGCCACCTCCTGCACCGGGTTCTTGTAGGGCGTGTCGTAGAGGACAGCCTTCATCTGGTAGAGGTGCTCTGCACCGGGCACAACATAGATCATCCGTCCGCCCGGGCGCAGCACACGCCGGAACTCTTCCTGCGCAAAGGGCGAGAAGCAGTTGAGCAGCAGGTCGGCCCATCCGGTGCGGACAGGCTGGGCAAAGCTGGATGCCACCGCGTATTTTGCGGCAGGCAGTGCCTTTGCAGCCAGACGCACCGCAGGCTTTGCAATATCAAAGCCCGCCAGCTGCACCGGCCTGCCCGCCTGCGCAAAGGCCTGTGCAATGCAGCGGTCGTACCAGCCCTCGCCGCAGCCCGCATCCAGCAGGTGGAGCGGTGCATCTGCCCCGGTGGAAGCGCCATACGCAAGGCACAGTTCCCCCAGCGCCCGGCCGAAGATGCCGTAATACCCGGCGTTCAGGAAGGCACGGCGGGCGGCGACCATCTCTTTGCTGTCGCCCGGGGCCTTGGTGCGCATACTCTGCACCGGCAGCAGGTGCCAATACCCCTCTTTCGCCCGGTCAAAGCAGTGGTTCCTGCCGCATTTCAGAGCAGTGTCCCCGGTCAGGGGTTCGCCGCAGAGCGGGCACTGCCAGGGGGCAAACGGCTCAGGTTTCATCGGTGTGATCCTCAATGGGTGCGGTGGCACCGCCGTGGGCGGTCATATACTCTTCAAAGTTGGTGAACTTCTGCTGGGGCGGGCGGCGGCTGATCAGCATCAGGCCCGGGTCCTCGTCCCGTGCGGGGGCGGCGTTCCGGCTGCGGCCGCGGGGTGCCTCGCTCTTGGCGGGGCGGCTGCTCTGCACTGCATTGCGATTATTGCGGCTTCCCTGCTGGCTCTGGCTGTTCTGGGCCGGGCGGGCATTGCGCGCATTCCGCTCTGCCCGCTGCTCGGTGCGCGGATCATTGCGGTCGGTGCGCTGCTCGGCACGGGCAGGCTGACCGCCGCGCTGACGCTGGCCGTTCTGGGCCGGAGCAGTCTGCTTTGCGGCAGGCTGCGCAGCCGGAGCCTTTTTGACCGGGCGCAGAGGAGTAGCCTCCGGGGCGCTCACAAAGTGGGGGTCGAATTTGGGCTGGGCGTTGCTGCCGCGGTTGGCCGGCTGCGGGGCATTGCCCTCGCGGCGGGTGCGGCTGTTATTGGAGCGGCGGTTCTCACTGCGGCCGCCGGAAGTGCGCTTCTGGTTTTCCTCCATGGATGTTCCTTCTTTCGGTTCGGTATTCTTGGGGCTGGGCTGTTTTGCAGCCGCTTTTTCCTTCTTGGGGGCAGCGGGCTTTTCGGCCTTGGCGGGCTGCTCTGCCTTCACGGGCTGCTCCGCTTCCGCCTTGGGCTTTTTGCCCCGCACCGGGGGTGCAGCCTTGACAGGGGCAGGCACGCCGTCCCAGGGATGGCCGGAGACGACCGGGATCTGGCGGCGGTTCAGCTTTTCGATCCCGGCCAGATATTCCTTTTCCTCCGGGGCACAGAAGCTGACGGCAGTGCCGTCGGCACCGGCACGGGCCGTGCGGCCAATGCGGTGGACGTAGGTCTCGGGCACCTCGGGCAGGTCGTAGTTGAACACATGGGACAGCTCGCTGATATCAATGCCGCGGGCGGCGATATCGGTCGCCACCAGCACCCGGGTCTTGCCCGCCTTGAAATCCTCCAGCGCCGTCACGCGGGCGGTCTGGCTCTTGTTGCCGTGGATGGCGGCAGCGGGGATGCCCTGCTTGTTCAGGTCTTTTGCGATTTTATCGGCCCCGTGCTTGGTGCGGCTGAACACCAGCGCGTTCACCACCTCGGGCTTCAGGTTCTTGATGAGCCAGGGCAGCAGGAACTTCTTGTTGCCCTTCTCCACAAAATACAGGCTCTGCTGGATGCGGTCCACCGTGCTGGACACCGGGTCTACCTTGACAAAGGCCGGGTCATGCAGGATGCCTGCGGCCAGCTGCTCGATCTCCTTGGGCATGGTGGCGCTGAACATCAGGTTCTGGCGCTGCCTGGGCAGCTTGGCGATCACCTTTTTCACGTCGTGGACAAAGCCCATATCCAGCATCCGGTCGGCTTCGTCCAGAACAAAGATCTCAATGTTGGAGAGGTCCAGCAGCCCCTGCCCCACCAGGTCGTTCAAGCGGCCCGGGCAGGCAATGAGGATGTCCACGCCCTTTTTCAGGGCTGCGACCTGCGGAGCCTGACCCACACCGCCAAAGATGACGGTGCTGCGCAGGGTCAGATACTTGCCGTAGGCCTCAAAGCTCTCGCCGATCTGCAAAGCCAGCTCCCGGGTAGGAGTCAGGATCAGGGCGCGGATGGCACCCTTTTTGCGGGGCGCGCTGGCAGTCAGGCGGTCGAGCATGGGCAGCGCAAAGGCAGCCGTCTTGCCGGTACCCGTCTGGGCGCAGCCCATCAAGTCCCTCCCGGCCAGCACCGGCGGAATGGCCGCTGCCTGAATGGGCGAGGGGGATTCATAGCCCGCCTGTGCCACAGCACGCAGCACAGGCGCGGAAAGATTCAGTTCGTTAAATGTCATTCTTCACCTAAAATGTTTCTGCATTCCATATAATAGCGCTTTTCCTCTGCGTGCCCCATGCTGAAGGTCTTGCGGGGCAGCACACCGCCCATAACGATGCCCTTGAACAGATCGCTCTTCTCAAAGGGCGGCATCAGGAAAGCCACACCCCCCTGCCTGCACAGGGCGCGGACAGCGGGCTCATCGTGGACATAATCCACCCGGGCCTCGATGTGGCGGGCCATGAAATACTCAATGAATGCGTCAATGGTGCCCACGGTCAGCGGGGCAACGGGATGTTCAAAGCTGAGCACATTGGCCACATGGGGGCCTGCCAGCGTAAAGGACTGCTGTTTTGCATCGCCGAAGCAGATGCCTGCCGCGTGGGAATCGCTCCACGCGATGAGGGCCAGCAGCACAGCACCGCAGTCCACATTGAAGAGGACGCGGTGGATGGGCTCGATCTCAATGGCCGGAGAGTGGACATTGCAGACCTCAGCCAGGCACCAGCGGGCCGGGTGGGTCAGCTGCTGCTCCGGGGTCAGGGTCTTTTTCAGCTCCTCCCAGCAGGCCTTGGCGGAAGCCAGCGAATGGTTGCCGTCGCCCACGGCCAGCGTCAGGGGCGCGCCGCCCTTTGCCTGGGGATACCGGGCATCAAAGGCCTCCTGGCTGCCCAGAGCGTTCAGGGCGCTGTCGATCTGGGCCAGCAGGGCGGGATCTTCCACTGCCCAGCCGGCAATGTGGCCGCCGTTCAGCATCAGGTCGCCCTCGTAGACCTTGCGCAGCTGCTCCTTTTTCTCGCCGATGGGCTCGATGAGGGTGCAGCCGGGGTCATCGGCCAGCATCATAATATGGGGCGTTTCCAGCCTTGCCCCCCGGCGCACCGCCATGCGGGGCGGGATGCGGCTTTCCACGGTGTGCTCACTGGGGCGGATGGCAGGCACCGCACCCTCGGCATAGCTGTATGCCTCCAGGTCGATCCTGCCCACAAGGCCCTGCCGCACCCGGCCGCTCTGCTCGGTGCGCTCCACATAAATAAAGCCGTCCACCGCGCGGGTCAGCACGTTCCGGGCGTAATCGTCCATGGCCGCATGGATGGCACTGATCCTTGCATCCACGTCATCTTCTTCCAGATAGACCTCCGGCAGGATCAGGTCCAGTGTGCTGGGGCCGCCTGCGGCGGCCTGCGCAGCCTTTTCCCAATAGGAGCGGTCACTGGTGAACTGATCGCAGGCCACACAGCCCCACTGCCCCACCGGGATCTGTTCCGACGGCAGCAGGATGTGCGCCGGGGAAAAACAGGGTGTTTTGTTCATAATACTTTCCTCCCTCTCACAAAAACGCAGGGATCACTCAAAATAGCTGGCGGCATCGTCCCGGATGACCACATGCTCCACACCGGCCTCGGTCAGGGAGAGGGTCAGCTCCTCCCGGGCCGCTGCATCCAGCGTAGAGGAGGACGGGACCTTCACCAGCAGGTTCTTCACGCCCAGCTGGGCCGCAGGGGCTCCCAGCTGGCTGGAGGAGCCGGTCACCTCGGCCAGCGAATAACCGTACCAGAGCGTCACCGTATCTCCGAAGCGGGCCTGCCAGGCGGCGATATCCGCAGTCAGCTGCCCGGCACGGTCCACACCGTTGGTGGTGCCATAGTCCTGCTTGGCGCTGGTGGACGAGGGGAACCGGACATTTTCCAGCAGCACCTGATCAAACCCGGCGGCGTGCACCTCGGCGATCAGATCACCGATATACTGCACGGTCTCCGCGGCGTAGGGGTTCAGCCAGGGGTTGCCTCCGGCGGAAGCCTTGTTGTCCAGCCAGAGGTACTCCTGCCCCTGATACCGGATGGCCAGAGCACGGTCGGCCCGGGCACCGGCAGGGTCACGGAAGGCGGTCAGCGCAGCCACCGGCACCAGCCCCTCCTCCTTGAAGATGGATGCCACGCTCGTCAGCTCGACCTGCGTGGGGGCTGCATTGGCGGCACCCACTGCCGTCTGGGAGGCGTAATACACCTGCCCGGCGGTGTCCTTCAGGGTCAGGATGGCATAGGTCATGCCCTGTGCCTTGAGCTGCCGGGCGGCGGAGCGGATGGTTGCCTCGTCGGTCAGGGTGGTCACATCCACCTCTGCCCACAGGCCCGTCACAATATCAGTGCCCTTGACCTCGGGCTCCGGCTCCTTTTCCGGCACCGAGGAAGCTGCCGGTTCGCTGGCAGCGGTGCTCTGCGCCCCGGAGGATGCACTCTCGCTGACAGCACTGGATGCGGAAAGGTCACGATCCCGCACCACGGTATACCAGGTGTGGGTGGCCCAGTCCAACACATGGGGCGCGGCCACCCAGGCCGCTGCCAGCACGGCCACCACCAGCACCGCAATGCCGATGCCCTTTTTCAGCCGCATCTCGCGGGTGTAAAAGCTGCGCCGGTAGCGCTTGACCTTCTGGCGTTTGGGATATCTTGCCATAATCAACCACCCTCCTTGGGGTCAACTTACAGGATCACGGAATGGCCGGTAAAGCCGTAGATGGCCAGCGCCAGCACACCGATATAGATCAGGGTGATGGGCAGGCCGCGGAATGCTTCGGGGATGGCCTTGCTGCGCAGGCGGTTGCCCGCCTCGGTCACCAGCATCACAGCCAGCAGATAGCCCAAGCCGCTGCCCAGGCCAAAGCCGATGGACTGCGCCAGCGTAAAGCTCTGGGTGCGCTCCACCAGCACGGTGCCCAGCACGCCGCTGTTCACGGCGGCAATGGGCAGGATGCGGATGAGCAGGCCGCTGCGGGGGCCCTTGACCGCCCGCAGGATGGCGTGCTCAAAGATGCAGACCACCGCCACACAGGCCAGGTAGAGCAGCGGGCGGAGCTGGGCACGGTAGGGCAGATCCACGATCTGGCTGCCCGCAAAATACGCCAGCGGGGCCACCAGCGTCTGGGTAACACAGAGCAGCAGGGCAAACCACCAGCTGCTGGTGCGTTCGTCACCCACCAGCTGGATCAGGCGCGACACGCCCAGGCCACGGGTAAAGATGGCGTTCTGGGCAAACAGGGCCAGCACGGCGTAGGCAAAGGCCACACCGATGGTATTCATCACAGCACTCACTGATCCTGCACCTCCTTCCGGGGGTGCGCAGCCAGAGTGCCGCGCGCCTCAGTTTTCAGGTATTCCTTGTGTTTGCGGGCCAGCGCGCGCCAGACGGCACACACCACGCCCAGCACGATGAAACCGCCTGCCGGCATGGATGCCATGGGCAGGACAGAGCGGCTGAGCTGGATCCCAAACACACTGCCCAGCGCCAGCCACTCCCGCAGGCAGCCCACGATGAACAGGATGAGCGCGTAGCCCACCGTGATGCGCAGACCCTTGGAGACAGCCTTGCGCATGGTTTCCTGCACACGGCCAAAGCGGTAGGTCAGCAGGGGCTCCACCACCAGCATGGGCAGGTAGATGCCCAGCATCAGCAGGTCGGTGCCGAACACGGCGTTCAGGATGGGATAAGCGGCAAGGTAGACCACCGCCGCACTGCCGCTGTACACCAGCGCCCGGGGCAGCAGCTTTTTCTCCAGCTCTTCCGGGGCGGGCTGCTCGTCCCGCAGGGGGAACAGGCGGCTGACCAGGCAGGCCAGCATCCGGGAAGGCGTGAGCAGCAGGGCCACAGCCACGGCCAGCATCAAAGCATTTTTGCCCGTGGTGGCAAGCACCACCAGTGGAGCCAGACCCATGCCCTGCATGACAACGGGGTTGTTTTTGAACACCCGGTCATGGTGGGCAAACTTCTCCGGATCGCGGGTGATCAGTTCTGCAATGGAACGTTTCATTCAGCGCCCTCCTTTCCGGCCGCAGGGCGGTGCATCAGCTGGTACAGGCGGCTCTCGGTGCGGTCCATCCAGCCGGAAATGCTGTTGACCGTGAGCAGGGCAAAGCAGACACCCGTCTCGTACACGCCGTAATACCGGAAGCCCATGGTGATCGCACCCACCAGCACACCGTACAGGATGCGGCCCAGACGGTGGTGGGCACAGGTGTAGGGCTCGTTGAGCAGGAACACCGCGCTGAACAGCATGGCACCGGTCAGCAGCTCGTCCCGCACGCACTGCAGGCGCAGGGCGATGTCCACGCCGTTCACACCCACCTGACGGGGGAAGAGGAAGGCGATGAGGGCACAGGTGACCACAAAGCTGACAGAAGCGCCCAGACGGACATCCTTTTGCAGCCAGAGGAAAAGCCCGCAGGCCAGAAGGATGAGGGCGGCACCGGTGCCCATGGGGGCGGCATACTCGCCCAGCACAAGCGAAATTGCGCTGATGTTCAGGCTGCCGCCGCTGCGCAGGGTATCCGAGATGGTGCTGGACACCGGCACGCCGGTGGCATCCCACAGGGGGATGTTGATATAGGGCTGGGGGTAGCGGAACACCTGCTCCGGCCAGGACACCGCCGCCACGGCGTAGCCCACAGCAGCGGGGTTGAAGGGATAGCTGCCGTAGCCGCCAAACACCTCCTTGCCGATGAGGACACCGGCCAGCACCGCCATAATGACCACATACCAGTCCACCGTGGCGGGCATGAGCAGAGCGATGATGAGGGCAAAGCTCTCGTTGGAGAAATCCCCGGCCCGATACACGCGGCGGCGCAGCAGGGAGACCAGGCGGTCACACAGATTGCCGGTGAGCAGCGCCGCGCCGCAGAGCAGCAGGGGCCGCAGACCGTACAGGAAGCAGGCCATGCAGAGCAGCGGGATGGTCATAAAGCAGACGTGCAGATAGTACCGCCCCGTCTTTGCAAGCTCCTGCTCCTGCTGCTGGATCAAACGTTCATCCATGGTAAGGCACCTCTCACAGGGCGGCCAGACGGCGCACTGCCGCAGCCGGGTCGGCTGCGCCGAACACGGCACTGCCCGCCACCAGAATATCGGCACCCGCCTCCACACACAGGGGGGCGGTGGTGTCGTCCACGCCGCCATCCACTTCCAGCAGGTAGCGGGCGCTCCGCTTTGCCCGCTCTTCCTTGAGCCAGCGCAGCTTTTCCAGCGCCGAGGGCATGAACTTCTGCCCGCCGAAGCCGGGCTCCACGCTCATCACCAGCACCAGATCCAGCTGGTCGAGATACGGGGCCAGCGCTTCCGGCGCAGTACCGGGCTTGATGGTCAGGCCCACCTTGCAGCCCAGTGCCTTGACCGCATCGATGGTCTGCTGGATGTCGTCCTCGCACTCGAGGTGGAAGTTGTACAGGCTGGCACCCGCCTTGATGAAAGGCTCTGCATACTGCAGCGGGTGGCTGATCATCAGGTGGACATCGTAGAATGCTGCGGGCATCCCCTTGTGCAGGCTTTTCAGCACCGGCACGCCAAAGCTGATGTTGGGCACAAAGTGGCCGTCCATCACGTCATAATGCAGCATCTGCGCACCGGCATCCAGCACCATGCGGCAGTCTGCGCCAAGCTGATTGAAATCAGCCGAAAGGATCGAAGGACTAATGATCGTCATTGTGTTTTATACTCTCCGTTATTTTTCAGAAAGATTACACCATCCGTTCTGCCAGAGCACCTGTTTTGGGGCCGGAATGCAGGGCGGGCATGGTTACTCTTAGTTTACATGAAAACACGCAAAAAATCAAACCCGGAGCCGTGTTTTTCACGGAAAAGTCTCAAACCTGCCCCCGGATCCATCCAAAATCCATTCCAAAACCAAAAACGACCAGACCGCCCCGCCCGTTTCAGGGGGACAGTCTGGCCGCGGATTCAGTTGACAGGCTTCATGCTGGCGGGGTCCTCCACCGGCACAGGCTGACCGGATTCGTCCGGCAGGCGCTTCATGCCGCTGGGGTTGGGGGGCGTGGCGGGCAGGGTGAACACGAACTGACACCACTCGCCCTGCTGGCTCTCCACACGGATCTGGCCCCCGGAAAGGTTGACCAGCACCTTGCAGATATTCAGGCCAAGACCGGCCCCCCGGGCGTGCAGGCCGCGGGACCTGTCCTCTTTGTAGAAGCGCTGGAACACATAGGGCAGCGCCTCGGGGCTGATGCCCTGACCGGAATTCCAGATCGAGATCTCCACCTCGGGGCCCAGCTTCTCCACATGGAACTTGATGGTGCCGCCCGCCGGGGTAAACTTGATGGCATTGTCCAGAATGTTATAAGCCACCTGATGGATGAGGTCGGGGTCCGCGTAGACCAGCACCTTTTCATCCATGGTCAGGCCTTCCAGATCGATCATGCCGTCGTTGATGCGCTGCTCCGCCGAAAGGGCCACACCGGTGATCGTCTCCCAGATGTTGAACATCCGGGCGTTCACCTGATACTCGCCGCTTTCCAGCTTGGAGAGATCGAGCATGTTCTGGATGAGCCGGGCCAGGCGGCCGGTCTCCTCGCTGACCAGCTGCAGGTAGTGGTTCTGCATATCGGGCGGGATGGTGCCGTCCAGAATGCCGTCCACAAAGCCCTTGATGGTGGTCATGGGGGTGCGCAGCTCGTGGGCGATGTTGCCCATGAACTGGCCGCGGGAATTGTCGTTGGACTGGATGTTCTCCGCCATCTGGTTGAAGGTGTGGGCCAGATCCACCACTTCGCCCTCACCTTCCACGCCCTCAACACGGACAGAGAAGTCCCCGCCGCCAAACCGCTGGGCGGCATCGGTGATCTTCTGGAGCGGGTCTGTCAGTTTCCGCATCAGGAAGGAGGTCAGCACGCTGGCGCAGAGCAGCATGATGCAGGCCGAGAAGAAGAAGTTCGACCAGAACTCCTCCTTGAAATCGGTCAACCGCGCACCGGAGGAGCAGAGGAAGAGATAGCCGCTGTTGTTGCCCCGTGCATCCTGCATGTGCCGCACCGAGACATAGCTCTTCTCGGTCAGCACACCGTCCAGCGTGCTCAGGGTGTGGTAGGGCTGATCCCCGGCAACTTTTTTCATAAGCTCCGGCCCCACAACATCTGTTCCCACCATCTCGGGGTTGGAGGCAATGAGGACCCTGCCCTCTTCATCGGTAAAAAACAGGTAAGCCTCGGCGCTCTCGCCGATGATCTCCAGCTTGGTGTTCAGGGCATCCAGCTCGGCCCCCTTGGGCAGAGCCGCCTGCTGCACGATATAATCCGCCGCGCGCTGGGTCACATCCGCCACGCTGTCCAGCGTGTCGTACCGCTCCTGGGCAAAATAGCGGCTGAACAGCAGCCACTCGGAGCAGCCCAGCACCGCCGTGCCCAGCACCAGCAGGGTGGCCACCATCGAAAAGAAGGTGACCGAAATACTTTTGCGCATTACTGACGCACCTCGAACTTATAGCCCACGCCCCAGACGGTCTTGAGCTCCCACTTGTCGGAAGCGCCCGCCAGCTTTTCGCGCAGGCGCTTGACATGAACATCGATGGTGCGGCTGTCGCCGTAGTACTCAAAGCCCCACACCTCGTCCAGCAGCTGGTCGCGGGTGTAAACACGGTTGGGGTGGGAGGCCAGGCAGTTCAGCAGCTCCAGCTCCTTGGGGGGAGCCTCCACCACCTTGCCCTTGACCCGCAGCTCGTAGCTGTTCATGTCCAGCCGCAGGTTGTCGAACTCGATCACGCCCTCGGTGCTCTCGGTCTGGGCAGTGGTGGTGGTGCAGCGGCGCAGCACCGCCTTGATGCGGGCCACGACTTCCTTGGTGTCAAAGGGCTTGACCATGTAATCGTCTGCACCCAGCTCCAGGCCCAGCACCTTGTCAAAAGTCTCGCCCTTGGCGGTCAGCATCATCACGGGGGTGTTGCCCAGCTTGCGGATGCGGCGGCAGACCTCCAGGCCATCCATCTTGGGCATCATCACATCCAGCAGCACCATATCGGGCTTGACCTGGTTGAACTTGTCCAGACCTTCTTCGCCGTCGTTCGCGGTGGTGACCTGATAGCCCTCCTTGGTCAGATAAAGCCGCAGCAGCTCGCAGATGTTGGTATCGTCGT
>OKSI01000811.1_pt1 | contig 11184 bp, 9 predicted proteins | sample 1606221 | NCBI WGS metagenome assembly OKSI01 (sample SAMEA3879540, study PRJEB24766) | human gut metagenome | biome: human-associated habitat; feature: feces | place: USA | collected 1985/1987 | reverse complement strand
TTGGAGCGACTGGACAGATAGGTTCCGAGCTCACTATGGAATTGCGTAAAAGATATGGAAATGACCATGTCGTAGCAGGTTACATTCATGGAAGCGAGCCTAAGGGTGAACTCAAGGAGTCAGGTCCGTCTGAAGTAGTGGACGTTACTGATGGCGAGATGATTGCCGCCGCAGTGAAGAAGTACCACATTGACACGATTTACAATCTTGCGGCTCTCCTTTCCGTTGTTGCCGAGTCCAAGCCGAAGCTGGCATGGAAAATCGGTATTGACGGTTTGTGGAATGTTCTCGAAGTTGCCAGAGAGAACGGATGTGCTGTGTTCACACCTAGTTCCATCGGTTCCTTCGGTCTCAGCACTCCGCATGTCGGAACTCCTCAGGACACTATCCAGCGTCCTCGTACGATGTACGGCGTGACCAAGGTTACCACCGAGCTTCTCAGTGACTATTATTTCACCAAATATGGCGTGGATACCCGTGCGGTACGTTTCCCTGGCCTTATTTCCAATGTTACCCTTCCGGGCGGCGGAACTACCGACTATGCAGTGGATATCTACTATGCTGCTGTCCGTGGCGAGAAATTCGTCTGCCCTCTGAAGCCGGGCACATTGATGGACATGATGTATATGCCTGACGCGCTCAACGGCTCCATCAAACTTATGGAGGCTGATCCTTCAAGACTCATTCACCGTAATGCGTTCAATATCGCGTCAATGAGCTTCGCTCCGGAGACCATTTATGAGGCAATCCGCCGTGAGGTTCCGGGTTTCGAAATGGAATATCAGCCGGATCCGCTGAAGCAGAGCATCGCTGACAGCTGGCCTGACAGCATGGATGACTCTTGCGCACGTCAGGAATGGGATTGGAAGCCTGAGTATGACCTTGAGTCAATGACCCGTGACATGCTCGCCAAACTCCGCGCACGTCTCCTGAAATAACATCGCAACTTCAACGATCTCTTTATACCCGCCCCGTCGACATTCTAGATGCAGAGCAGCATAATCATTTGAGCTGTAATGACATGCAAGAACATCTCGACGGGGTAAACTGTTGCATAAGCCACAGAAGGCTCATCGTCCTCGACGGTACTGAGGGCGTAATTGAGCGCTATCGGGTTCGCCATTGCACCGCAGAGCATACCGATATTGGATGCATAGCTGGTCTTGCAGAATTTGGACCCGATATAGCCGAGAATTTCGTGGCGATGAATCCCACTATCAGGACAGGGACGATTGCCATAAGGAAACTGAGCAGAATCCAGAGCAGTCCTTCCGGCTGGAATACCGTCTCGAAGAATCCCGGGCCGGCACTTAATCCCAGTCCGGCAAGGTAGATGGTGAGTCCCATCTGCCTGAGCATCAGGTTCGCACTTCGTGTAGTATATGTGGTAAGGTGCATGCGTGAACCATAGGCTCCCATGAGGATTCCTACGATTATCGGGCCGCCTGCGATACCGAGTTTGACCGGAATGCTCATTCCTGGTATGACGAACGGTATGCTTCCCAGCAGAAGGCCGAGAATGAGGCCGATGAAGATGGAAAACAAGTTAGGGTTTCTCAGCTCTTTTTCCTGGTTTCCAAGCACTTCTGCCACCCGGTCGATGGCGACTTCCTTTCCCACGATGGTAAGCTTGTCACCTATCTGGAGATGCAGTCCGCTTGACGGAAGAATGTCGATGCCCGCCCTGTTCACTCTGGTGATATTGATGCCGTAGGCATTTCTTAGGTGCAGGTCGCCAAGTTTGGCTCCGTTCATATGTGGCTGGGTGACAAGCACATGACGCGATACCAATGTGCTGTCAAGATGGTTCCAGTCAATGTCCTTCTTGTTCCAGTCCTTGTGGACTGTTTCTCCGAAAAGTTTCTCGGCAATGCCGGTTTCAGTTTCCTTGGTCATGACCAGTACGTGCTCGCCTTTCTCCAAAATCGTATCTCCGTTCGGTATGATTACCGTGCCGTCATTGGCATCGTCTTCATTGTTCCCGTTGAATTTCCATACCCTGGACACGACAAGCCTGATGGACACGTCCTTCATGATGTCTTTTATCGCTTTTCCGTATATCGCCGGATTGCTGATGCGGAATTCTGACACAAATGTCTGATTGTCATGCTGTTCTTTGGCATTGGAACCAGGTTTGTGGAATATCAGTTTCAATATTACTACGCATAGTATCACGCCGATTACGCCGAACGGGTAGCCTACCGCGCAGGCCATCGCCATCTCGTTGGATGTGGCAGTGGCATCAGGGTAGACCTCCAGAAGTGACTGTTGTGCCGCACCAAGCATAGGCGTATTGGTGGCCGCTCCCGTGAGAAGACCGACGGACGTAGGCAGGGAAATGTCAGTCAACATGCTGACTATCACCGCCATAACCGCTCCAAGTACCAATACTCCCAGACCCAGAAGGTTCAATTTTATGCCGCCTTTTTTCAATGACGGGAAAAAGCTGGGACCCACCTGGAGACCGAGGGCGTAGACGAACAATATGAGTCCGAAGTTCTGTGCCAATGCGAGCATCTGCGGATCTATCGTCAATCCGAAATGGCCGGCAATGATTCCCGCGAAGAATATGAATGTGATTCCGAGCGAGACGCCCTTGATCGTAATCCTGCTGCATATCAGTCCGATCGCGCAAATCAGCGAGAGGACGAGTATGGCCTGTATAAATGTTTGATTTGTAAATAATCCTGTTAACCAGTCCATTATGATTCCTTATTACTTGTCGTATCTGAACGGACTGTCAAATTCGTTCAGTTTTATATGTCTTTTGTCTTTTTCGCTCAATAACTTCAGTTCGTCCGGAATTTTCCAGTCAATTCCCAATGTTCCGTCTTCCAGTGAGATGCCGCCGTCCGCCTCCGGATGGTAGAAATTGTCGCATTTGTATTGGAACAATGCGGTTTCGCTCAGAACCGAGAAGCCGTGAGCGAAGCCTTTCGGGATAAACATCTGCCTGTGGTTGTCTTCCGTGAGTTCCACCGCTACATATTTTCCGTAAGTCGGGGAGCCTTTTCTGATATCTACCGCGACATCAAGAACTCTTCCTTTTATGCACCGCACCAGCTTGCTCTGTGCATACGGAGGATTCTGGAAATGCAGTCCGCGTATCACGCCGTATGTGGACATGCTCTCATTATCCTGGCAGAAATCTATCTTGCCGATTTTTTCTTCGAATTCATGTCTTGACCAGCTCTCGAAAAAATATCCTCGCTCGTCTATGAAAATCCGGGGCGTCAAAATCACAACCCCCTCTATATCTGTCTTTGTAACTTTCATGTTATAGTGCTCCGTACATGTTTTGGTAGTATTTCAAATAATCTCCGCTGGTGACATTGTCCAGCCATTCCTGATTTTCAAGATACCATCTTACTGTCAGTTCAATGCCTTCCTCGAACTGGAGCGAAGGCTCCCAGCCAAGTTCTTTCTGCAATTTCCTTGAGTCGATGGCGTATCTCATATCGTGTCCCTTGCGGTCCGTGACGAATGTGATGAGATCCAGATCTTCGCTTTCCGCCCTGCCCAGCTGTCTGTCGACCGTATCGACCAATACTTTTATGAGGTCAATGTTTTTCCATTCATTGAACCCTCCTATATTATAGGTATCGGCTATTTGTCCTTTGTGGAAGATGGTGTCGATCGCTCTCGCATGGTCTTCCACGAAGAGCCAGTCACGGACATTTTCTCCCCTGCCATAGACCGGGAGCGGCTTTCTGTGCCGTATATTGTTGATAAACAATGGAATCAGCTTCTCCGGGAACTGGTATGGCCCGTAATTGTTCGAACAGTTGGTAACCAATGTCGGCATGCCGTAGGTGTCGTGGAATGATCTCACGAAATGGTCCGAAGCCGCCTTTGCCGCGGAATATGGCGAATGCGGATGGTAGCTGTTCTCTTCGGTGAAGAATTTTTCTCCATAGACATGATGATGCGCCGAGGATGCTTTCGTGGAGAAAGGAGATTCCAGGCCGTCCGGGGCCGTGATTTCCAGCGCCCCATATACCTCATCAGTGGAAATATGGTAGAAGAGGCATGGCACTCCATTGATTTCCCAAGGCTTTTCCTGGCTTTCCCAATGAATCCTTGCGGCCTGAAGCATTGACAATGTGCCGATTACATTGGTGTTGGCGAAGGTGAACGGGTCCTTTATCGAGCGGTCGACGTGGCTTTCCGCTGCGAGGTGGATGATGCCGTCTACATTGTACTTCCGGATGATTTCCAGCACGGTTTCGAAATCGCAGATGTCTGCCTTGATGAAGGTGTAGTTCGGCTTGTCCTTGATGTCGTGGAGATTGGCGAGGTTTCCGGCGTAGGTCAGCTTGTCGAGATTGATGATATGGTAATCAGGGTATTTGTTCACGAACAGCCTGACGACGTGGCTTCCGATAAAGCCTGCACCGCCTGTAATGAGTATATTTCTTTTGCTTTCCATTGGTGTCAGCTGTTTTCAATTTCTTCGATGCAGCGTTTCAATGAGTCCGTCCAATATGGTATGCGGATTCCGAACGTCTGCTTGATTTTGGTCTTGTCGAGCACCGAGAAATGTGGTCTTGCCACCGGGCTCGGAAATTCATCGCTGTGGCATGGCCGGATGTCACAGGTGTTGCCGCTCATCTCGCAGATGGCTTTTGCGAAGTCGAACCATGAGCAGACACCTTCGTTGCTGAAGTGGTAGATGCCTGTCTTGTCCAGCTGCCCGGTTTCAATGATTCTGCATATTGTTTCCGCCAGGTCGCCTGCATAGGTCGGTGTCCCCACTTGGTCGAAGACTACCTTCAGGCTTTCTCTGCTGGAGGTGAGGTCGCGCATTGTTTTCACGAAGTTCTTTCCGAAAGGGGAGTAGAGCCATGCGGTGCGTATGATTATGCTCGCGCAGCCTGTGGCTTCAATGCTTTTTTCACCTGCCAATTTGGTTTTCCCGTATACGCCCAGCGGCTCTGTCGGCCAGTCTTCCCGGCATGGGATGTTCCGGTCTCCCTGGAATACATAATCCGTGGAAATATGTATGAGTGTGCCGTTTACGGCTTTCATTGCGTCAGCCAGATTGCCTGCGGCAATGTTGTTCAGCATGTTTGCGGTTTCAGGGTCGGTCTCAGCCTTGTCGACATTGGTATATGCGGCGCAATTCACGATGACATTGACATGATTCTCGCGGACGATGTCCGCAATGGCCTGCGGGTCGGTGATGTCGAGCCTCTCGTGTTCTCCGGCAATGTCGGTGAATATGAATCGGTTACGGCTGCTGCGGGAGGCGATTTGCATTTCCCGTCCGAGCTGTCCGTCCGCTCCTGTGACTAAGATTGTATGATTCATTTCAATACTCCAGATCTTTCTTCAGTGTGTCAGGTCCCTCGTTAAGGATGGACATGAGGTATTTTCCGTAATCGTTCTTGAGCATAGGCGCCGCCGCTTTCTTCAGCTGTTCCGCATCTATCCATCCCTGCCTGTATGCAATGCTTTCCAGACATGCGACTTTCAGTCCCTGGCGTTTCTCCAGGACCTCAATGAAGGTGGATGCCTCGGAGAGCGAGTCGTGTGTCCCTGTGTCGAGCCATGCGAATCCGCGTGCCATCGTCTGGACTTTCAATTCATTGGCCTGCAGGAAGTTCTGGTTGACGGTGGTGATTTCCAGTTCGCCTCTTGCCGAAGGCTTTATGGTCTTGGCGATGTCTACGACCTTGTTCGGGTAGAAGTACAGGCCGACTACTGCATAGCTGCTCTTCGGGTTCTTCGGCTTCTCTTCGATGCTGAGGCAGTTGCCGTTCTTGTCGAATTCCGCTACGCCGTATCTTTCCGGGTCGCTTACGCGGTATCCGAAAACCGTGGCTTTATGGTGTTCTTCCGCGTCGATTACAGCCTGCTGCAGCATGGCATTCAGTCCTGCTCCGTAGAAGATATTGTCTCCAAGTACCAGGCACGCGCAGTCATTGCCAATGAATTTTTCACCGATGATGAATGCTTGTGCGAGGCCGTCCGGTGACGGCTGCTCCGCGTATTCGAATCTTACTCCGAAGTCGCTTCCGTCTCCCAGAAGTCTCTGGAAATTAGGCAGATCCGTAGGTGTGGATATGATGAGAATCTCCCTGATTCCTGCCAACATCAGCACAGAAATAGGATAGTAGATCATAGGCTTGTCAAATATCGGTATCAACTGCTTGCTGATGCCTTTGGTGATAGGGTAAAGCCTGGTTCCGCTACCGCCGGCAAGAACGATTCCTTTCATAAATTCCTCGAATTTGCTACTAATATACGTGATTTTTTCAGCATCACCCAATAACTGCGGGTCAAATCGTGAATATTAGCTTTTCCTTGCGTATATTTGCAGTACTAAACAAAAACATTGAAAAAAATGAAGAGATTTTTTATTGTACTGTCGGTTCTGCTGGCATTTGTACAGTGTCGGCCGGCGTCGGACGAACTGAAGGTCGTGTCATTCAACATCAGGATGGGTGTTGCGAAGGATGGTGAGAATTCATGGGAATTCCGCAAGCAGGCTTCTGCCGCCATGGTGAACGATCTTCGTCCCGATATCATGGGACTACAGGAGGCTTTCGATTTCCAGGAGGAGTTCATCAAGGAACAATGTCCTGATTATGATGGAGTTGGAGTAGGTCGTGATGATGGAAAGTCAGCCGGTGAAATGATGATGATTTTCTTCAATACCAAGACTGTCGAACTGAAGGATTGGGGTACGTTCTGGCTTTCTGAGACACCGGAAGTTCCGTCTTTCGGCTGGGATGCCGCATGTCGCCGCACTGCCACATGGGCCCTTCTGGAAATGCGCAAGTCCGGAAAGGAGTTCTATTATGTGAATACCCATCTTGACCATCAGGGCCGCGAGGCTGAAAAGAACGGTCTGAAGCTCATCGTGGAGCGCATTGACAGTATCAATCCCAAGAAATATCCGATGGTCCTGACCGGTGATTTCAATGTCCTTCCGGCTGATGCCGTGCTGGATGACCTGGACCAGATCATGTCCAGCGCCCGCGCTACGGCGGAAGTGACCGACAGCATCCCTTCTTTCAATGCTTTCGGCAAACCGCTCAAGCATGCTGCGATAGGGGACCAGTTTGTGGATCTTGCGACTACTGCCGGTCTGACGATTGACTACATTTATTACAGCGGTTTCTCCAAATGTCCTAGTTTCCATACAGTGACGGAGAGTTTCGCCGGAGTGCCATACATCTCTGACCACTACCCGGTTACGGCGGTATTGAAATTCTAGAGGTAACTTGCGGACTCGAACTTTATCGGGTCGGAATTATAATGTGGTGGTTCCCGATGGATGAGCGCAGGAAATAATCTGCAAGTCCGGGAGCCGCCACGATTATTTGTGTCCGGCAGAGATTGTCATTATATTGATTTTCAATGATATTGACGTCTTCCAGAAACATTTCCGTGCAGTCTGGCGAAACCTTTAGTATCTTAGCCGGTCCTGCCGGGATCGTGCCATGTATGGCCACTCCGATTCCTGATTCGAAATGCGTGTCGTAACAGTAGCCGCTTACGATGTTCAGCGGCACGGTGCAATGCGCAAACAGCAATTTGTCTCCGTCAATGCGTGAGAGATTTGCCTGGAATCCAGGAGTGCCATATTTTTTGTTGGCGATGCACATTGACAGAAGAGCCGGCACATCGCCTTCGCAGGTCGCTACAACTCCCTGACTGTTAAGGATTGCCAATGCCAGACATCCTGTATTGCCCAGCGCGGTGAGCAGGTCGAAGCATCTCAGGGACACTCCGTCCAGTCCATATTCGTTCACGATTGTCTTGAGCGCGCAATCCGAAGTCTTTTTCCGTTATTTCGCGTCCGAATTTCGGTTTGTTCAATGCATTGAGGTCCAATTCTTTCAGCAAGGTCCTGTCTGGTGTCTTGGCCAGGTCGACAAGCTTGTTTATGTCAATGTCAATGATTTCCGCTCCGAGTCTTATCTTTGCTTCATCGTAGTCCACATCGCTGGAAATCAGCCAATCTGATGGCTTTCCGACGACTCCGACTTTCATCCCCTCCAATATCCGCCCCAGTTCATATTTTCGCACATGGCTCTTGTTTCCCCTCGTGAAGCCTGCTTCCAGTTTCCCGACGATTTCTTCTGTGTTTCCATGTATGATTTCTCCCGGATATCCGTTACGGTTCAGGAATGACAATATTTCCATTGACGCAGCCAATGAATTGCTCTTGCCGCTTGTAAGCAGTCTGATAGGTTCGTTTCCAGGCACCTGCAGTTTTCCGTCTTTGCAGAATATGCTCTTGAAAATCCCTTCAGTGCCCCCTGTCCGGACATAGATGAGGTTGTTCCGTGTATCCCCATATCCGGAGAAATCTTCGCCCATGAAGCAGAACCTTTCTCCAATCATCGCTTCGATTTCCCTTATGAATCCTTCCTCTGCTGGACTACATGCCGCCTCGCTATGCAGGCTTGATGTCAATGTGTATAGTGTGTGCATCGTGTTGCTGTTTAGATGACAAAATTAATAATAATCTTGCTATTTAGGGAAACCGTTCTTTCTGAAATCTCCAAGATTTCATTGTCTTCGGTTCTGCTCGTCACGGATAGCGGAAATTTACAATCTGCTGAACAGAAATACATTATACGCGGCATAGCATAGAAGCATGGCTGCGGTAAAATTTCTCCAGCGTCCTGTAGGCATTCTCACGAGCCGGATCCGCAATCTCCTTTGAGTCAATGTCAATCTGCATCACAGGAGCGGCATCCAGTTTATCATTGATAGGCGTCCAGGTAGGAAGTCCCTCACCGTTAGGATTGCCGGTCTTGCAGAAATTCGCGTAGAAACTCAGGAACAGCTTTGAAATCTTGTAGTCATCTTCAGTCCACGCATAATATTCATTAGTGGAAAGATTGCCCATTGCATATTCAATGTCTGCAGAATGAACAGCACCATTGATGACAGGAACAGGTTTTTTCCCGGCAGCCTTTTCTTCTGTCGTCTTTTCGCGGACGCCACCGGCAAGAGCCGCTACCTTGTCACCCATCTTGTCTGAGACTTCAGGACGCGGATGATTGTATTTATATCTGAAAACCGGCTGGCCGGAAGTCTTTGCATGATAATCACATACCTTCCAGGTCGGGAAACCGGTGAAAAGATCTGAAGCAAGGTCAATGCCTTTCTGGCTGACTACGTCAGCATCGGCAAGAAGGCCATAGGCTTCGAAAATCTCATCGGTCATGTCGCCGAATCTTGCTGACATGGCTCTCTTGTAGTTCTCAAGAGTCGGTTCCTGACCGGCCAGAGCCTGAAGCGGGGAGCCTTCCAGAGAATTCCATCCTGCAAGAAGCGGAACTTTTGCCTGTTCGCCTTTCTCAAATACGGCGTCAGGAGTTTCTGTCATGAAGTAACCGTCAAGAACGACGCTGTGCATCCCGTTAGGAGGAAGGAGTTCCTGAAGTTTGTCGGCATCCAAAGCTCTAGCCTCTGCGATGCTCATCAAACCTTTGCTCTCAAGATATGCCTTGCCATCTGCTTCTGCTTTTGCCTGAGGTTCAGCTGCATAAGGGAGAACTTCGGCTCCGGAGGAAAGCATTGCTCCGGCGATTTTGCCCTTGGAAAGAGGTGAAACCATAAGGAGGCTGACAGAGAATGAACCTGCTGATTCACCTACTATAGTGATTCTGTCAGGGTCTCCGCCGAAAACAGAAATATTGTCCTTTACCCAATCGATAGCTGCGACCTGGTCAAGGAATCCATAGTTTCCGCTTCCGCCATAAGCTGATTCTGCGGTAAGTTCAGGGTGGGCCAGGAATCCGAACACGCCCTCCCTGTAGTTGGCCGTGACACCGATTACACCTTCTCTGGAAATGGCCGCTCCATCATAACGTGGTTCGGAGCCTGAACCTGCCATCAGCCCGCCTCCATTGAAATAGATGAGGACAGGAAGTTTGTCATTAGTGGTTTTGGCTGTTGTCCACACATTCAGATAAAGGCAATCCTCACTGCGTTTTGGACCTCTGAACGACATGTCTCCGTAAATGTCAGGCTGCATAGGGTCATTCCCGAAAGTCTTGGCCTCGCGTACACCTTCCCATTTCAGTGGAGCCTGCGGTGCCTTCCAACGGAGCTCTCCTACAGGAGCCAGGGCAAAAGGAATTCCCAAAAATGTTTTTACGCCATCCTGTTCAAAACCTTCCAGAGTTCCCTGTTTAGTCATGACTTCGAGACTTACCGTGTCATTAGCGCATGACACCATGGCGATACCGACCAGAAGTGAAAATAACAATTTTTTCATATCAACAGATTTTTACGTTTAGTGCCGTTACTTTCGTAACCAGCTTTTTGTTGCAAAAATGATTCCTTGGTTCAGTAAAACTTGGAATAATCCCCAAGGATTCATATTTTCTTATCGGTCATGTGGCTTTTGGTCACGCCCGGCCGGCGGTGGCGCCTCTGGAGGTTCGCTTCGCTCATCCCGTCAGGCTGCCGCCTGACACCCATTCACAAGGTCATGGGCGACCATGCCTCCGGCGGCACCACCACCGACCGGGCCTTTATGAAACGGGGATATTGGCAGCGGGACGTAGCCACGCCCGAGTTGTTGGCACAATGATTATTTTATTGGCATAATTTCATTAAAATAATTATATTTGCATAAAACACGTGGATATGGAAACGAATCCCTTTATTTTGACAAGCCGGATTCCTGAGCAGTATTTCTGCGACAGGGTTGCCGAAACGGAAAACATTCTCAAATGCATTGACAATCAGGAGAACATTGTGCTTACGGCAAGACGGCGCATCGGCAAGACCGGACTGATCAATCATTGCTTCGACGTGGAGCGCATAAGGCAGAACTACTATGAAATTTCCATTGATATTCTGCATACGGCATCGCTCAAGGAATTTGTCCAAGAGCTTGGCAATGTCAGTTTTCGTGCCGTTGCCAGTCGGAGCGAAAGAATGATGAAATCGTTTGCTGCCGCATTGAGGTCTTTGTCGGCGAGTTTCGGGTATGATCCCGTGTTGGCGTCGCCGACATTTGACATTAAGCTTGGAGATATCGAGCGACCTCAATACACGCTTGATGAAATTTTCCAGTTTCTAGAAAATGCCGACAAGCCATGTATTATTGCCATTGATGAGTTTCAGCAGATAATCAGGTATCCAGAAAAGAACGTGGAGGAGCTTCTGCGTGGAAAAATTCAGAAATTGACCAATACGCATTTCATATTC
>OKSI01000798.1_pt1 | contig 11273 bp, 9 predicted proteins | sample 1606221 | NCBI WGS metagenome assembly OKSI01 (sample SAMEA3879540, study PRJEB24766) | human gut metagenome | biome: human-associated habitat; feature: feces | place: USA | collected 1985/1987 | reverse complement strand
TGGCGCAGCGCAACGCGCGCGAGGACGTGGAGCGCGTGACGACCGCGCAGGAGCGGGAAAACCGCACGCTTTCGCAGCTTGCGGGCATGCTGTCGCTTGCCGCGCCGCCGGAGCGCATGGAGTCCTACGATATTTCCAACACCGGCGCGAGCGACATTGTCGCCTCCATGGTCGTCTACGAGGGGGCGAAGCCCAAAAAGAGCGCCTACCGCCGCTTTAAGATCAAAAGCCTCGCTTCCCATCCCGACGACTACGCCTCGATGGAGGAGGTGCTCACGCGCCGTATTCAGCGCTATCTGGACGGGGACGAAAAGTTTACTCCCCTGCCGGACGTGATGCTCATCGACGGCGGCGTGACGCATGCGCTCGTTGCTGAGCGTGTGTGCGCCAAGATGCAGGTCCGCGTTCCCATCTTCGGCATGGTCAAGGACGACCGCCACCGCACGCGCGCGCTTGTCACGGCGGATGGGCGCGAGATCGACCTGCACGCCGCGCCGAACGTCTTTGCCCTGATCGGCCAGATCCAGGAGGAGACGCACCGTTTTGCCATCACCTTTCACCACGAGAGCCACACGCGCTCTTCCACGCGCTCGGCGCTCGACGGCATTCCCGGCATCGGCAAGGTCCGCGCACAGGCGCTGCTCAAGACGTTCAAGAGCGTCAAGGCAATTCGAGAGGCGGACATTTTCGCCCTCGAACGTGTGCTGCCAAAAGACGCTGCGGCATCTGTTTACCTTCATTTTCACGGCGAAACGGACGAAAAAAGTCAGGATCGGTAACTTCTTCCCTTGCCGTCCGTTTGGCGGAAAAAGGGAAAAAGAATGCTTGATTTTGTTGGACTTGCCAACAAAATCTGAAAATACGGGTTGACATAATTGAATTTCGATAAATGAATTTTTAAAAAGTCAAACTTGCATATTTTCCTCTGCGGCGATGCAATTTGCTGCATGCAGCGTCCCCTGTGACCTTTGCGGACACGGGAGGCGCTGCATTTCTTCTGTGCGGGGCAAAGGCGGTACTGACGAGCAAAAAGGACAGTGTTTGCAAGGCTTTTCCGGCCTTTGACGCGCCGGGGGAAGGCGGCGGGACACACCCGGCCTGCTCCCAAGAGTTTTTTGCCCGCTCGGACGGGACAAAGAGCGTCGGCAGGTGCGCCGCCTCTTCGACGCCGAGATAGCGGCGAGGCGGGGGAGAGGGGTGACGATGGTTTACATAAATCGAGAAAATCACGAATTCGATGACTTAAATCGCAACTTTTAGAAGACGAAAATAAGAAAAATATCGAAAATTTTATAAAATACAGAACTTTTGACGAACAAACGGCGGAAACTTGACAAATCCTTTTTCAGGCGGTATACTGCCAGCAAGTTTTGGAAAAGTTACATTTTGTAATCTTTTCCGGACGCAGCGCATTTCCCCTGCTGCGCGAAGCTGCGGCGGCTCACGCCGCGAAAAAAGGAGTATTTCATGCAGAAGTTTTTGAAACAGTTGTTCACAGCCCCGCACAGCCGGAGAGCGATGTTCTTCGTGCTGTTCGCTGCGGTGATGCTGCTGAACAGTTCGCCCGAGCTGCGCGCGAACGCGCTGTATCTGATCGCCGACGGCGATGCGGTCAGCGTGCTCGACGGCACGACGGACATCCCGCAGGAGCGCGTTATCGTCACGGGCGCGCAGAGCGCCGACGCAGAGGTCACGCTCCCTGCCGGTGAAAAGGTAACGGTGACGCACGGCGACGATATTGAGTACGCCACCACAAGAAATGGCGAGCGCGTCAGCGAGCTGCTGCGCCGCCTGCAAATCTCGGTCAGCCCCCTTGAGATGGTGCTGGTCGATGTTTCCGGCGAGTCGGTCGAGATCACAGTCGCTTCCGACTTTACCTACTACGAAACGGATACCGAGGCTGCGGAGCATATCACGATGACCACCACCTCCTACCGCCTGCCCAAGGGCGAAACGAAGGTCGTGCAGCAGGGCATCGACGGTACGCGCGATGTTGTTTACGAGGTCGTGTACGCAGACGGTCAGTTTGTCTCCCGTCAGGCGGTAGAGGAGAAGAACAACACCTCCGTTGCCGAGATCACCTATGTCGGCACGCTCGTGGAGCGCGCGCAGAGCGGCGATACGGTCAAGTCCGTCGCCTATGAGGACGACGGCAGCGGCTACCTTCTGATGAAGTCCGGTGATTCCGTTCATTTCTCCGGCTCGATGAAGGTCACCTGCACGGCCTATACCGCGGGCTACGGCGGCGTGGGCACCAGAACCGCCACGGGTACGACCGTCCATGTCGGCACCGTTGCGGTGGATAAGAAGGTTATCCCCCTCGGCACCGAGATGTTCATCGTCGGCTCAACCGGCTACACCTACGGCAACGCCGTTGCCGAGGATACCGGCGTGCGCGGTGCGGCAGTCGACCTCTATATGAACACCTATCAGGAGTGCAAGCAGTTCGGTCTCCAGAGGAATTCGACTGTTTACTTCCTCGACTGATGTAAAGAGCAAGAAAAAAGACGTCTGGTTTTCCAGACGTCTTTTTTTGATCGATCGCAGGTTCAGAACAGCAGCTCATAGCCCATCTTGATGAAAAGAAGCCCCAGCACCACGAACATCATGTTGCGGATCTTTTTGCTGCCGCCGCGAATGGCATAGCGCGCGCCGAGATAGCTGCCGAGAATGCTGCATGCGATGGCAGGCAGCGCCAGCTTCCAAAGAACGCTGCCGTGCAGGATCCAGACAACGGCAGCGGCAACGTTGGAGGCCAGATTGGTAGCTTTGGCACAGCCTCCTGCCGTGATGAGGTCGAGCGAGAGAAAGCCCGTGAAGCCGAGGATCATAAAGGTTCCTGTGCCGGGGCCCAGCAGCCCGTCGTAGCAGCCGAAGACAAGGCCGATGAGCGCGGCGGTGACGACCTCGCGCCTGACAGAATACACGGGGCGCTCTTCTGCGGGAATGTCCTTGCCGAAATCCTTTTTTACCGTCAGAAAGACGGCCACGCAGGGGAGCGTGATAAGCATCAGCGTTTCCAGCGTCTTTTCCGAGATGACGGCGGCCAACTCTGTGCCGAGCGCCGAGCCGATCAGCGCGCCGACGGCCGCAGCGATGGCGGGGCGAAGCAGGATCTTGCCGCTGCGGAAATATTTGGTCGTGGCGGTCAGCGCGCCGCAGCCGTTGACGACCTTGTTCGTTCCGGCGGCAAGGTGAGCCGGGATACCGGCCATCAGATAGGCGGGAAGCGTGATGAGTCCGCCGCCGCCGGCAACGGAATCGACAAAGCCGCCGAGAAAGATGAGCGGCAGAACAACGATCAGGATCTGCGGTGTGAGCTCCATGGCGATTCTCCTCGCTTTTTGAGATTGATGCATTTTATCACAGGAAAAAAAGTTTTACTACTCTTTTGCGCAAAATATGATAAAATAATTTCACTGATTCTTTACGCCCAAAGCGCAGAAAGGAACAACGCTATGGAACGCAACAACAAAGCTGCCATCGAGGCGCTCTTGAAGCGCCACGGTTTTCATTTTTCCAAGTCCATGGGGCAGAATTTCCTCATCGACCCCGCCATTCCCTTCGAGATCGCCGAAAGCTCGCGCGCAAGCGAGCAAAACGGCGTGCTGGAGATCGGCCCCGGCATCGGTGCTTTGAGCCATGAGCTCTGCGAGCGCGCGGGGAAGGTCGTTGCCGTGGAGCTTGACAAGACGCTGCTGCCGATCCTTGAAGAGACGATGGCGCGCTACGATAACTTCGAGGTCGTCTCCGCCGATATTCTCAAGACCGATATCCCCGCGCTGGTGCGCGAAAAGTTCGGGGGCCTTACGCCCATCGTGTGCGCGAACCTGCCCTATAACATCACGACCCCCGCCATCACCGCGCTCATCGAGGCGAAGTGCTTTGAGAGCATTACGGTGCTTGTGCAGAAGGAGGTCGCCGAGCGGCTGTGTGCCGCGCCGGGCACGAGCGCCTATGGTGCATTTTCCGTCTTCATGCAGTACTATACGGAGCCGGAGTATCTTTTCGCCGTGCCGCGCGAGTGCTTTGAGCCCCAGCCCAAGGTCACGTCTGCCGTGCTGCGCGCCGTGGTGCGTAAAGATCCGCCCGTCAGGGTGGAGGACGAGAAGCTCTTCTTCCGCGTGGTATACGGCGCATTTGCCCTGCGGCGCAAGACGCTCGTCAACAGCCTGATGACGGCGTTCGGCTCGCAGCTCACAAAAGAACAGCTTGCGCAGGTGATCACCTCCTGCGGACTTGATGCAGCTATCCGCGGTGAACGACTGGGCCTTGCGGAATTTGCGGCTCTCACCGCCGCGATCGGCGCGTTACTGCGATAACATGCTGCGATATATTCAAAAAAATAATAAGCTATATGGTTGTTATTGATGAGACATTCTGCTACAATTTGCGGTAGAAAGGAGTCAAACTCAATAGCAACCATTTTCCTGTGCATCGGTTCGCTCTCTGCCGCCTTGCGCGGCACGGCACGCCACACAAGACGCGGTGCAAAAAAATTTCCTTTGCGCCGTGAAAATGCTGCGAGGAAAAGAACAATGACGAATTTGACGAACAACAAGGCGGTATTGTCGTGGATCGACGAGATGACCGCCATCACCAAGCCGGACAAGATCGTTTGGATCACGGGAGAGGAAGACCAGATCGCCGCGCTGCGCGAGCAGGCCGTCAGAGAAGGGATCCTCATCAAGCTCAACCCGGATAAGCTGCCGGGCTGCTATCTGCACCGCACCGACCCCGACGACGTAGCGCGCGTGGAGGACCGTACCTTCATCTGCTGCGAAAAGGAAGAGGACGCAGGCCCCACGAACCACTGGATGGAGCCGAAGGAAATGTACAAGAAGATGTATGCTCTGGCTGACGGCGCTTACAAGGGCCGCACCATGTACATTATCCCGTATTCCATGTCCATCATCGGCTCGCCGTTCGCCAAGTACGGCTTTGAACTGACAGACTCCATTTATGTCGTGCTCAACATGCACATCATGACCCGCGTCGGAAAGGCCGTGTGCGACGCGCTCGGTGACGACACGGGCTTCATCAAGGGTCTGCACTGCCAGTGCAACCTTGATAAGGACAATAAGTACATCGTCCACTTCCCGCAGGACAATACCATCATTTCGATGAACTCCAACTACGGCGGCAATGTCCTTCAGGGCAAGAAGTGCTTCGCTCTGCGCATCGCCTCGAACCTCGGCCGTCAGGAGGGGTGGATGGCCGAGCACATGCTGATCCTCGGCATTCAGAACCCGCGCGGCGAGATCAAGTATATCTCGGCGGCCTTCCCGTCCGCCTGCGGCAAGACGAACCTTGCCATGCTGATCCCGCCCGAGGGCCTTCAGCGCTGGGGCTGGCGCGTTTGGTGCGTGGGCGATGATATTGCGTGGCTGCGCGTCGGCAAGGACGGCAGACTCTGGGCGGTCAATCCGGAGAACGGCTTCTTCGGTGTGGCGCCCGGTACGTCGATGAAGTCGAACCCCAACGCGCTCATTTCGACGCACAAGGATACGATCTTTACGAACGTCGCCCTCGATTTGAGCGACAACACCGTCTGGTGGGAGGGGCTCAACAAGACGCCGCCCGCCCGCGCGATCGACTGGCGCGGCCGCCCGTGGACGCCGCAGAGCCCCGAAAAGGCCGCCCACCCCAACAGCCGCTTCACCGCGCCGGCGCGCAACTGCCCGTGCCTGAGCCCGGAGTTTGACAATCCCGAGGGTGTGCCCATCAGCGCCATTATCTTCGGCGGACGCCGCGCGAAGACCGCGCCGCTCGTCTACCAGTCCTTCAGCTGGCAGCACGGCGTGTTCATCGGCTCGATCATGGCCTCGGAGACCACCGCTGCGGCGACCGGTCAGGTCGGCGTGGTGCGCCGCGACCCGATGGCAATGCTGCCCTTCTGCGGCTACCACATGGGCGATTACTGGCAGCACTGGCTCGACATGGGCAAGAAGATCCCCAAGCCGCCGAAGATCTTCAACGTCAACTGGTTCCGTACCGACGAGGACGGCAACTTTGCCTGGCCCGGCTTTGGCGACAATATGCGCGTTTTGCAGTGGATCATCTCGCGCGCCGACAATGAGATCGGCGCGGCGGAGACCGCGCTCGGCTACGAGCCGAACACCCACGACATCGACATGGAGGGCCTTGATATGTCGATGTACGACATGCGCAGACTCCTCTCGGTCGACCGCGATCTCTGGCTCAAGGAGTGCGAGGACGCGCGCGCCTACTACGAAAAGATCGGCAAGGTGCCGCCGGAGCTTTACAGCGAGCTCGACGCGCTCGAAATGCGCCTGAACCGTGGCTACAAAGTAGAACACTGAATAAAATAACAAAAAAGGAACCGCTCAAAGAGCGGTTCCTTTTTTTGTCGCTGAGATCATCGCACCACGCCGAACTGAAAAAGATAGTCGCGCCACATCACGTAGTAGGGAGCCTTGACGTGCACGCCGTCGCCGGAGTATTCCGCCGTCAGCGCACCGGTGTCGTCGTCAAAGACGGGGTTGCAGTCGATGTAGAAGACCGTCTCGTTGTCAGCAAATTTTTGTATCTCCGCGTTGCGTGCGTCGATGGTCGAATTTTTGAAGAATGTTGTATCCGACTTTTCCTGCGTCGTGTGGAAGATGGCTTGCAGGAAAATGATGGCATCAGGCTGTAACTCGCGTACCTCGTCGAGCAGCACCTTGTACTGCGCGGCCCAGCTCTCTGCCGTGCCGGCGCCAAGCTCATTGATGCCGAGCATCAGGTAGATTTTACCGTAGTGCTTGCCCCTTAGCGCCTGGGCGAGCGTCTGCCTGCCGGGGAACTCTGCCTTTTCTACCGCCGACCAGACGGTCAGCCCATTGTGGCAGAGGTAGTCGGCGTTGGGAAGGCCCGCGTAGTCCTTGAAGCCGTCGGTGTGCGAGTCGCCGATGAAAAGCGCGTCGTCAAAGTAGCTCGCGTCCACCGTGGTGAAGGGGGAGGCAGGCTCGTCGGGCTCAGGTTCGGGCTCCGGCTCCGGCGCGGGAACAGGCTCGGGTGCGGGGGGCGGCTCGGGCGCTTTCGGCTCGCTCCACGGATATACCCCGTCGGCAGCTGCGAGCGCCACCGCTGCGACGGGCGGCGTTTTTTTGTCGAGCTTTGATAGATAGCTGCCGTACACGCCCGTGGGGTCAAGCAGCGGGTAGACATTGAGCGCGACCGCGCTCAACAGGCACAGCGGCAGCAGAAGGGAAGGGATTCGGGAGGACATGAACGATCTCCTTAAAAACGAGAATAGAGGAAGGCATTGCCCGTCGATGTGGTGATGAAGTACACGCACACCCAGAAGAGGACAAAGAGAGGCAGATCGATGAGCGGCGTGCCGCGGTGCTTTTCAAAAAAGCGGCGGGGCTGCGGTAGACAGAAGAGAATACCGAGGAGCAGCAGCCACCAGTAAGAAGAGAGCAGCTTGAGCGCATCCTGCGCGGACACGGCGCTGTGCGTGCCGAAAAACGGGAACAGGCGGGAAAAATACGCGCCGACATCGGAGAGCTTCGTGATGCGGAAGATGACCCACGTGGGCGGAATGACAAAAAGAAGGTAGAGGTGCGAGAGCAGCGCGTGCTTTTTGAGAAAGCTGCCGATGCAGAATTTTTCAAGCAGGATGAAGAAAAGCAGCACGATGCCCCAGAGGACAAAGTTCCAGCTTGCCCCGTGCCAGAGGCCGGTGAAGAACCACACGACCGTCAGCGCGAGCGCCGTGCGCGCCTTGCCGCGGCGGCTGCCGCCGAGCGGAATGTAGAGATAGTCGCGGAACCATGTGCCGAGCGTGATGTGCCAGCGGCGGTAGAACTCGCTCACCGAGCGGGCAGTGTAGGGGAGGTCAAAGTTGCGCGGCACGGGCAGCCCCAGCATCTGCCCAAGGCCCATCGCCATGAGAGAATATCCGGAAAAATCAAAGTAGAGCTGCAAGCTATAGCTCGCCGCGCCAAGCCAGGCGAGCGGCGTAGAAAGATAGCCGTAGCCGATGCGCTCAAGAGAGGCCCACAGCGGCGCAAGTTGGTCGGCCAGCAGCACCTTGAAGCAAAGACCGACGGCAAAAAGCTCGAAGCCGAGGAAGGCGTCCTCACGCGAGAGCGTGCGCTCCTTGAGCGCACCGCGCCACTCATCGTAGCGCAGAATGGGCCCCATCGTCAGCTGCGGAAAGGCGATCGTAAAGGCGGCATAGTCGACGAGATTTTTCTCCGCCGCCGCGCCGCGGCAGACGTCGATGAGGTATCCCGCACTCTGGAAGAGGTAGAAGCTCACGCCCAGCGGCAGAACAAGCTTGATGAGGGGGAAGCTCTGCCCGGTCAGTTTTCCCCAGTTTTCAAGAAAAAATGCAGCGTACTTGAAATAGACGAGGCAGAACAGATTCGCCGACAGCGCGGCGGCAAGCAGCCCCTTGCGCATGCGCGGGGATCTCCCCACCATCAAGCGCGCGAGAAAATAGTGCAGAAGAAGCACCGCGGAAAGAAGCAGCGCGTCGCGCATGCCTGCGCCAAGCAGATAACATGCGGCGCTGCCCAGCACGAGCACGGCATTTTTGCAGCGGAAGGGGACGAGATAATAAACCGCAAAGAAGAGCGGCAGAAAATAAAAAAGAAAAGTAAGGTCGGAAAAGCTCACGGGACGGCTCCTGTCAGAAAATGTTGTGGGAGGGGCGCATCGGCTTAGCGCAGCATGCCGGGTCGAAAATCCGTCAAGAAGCCGCCGGGTAAACCGAAAACCGAGATTTTGGTTTACATGCGGCGGCAAGCGTGCTACAATCCTAAGACGGCGGCTGCGAAATGGCGCAGGGTTTGATGTATTATGTCAATCGTAAACGATAAGCCGCCAACTGTCAACTTCAAAAAGGTAACAATTTCGGTTACATTTTGTAACGGAGGACGCTATGGGGAAAGAAACCGTTTTGGCGCTGCTGCTGCGCGAAAAGGGACGCTTCGTCTCGGGCGAGGCCGTCAGCGCGGAGCTTGGCATCACGCGCGCGGCGATCTGGAAGAGCATCTCCGCGCTGCGCGCGCAGGGGTATGAGATCGAAGCTGTGCCGGGGCGCGGCTACTGCCTCAAGGCGCTGCCTGATGTGCTCAGCGAGCAGACCGTGCGCAGCTTTCTGGGCGGGGTGCAGGTGGTCGGCAGGCGCATCGACTGTTTTGATACCATTGATTCGACCAACGCTTACTTAAAACGCATCGCGTTCGACGGCGCGCCGGACGGCACGGTCGCCGTTGCGGCGGAGCAGACGAGCGGGCGCGGCCGGCGCGGCCGCACTTTCCAGAGCGCAGCGGGCAAGGGCGTGTATCTTTCTGTTTTGCTGCGCCCTGAGCTCACTCCCGCGCAGCTCATGCCGCTCACGGGACTCGTTGCCGTTGCAATGAGCCGCGCGGTCGACCGCGTGGGCGGCACGAACGTGCAGATCAAGTGGACGAACGACCTTGTGCTCAACGGCAGAAAGCTTTGCGGTATCCTGACCGAGCTGAGCGTGGAGGGCGAAACGGGCGCGCTGCAATACGTTGTGCCGGGCATCGGCATCAATGTCAGCCAGTGCGAGGAGGACTTCGACGGCGACGTTGCGCAGATCGCAACGTCCATTCTGCGCGAAACGGGCAGGCGCATTTCGCGCGCGGAACTGGCCGCGGCGATGATCGAGGAACTTGACGCGCTCTATGCAGCGCTCAAGTCGGGCGATACGAGTGCGTATCTTGAAGAATACCGCCGCCGCTGCGTGACCATCGGGCGCGAGGTACAGCTTTTGTGGCAGGATACGAAGGAAAAGGTTACGGCGCTGGACGTGGACGAGGAATTCGGTCTCATCGTGCGCCGCGAGAACGGAACGGTCGAGACCGTTCGCACGGGCGAAGTGTCGGTGCGCGGCCTTTACGGATACGTGGAATAAGGGGGCTTTGAACATGCTTTGGGAGCTGTTTATCACCTTTGCCAAGATCGGCGTGATGACCTTCGGCGGCGGCATGGCCATGCTGCCGATCCTTGAGCGCGAGATCGTACAGAACAAAAAGTGGGCGACGGAAGAAGAACTGGTCGATTACTTTGCCATCGGTCAGTGCACGCCGGGCATCATCGCCGTCAATACGGCGACCTTTATCGGCGAGAAGAAAAAGGGCATTCTCGGCGGCATTGCCGCAACGCTCGGCGTTGTATTCCCCTCTCTTATCATCATTACGGTTCTCGCGGGATTGATCACGAACTTTGCGCATCTTGCGTGGGTGCAGAATGCCTTTGCCGGCATTCAGGTGTGCGTGTGCGTGCTGATCCTGAACGCCGTGCTCAAGCTGCTGAAGAAATCCGTGGTCGATAAGCGCACGGCGGTCATCTTTGCGCTCGTGCTGCTCGGCAGTATGCTGCTGAGCGTTTCGCCGGTGTGGTTCGTGCTGCTTTCGGCGCTTTCCGGCATCGTGCTCAAGGCGCTTGAGGGGAGGAAGGCAGAATGACGCTCTATCTTCGCCTCTATTGGGAGTTTTTCAAAACAGGACTCTTCGCCATCGGCGGCGGCATGGCGACGCTGCCGTTCCTCAAGGACATCGGCGCGACCACCGGCTGGTTCACGCAGACGGACCTCATGAATATGCTGGCGGTGTCGGAATCCACGCCGGGGCCGGTCGGCATCAACATGGCGACCTACGTTGGCTACACGGTGGCTGGCGTGCCCGGCGCGATCATCGCCACCATCGGCGAGGTGACGCCGTCGATCGTCGTTATCCTGATCGTCGCGGCGATGCTTGCAAAGTTCCGCGACAGCAAGGCAGTCGCCGATGCGTTTTACGGGCTGCGCCCGGCCTCCACCGGCCTCATCGGCGCAGCCTGCGCGGGCGTGATGCTCCAAGTGATCGCGGGGATCACGAGCGCGTCGGCGGGCGAGTCCCTGCTGATGAAGTTTTCATGGGACGGTGCGATCAACTGGCGCGGCATCGTCCTTGCGCTGGCGCTGCTCTTCTTCACGCGCTGCGTCAAAAAGACCAAGAATATGCACCCGATCGTTTTCATCGGCATCTCCGCCGTGATCGGCGTGGTGTTCCGCTTCGCGGGCGTGTAAAATAGTCAAAAAGAGAAGATGCCAGGGCGAGCGCTCATAAAACAGTAAAACCGGCCGATGACCATCGGCCGGTTTTTTCATCTGTATACAGCTTGACGGAAAATGGAGCACCCCAGGACGCACCTTGATAGAGAGTATAGAAGTGCCCTTTTGTTCCGAAAGGATTTTTTATCAGTTCGACAAACCTGAAGCTATAAACGCCTTTGCAAATATATCATATCTA
>OKSI01000792.1_pt1 | contig 11312 bp, 8 predicted proteins | sample 1606221 | NCBI WGS metagenome assembly OKSI01 (sample SAMEA3879540, study PRJEB24766) | human gut metagenome | biome: human-associated habitat; feature: feces | place: USA | collected 1985/1987 | reverse complement strand
GGGAGGTCACGATGGACTGGTATCCCCTCTGGAATTCGCTGCGCATCGCGGCGATCTCTACGGTCATCATTTTCTTTGCGGGCATTTTTGCCGCCTACTACATTGCGAGGCTCCCGCGGCTTATAAAGGGCGTGCTCGACGTGATCCTGACGCTGCCGCTCGTGCTGCCGCCTACGGTCGTGGGCTATCTTCTGCTGCGTGTATTTGGTCCCAAGCGCGTCGTCGGCGCGTGGGTGCTTGAAACCTTTGGCGTCAAGATGGTCATGACCTGGTGGTCGGCGATTTTTGCAACGGTGGTCGTCATCTTCCCGCTGATGTACCGCACGGTGCGCGGCGCGTTCGAGTCCTTTGATGAGACACTCGCCTATTCGGGGCAGACACTCGGCCTTTCCAACACCTACATCTTCTGGCGCATCCGTATGCCCTACTGCCGGCAGGGCGTGCTGGCAGGCACGGTGCTGGCGTTTGCGCGCGCGCTCGGTGAATACGGCGCGACGAGCATGATTGCGGGCTACACGCCCGGCAAGACCGCGACCATCTCCACGACGGTCTACCAGCTCTGGCAGACGAACAACGATGCCCTTGCGACGAAGTGGGTCATGGTCAATATGGCCATCTCCGCTGTCGTGCTGCTGGCGGTCAATATGCTCGAGCGGCGCGACCTTCTGAGCGAGGCGGGCAGGAAGAGGAGGGGCGGCCGATGAGCCTTTGCGTAGACATCGAAAAAAAACTCGGCGCGTTCCGACTGCGCGCGCAGTTTGAGGCGCAGGACGGAACGACGGCGCTGCTCGGCGCCTCGGGCTGCGGCAAAAGCGTGACCTTAAAGTGCATCGCGGGCATCATGACGCCCGACTGCGGGCGCATCGTGCTCGGCGATCGCGTTCTCTTCGACAGCGAGAAGAAGATCGACCTGCCGCCCCAGCAGCGCCGGGTCGGATACCTCTTTCAGCAGTATGCGCTTTTTCCGAACATGACGGTGGAGCAGAATATCCTTTGCGGCATCCGCCGCGAGCACAAGGCGCAGAAAAAGGAACTGCTGGCGGAGAAGATCCGCATGTTCCGTCTGGAGGGGCTTGAGAAGAAACACCCCGCGCAGCTCTCCGGCGGACAGCAGCAGCGCGTGGCGCTCGCGCGGATTCTCTCGTCCGAGCCGGAAGCCGTTTTGCTCGATGAACCCTTCTCCGCGCTCGACAGCTACTTGAAGTGGAACCTTGAACTGGAGCTTGCCGACCTGCTTGCCCTGTTTGGCGGGCCGGTTCTTTGGGTGAGCCACGACTTGGACGAATGCTACCGCAACTGCGGCAGCGTCTGCGTGATGGAGGACGGCAAAACAGGAGCGGTGACGGGTATGGACGAGATGATCCGCCACCCCGAAAGCGTCAGCGCGGCGCGGCTTGCAGGCTGCAAGAACTTTCTTGCAGCCGTGGAAAAAAACGGCGCGGTCTATTTGCCGGAGTGGGGGATGGCACTGCCAGTTGACGCAAAGGGGAAAACCTTTACGACCCTCGGCATTCCGGATCATGCCGTGGCCCTGAGCGTTAGCGGCGCGCTCCGCTGCACGCTTTGCCGCGTGATCTCCGGCATGGAGCAGGATATTCTTCTGCTGCGCCCCGAGCATTGCGGGGAGGATGCGCCGGCGCTGCGCGTCTCCGCCGCGCGGAAAAACAGCCTGCGCACGGGAGAGACTGTCTGCGTTGCGCTGGATGCTGAAAAGCTGCTGCTGCTATAAAAAGAAAAACCGAGGCGGAGCATGTGCTCTGCCTCGGCCTTTGTCAAAAATCGAATACAAAAGGTAATATCTTGGCGAAATATAATGAAACAGGCGGCTGTGGGCGTTTGCCCATAACCGCCTGCCGTGTTTTTTGCCTTACAGCCGCCCGTAGATGCGGCTCGTCTCGTGGATGGTTTTAGCAAGCTTTTTGCTTGCCTCTCCCGGGAGCATGCGCCACTGCCAGTTGCCGCTTGATGTGCCGGGGGTGTTCATGCGACAGCCCTTGCCAAGCCCCAGATAGTCCTGCATCTGCGCAACGAAGAGTCGGCTCTGGCAGCTCATGCCGCCGCGGATGATGCCGGTATTGAAGCCCTCCTCATCATTGAGACCGAGGTACTTCTTCGCGAACGCGATGTCCGCCTTATCCGCCTCCGTGCGCCAGAGGGCGAGGGGCGCGTTGTCGTGCGTGCCGGTATAGCAGATACTGTTGAAGTTGCAGCTGTGCGGCAGATAGTTGCTCGGGTCGCGCGAGTCAAACGCAAACTCCAGAACTTTCATGCCGGGAAGGCAGGAATCGTTCAGCAGCTGCACGACCTCAGGCGAGGGATAGCCCAAGTCCTCGGCGATGAAGTCAAGGTCACGAAACCAGCCGGTCAGCACGCCGACGAGTGACATGCCGGGGCCTTTGACCCAGCGGCCGTTTTTCGCGGTCGTTTCGCCATAGGGAATGGCCCAATAGCTCTCAAAGCCGCGGAAATGGTCAATGCGGATCACATCGTAGAGCTGCTGCGCGCCGCCGATGCGGCGGATCCACCAGCCGTAGCCGTCGCGCGCCATCGCTTCGTAGTTGTACAGCGGATTGCCCCAGAGCTGACCGTCGGCGCTGAAGCAGTCGGGCGGGACACCGGAGACCTCAACGGGGACGTTGTGTTCGTCCAGCTGGAACATCTCGGGCTCTGCCCACACGTCGGCGGAGTCCATCGCCACATAGATGGGCAGGTCGCCGATGATGCGAATGCCGAGGGAGTGGATATAGTCCTTGAGCGCGGTCCACTGGCGGAAAAAGAGAAACTGAATGTAGGTGAACAGCTCTACATCGTCGCGCAGCATGCCGCGGTAGCGCTCGATAACCGCGCTGTCCTTGCGGCAGCGAATGTCCTCATCGTCCCACTCTGTCCACGCCTTCATGCCGAAGTGGCGCTTGAGCGCCATGAAGAGCGCGTAATCCGGCAGCCAGCGCTCGTTTTTCTTTTCAAACGCTGCGATGTCCTCGTGGTCGCGCGCAAAGCCGCGCGCCTTGGCCTTTTCAAGCAGCGCAAAGCGGCTTTCGTAGATCTTGCCGTAGTCAACATAGCGGGGATCGTCGCCCCAGTCGCAGGAGTTGACCTCTGCGCGCGTCAGGAGCTTATCCTTGATGAGCAGGTCGAGGTCGATGAAGTATGGGTTGCCAGCAAAGGAGGAGAAGCTCTGATACGGCGAGTCGCCGTAGCTCGTCGGGCCGAGCGGCAGGAGCTGCCAGTATTTCTGTCCCGCGGCGGCGAGAAAGTCGGCAAAGTCATAGGCGGCCTTGCCCATCGTGCCGATGCCGTGGGGCGAGGGAAGGGAGGAGATCGGCATCAGAATGCCGGCGGATCGTTCGATCAATGGAACCACTTCTTTCGAGGGAAAATTGGGATCAACCCTTGACTGCGCCTGCGGCAACACCCTTGATGATGTACTTCTGGCACAGCAGGTAGAAAATGATGACGGGGAGAATGCTGAGCAGGATCAGCGCCATCGTTGCGCCGAGATCGACGGTGCCGTAGCTGCCCTTGAGATACTGAATGTGAATGGGAATGGTCATGTACTTCGTGCGGTCGAGCACAAGATAGGGCAGCAGATAGTCGTTCCACACCCACATGATCTCGAGAATACCGACGGAGATCATCGTGGGGCGCAGCATCGGCAGCACAACGGAGAAATACGTGCGCAGCGGGCCGCAGCCGTCGATGGCGGCGGCTTCTTCGATCTCAAGCGGGATCGACTTGACAAAGCCGACGAACATGAAGATCGCAAGCCCCGCGCCGAAGCCGAGGTAGATGATGGGGATCGTCCACGGCGTATTCAGCGCGACCAGACGGAAGCCGCCGGAGGCGAAGTTAAAATAGGGGAGCTTGACCGTATCGGCCGTTTTCGACAGCGTGAACATGACCATCTGGAACGGCACGACCATGGAAAAGACGCAGAGGTAGTAGATCGCACGACAGAGCTTGCTGTCCACGCGCGCGATGTACCACGCAGCCATCGACGTGCAGAGCAGGATCAACGCGGTGGAAACGATGGTGATGAACAAGCTGTACCCGGCGGACTTCAAAAACGGGTAGTTGCCGAAGGTCAGACCCTTGATGAAGTTGGCCCAGCCGGCAAAGCTCTCTGCGTTCGGCAGGGCGAAGGTGTCGGTTTTGACGTAGGTGTTGATCTTGAAGGAGTTGATGACCACCGTCAGAACCGGCAGCACATAGATGATGCAAATGATGCCGAGCACGACGGAGAGAACCGTCTTGCGGCGGCGTTCGGCAGAAAGAGAGCGATTGTTCATTACTGCTGCACCTCCTTTTTGCGGTTGGAGCGAAGCTGAAGAAGACCGATGGTCGCGACGAGGATGAAGAACAGCACGGCCTTGGCCTGCGCGGTGCCGCGCGAGTTGGCATTCTGCCCGTAGAAGGTGTTGAGAATGTTCAGCGCGAGCATTTCGGTCGTCTTGATGGAGCTGCCGTCGGACAGGATGGTATAGGGCTGGCCGCCCGTGAGGGCGAGGTTCTGGTCGAAGAGCTTGAAGCCGTTTGTGAGCGAGAGGAACGTGCAGATGGTGATGGAGGGCATCACATTCGGGATCGTGACTTTCCAAAGCGTCTGCCAGCGGCTGGCGCCGTCGATCTTCGCGGCCTCGAGCATGTCCTCGGGCACGGCTTGCAGGCCCGCGATGTAAATGATCATCATGTAGCCGATCTGCTGCCAGCACATCAGGATGATGAGACCCCAGAAACCGAGACGGCTGTTGAGCAGGATCGACGTGCCGTAGCGCGAGAGAATGCCGTCGAAGATCATCGACCAGATGTAGCCGAGCACGATGCCGCCGATGAGGTTCGGCATGAAGAACACCGTGCGGTACAGGTTGCTGCCCTTGATGCCCTGCGTGAGTGCGTAGGCGACGGCAAAGGCCAGTACGTTGATGAGCACGAGCGATATGACGGCAAACAGCGCCGTGAACCAGAACGAATGCACAAAGCTCGCATCCTGGAACGCGCGGCGGTAGTTGTCGAGGCCGACAAAGGTTGCATCGCTTGTGACCTTGAACTTGCAGAGGGAGAGATAGATACCCTTGCAGAACGGGTAAACAAAGCCGATGAAGAATGCGCAGACCATCGGCCCCATGAACAGCGGGAACCAACGGCGGGTGGAGCGGCGGATCATCGAGCTGTTGACGGCGGCATTGCTGTGCTTGTGTTTCAATTCGATCAACTCCCGGCAAAAAGATAAAGAGATTGGTGCGCTGCCGCGATATGCGGCGATTTTTGATCACGCGCTCCGCTTCGTGCGGCGGAAGGCGTGAGATACAGGGAGGGGCGGGCGAAATCGCCCGCCCCTCTTGTTGTTCTTATGCAGATCGCGCAGAAGGTGTGTTAGCCGTTGGCGGCAGCGTACTGCGTGGCCCAACCGTCAACAAACGCGGTCTTGACGAGCGCCCAGTTGACATCAGTCTGGTCGGCGTCGTACTGGTTCATCGCGGAGACGAGCGCAGCGCGGTAAGCATCAACGTTCGGCTGGAAGTTGGTGACCCAGGGCATGATGTAGTTGCCGTTGGTGGTGTAGTCGTTGGCGTCGGCGAGGAAGCCGTTGGTGGATTCGGCAGCCTGCTTATAGGGCATGGCGGCGAATTCATCGACCAGCATACGGGAGACCTCGGGATCGGTGACCATCCAGTTCATGAATTCGAGCGTGGCCTGAATGTCTTCCTCGGAAGCCTTGGCGTTGACAGCCCAGCAGTTCTCGGTGCCGCAGTTGAGACCCGCGTTCTCTTCGCCCGCAACACCGCAGTAGAACGGGATCATGGACAGGTTGTCAAGACCGTACTGATCGTCGCCGGTACCGGTGAGCTTGGCCCACTCCCAGGAGCCGTTCTGATAGAACACGGCCTGCTCCTTGCCGAACTCGTCCGCCGCGTCAAAGCCGCCGGCAGCCAGATCCGCAGGATTCACAGCGCTGTTGTTGATGTACAGATCCCAGAGGTTCTTGTAGTTCTGCATGTAGGCGCCGGTGATGGTCGGGGGGCACGCCTTCCAGGCGTCGGGATCGTCCACAGACTCGTAGTAGTACTCGAGGTTGGCGAGGTGGCCGGTGAAACGCCAGCTGGAGTCGTCGCTCATGGAAGAGGAGGTGAAGGCATCGAAGCCGAGCTCGGAAGCGCGGGCGTGGATGTCCTCGGCGACGGCCTTGAGGGTCTCAAAGTTGGTGATGTCGCCCAGGGTGTAGCCGGCCTTCTCCAGAAGGTCTTCGTTGACGATGATGCCGTAGCACTCGTAGCAGTAGCCGATGGAGCAGAGCTTGCCGTCAGCGTCGTAGAGGTTGTAGGCGTCGGTGTTCAGCTGGTTGGCAATGTCGGTGCCGGAGAGATTGTAGCAGTAGTCGCCCCAGGTCTCAACAGCGGCCTGGTTGCCCACGACGAACAGCGTCGGGGGAGCGGACTTGTCCATCTCGGCGGTCAGGGTCTCGTTGTAGGTGCCGGAAGCGGCGGTCACAACGGTGACGGGCACACCGGTCTTCTCGGTGTACATGGCGGCGACCTTCTGCAGCGTAGCGTCGGCCTCGGGCTTGAAGTTCAGCCAGTAGACACTGCCGGTAGCAGTATCGCCATTGTTGTCAGCGGTATCGTCCTGCTTGTCGCCGCAGGCGACGAGAGAAAGAGCCATGACAAGAGCAAGGATCATTGCAAGATACTTTTTCATTTCATCTATACTCCTTTTTAAATTTATTTTCACGCGAGTTCCGCGGGAAAATCACTGGTGGGGACGCTGCACGGAAGCGCCCTTGCGCAGCTCGGTCGGCAGTGTGACGTGGCGGTGGCCGCTGCGCCCCTCGATGATGTCGAGCAGAATGCCGACACTGGTTTCACCCATGGCGGTCATGGGCTGGCAGAGGGTGGTGAGCATGGGGTGGATGTATTCCGAAACACTGATGCCGTCGATGGCGATGACGGAGCAATCGCTGGGGACGGAGCGCCCGCTTTCGCGCAGGGCGCGCATTGCGCCGATGGCCATGTCATCTGCAATGGCAAATACTGCCGTAAAGTCGGCGGGTGAACGCAGGCGTTTTTGCATCGCGGCATAGGCATTGGCGATGGTAAAGTCGCTGGCGCAGATGAGATCCTCCGGATGCTCGGTCAAGCCAAAGTCGCGCAGCGCACGCTGATAGCCGAGGTAGCGGAGCTGGGAGATCGAGCTGTCGTCCGGATCGGCGGTCAGCACGGCGATGCGGCGGTGGCCGCTCTCGTAAAGCTCCTTCACTGCGCGGTAAGCCTCCTGCTCATCAGCGATGGAAACAGAGGAGTAGGAGTCCGGCGGCAGCGTACCGTAGGAGTTCGTGTAGGAACAGCAGATGTAGGGAACGCTGAGAAGCGCAACCTCCTCGGGGGAATAATCGCTGCGCCCGCCGAGAAAAATGATGCCGCGCAGGCGCTTTTCCTTTTCCATTACCGCGCCGCACTGAATCTCGTCGTCGCCGGACGGGATCTGGCGCATGACCATCGTGTAGCCCGAAGCGTCGAGCTTTTGCTCGATGGCGTGGATGATGTCGGTGTAGAAGGGGTTCTGCACGCCGCGCACCACAAGGCCGACCGCGTCAGAACGAATTTTGACGAGGTCGCGAGCGCTGTTGTTCGGCACATACCGGTGCGCCTCGATGACGGCGCGGACCCGTCTGCGGGAATCCTCGCTGACGTCGGGCCGGTCATTGAGCACGCGGGAAACCGTGCTGACGCTGACCCCTGCAAGTTTTGCGATATCCTTGATGGTCATGCTCCAGCGCCCCCTGCGACCGCTCCGGAAACCTTTCCGGTAACGTTTCCAATCTGTAATTACAGCATAGTCTCCGCCAAGGGCAAAGTCAAATAGAATTTACAATCGGTGAGAAAAATGGGGAAAACGTACAAGAAAAACTGGGAAACATTGACAAAATAAACAACAGACGGAGTTGTGACAGACGGCATGCGTTTGCTTTTCCTGCCTGTTGTGATAAAAAAACCCCGTTTTCCGCCAACAAAAGGCAGAAAACGGGGAAAGAGAGGAACCATGCAATTTTATTTTACCAGCAGCTCCGCGATCTGGATGGTGTTGGTGGCGGCGCCCTTGCGAACCTGATCGCCGCAGCACCAGAGGTTCAGCCCGCGCTCGTCGGTCAGATCCTCGCGGATGCGGCCAACATAGACGATGTCCTGGTCGGAGGTGTCGAGCGGCATGGGGTAGACCTTGTTGGCAAGGTCGTCGACGAGCTTGCAGCCGGGGGCGTTTGCGATGAGCTCCTTGGCACGCTCGACGCTGATCTTTTCCTTCGTGCGCAGCACGACGGAGACGCTGTGGCTGCGGACGACGGGCACGCGCGCGCAGGTGCAGCTCACCTTCAACTCCGGCAGGTGGAGGATCTTGCGCCCCTCGTTCTGCATCTTCATCTCCTCGCTGGTGTAGCCTTCAAAGGCCTCGCCGCCGATCTGGGGGATGATGTTGTACGCGATCTGATACTGGAAGACCTTGGGCTCAAGGTGCTTGCCCTCGGAAAGGGCCTTGACCTCATTGTTGAGTTCGTCGATGCCGCCCTTGCCCGCGCCGCTGACGGCCTGGTAGGACGAGGCGATGATCGTTTCGATGGGGCTCTCCTTGGCGAGGGCATTGATGGCCACAAGCGTGACGATCGTGGTGCAGTTGGGATTCGAGATGATGCCCTTGTGCCACTTCACGTCCTCGGGGTTGATCTCGGGAATGACGAGGGGAACATTGGGGTCGAGGCGGAAGGCGCTCGAGTTATCGACAAACACCGCGCCCGCCTTGACGATCGCGGGAGCGAAACGCTCGGCGATGTCGTTCTCGGCCGCGCCAAGGACGATGTCGAGCCCCTCAAAGGCATCGTCGGAGGCTTCGACGATGGTGCATTCCTGCCCGCGGAACGAAATCTTACTGCCCGCGCTTCTTGCGCTTGCGATGGGACGAAGGGACGCGACAGGGAAATTGCGCTCTTCGAGAATTTTGATCATTTCCTGACCGACGGCGCCGGTGGCGCCGAGAATACCGACATTGACCTGTTTCATACTACATTCTCCTTCACAAAACTATTGTACAGGACGCGGATGGCCTGTTCAAAATCCTTCTCCTCCACGCCCACGATGATGTTGAGTTCCTCCGGCCCCTGCGTGATCATGCGGATGTTCACGCCGTTTTCGCCGAGTTTGGCGAAGATCTTACCAGAAACGCCGGGCTGATAGGCCATCTTGCGGCCGACAGCGGCAACGATGGCGATGTGTTCCGTTACGGTTATCTTATTCGGCTGCACTTCCTTTTGCAGCTCGCCCAACATTTCATAGAGCGAGCGGGACACCTTGTCGGACGAGACAACAAGGGAAACATTGTCGATGCCGGAGGGCAGATATTCCACATTGACCTCGTGCTTGGCGAGCACGTTGAGGATCTTCAAAAGTGTGCCCGGCTCGCTCGACATGCCTGTTTTGGCAATGGTGATGATGGAAAAGCCCTTCTTGCCGGCGATGCCGGTGATGAAGCCGCCCTCTTTTTGCTCGTCTTCGATGGATTCCAGGATCATCGTGCCGGGGTGATCGGGGGCGTTGGTGTTGCGGATGTTGAGGGGAATGTTCTTCTCACGCACGGGGAAGATCGTACCCTCGTGCAGCACCTGCGCGCCGATATAGCTCAGCTCGCGCAGCTCGCTGTAAGTCACGCGGCGGATCGGCTCGGGATCGTCTACGATGCGCGGGTCTGCCATCAGAATGCCGGAGACGTCCGTCCAGTTTTCGTACACGTCTGCACCGAGCGCCGCCGCGGCGAGCGCGCCGGTGATGTCGCTGCCGCCACGGGAGAAGGTCTTGATGTGACCGTCCGGCATCACGCCGTAAAAGCCGGGAATGACGACCCTGCGGCCCTCTGCGGCGGCGCGCAGTGCCGCGTAGGAGGCGTCCCGGTCGACGCTGCCATCAAACTTGAACTTGACCCACAGCGCCGCGTCTAAAAACTCGAAGCCGAGGAACTCGGACATGAGCCGCGCGGAGAAGTATTCGCCGCGCGAGGCAAGCTCGTCCTTGCTGATGCCGCTTTGCATCTTGCTCCACAGCGCGTCGAACTCTTTGTCGAGGCTGATGTGCAGGCCACATTCGGCGATGATCTCATTGTAGCGGTCGCGGATCATGGCAAAGATATCCTCGCAGGAAACGCCATATTTGATGTGTGCGGCGCAGAGATAGAGAAGATCGGTGATTTTATGGTCGCCGGAGAAACGCTTGCCCGGCGCGGAAACGATGACCACGCGGCGGGCGGGGTCTGCGTCCACGATGGACTTCACTTTGGCGAACTGATGCGCGTCGGCAAGCGAGGAGCCGCCGAATTTCAAAACTTTGAGCATGGAGATCATTCCTCATCGACCGCATAGCGCGCAAGGAGCGCGTGCGGGTCGTTCTTTCGATAAGAATCGTAGGCATTGAATGCCTCGCGGGCGCTGCATTCACGGACAAACGTTTCGCCCATGCAGCGGAAGAGCCATTTGCCCTGCATACCGGAGAGATTCACGGGGCGGGGGACAAAGGAATCGGCATAGAAGCTGCGGCAGCCATCGGCAATGTCGAGACAGTCGCGCAGGACACTCGAGCCGGTCGGATAGCCGCCCGCGCCCGCGCCGGAAAAGCTCTGCCTGCCAAAGTGCGCGGCGTAGAGCGTGGCGAGGTTGCCTGTGCCATCGGTATGCGCCTCGGGCGCGGAGGAGGGGAAAAGCGTGGGGCAGACGAAGGCGGCCACTGCATTGCCGGACTTTTCCGCGCGGGCGATCAGCTTATAGGTGAGACCTTCTTCCTTCGCCCTTGCAATGTCTGCCGCGGTGATAGACGAAATGCCGACGCAGGGAATGTCCTCTTCCTTGATATTCACGCCGAAGGCAAGGTCGGCGGAGAGGACGAGCTTGCGCCGCGCGTCAAGTCCTTCCACATCCGCGGTGGGATCGGCCTCGGCATAGCCGAGCTCCTGTGCCTTTTGCAGGGCGGCGGCATAGTCCGCGCCGGAATTCGTCATGGCAGAGAGCATATAGTTCGTCGTGCCGTTGAGGATGCCCTCGACCGCGGTGATCTCATCGAGCTGAGATGCGCGGGAGAGGGAAGTGAGCCAGGGAATGCCGCCGCCCGCGGCGGCGGTGCAGCGCAGCGCCACGCCCATTTCTTTGGAAAGGGCAGTGAGCGCGTCAAAGCGGGCGCACATGAGCTGTTTATTCGCCGTGACGACGTGCTTGCCCGCGCGCATGGCTGCGCAGAGGTAGCTGTATGCCGGTTCGATGCCGCCCATGACCTCCACCACAATAT
>OKSI01000790.1_pt1 | contig 11320 bp, 10 predicted proteins | sample 1606221 | NCBI WGS metagenome assembly OKSI01 (sample SAMEA3879540, study PRJEB24766) | human gut metagenome | biome: human-associated habitat; feature: feces | place: USA | collected 1985/1987 | reverse complement strand
TGAAACAGCCTTTTTTACTGCGACGGAGGGATATAAAATGATACTGAAGAATGCGGATATTTTCGATTCCGAGTTTGCTTTGCGCCGCGCGGATGTGCGCGTTGAGGACGGCAAAATAGCTGAAATAGGCGAATTTTTAAACGGCGGGGAGGAGCACGATCTTTCCGGATGCGTTATCCTGCCCGGCTTTATCGACATACATATCCACGGCTGCGGGGGAGCGGATTTCTCCGACGCTCAGCCGGATACGCTCGAAACCATGTCGCGGACTCTCGCGAGTTTCGGCGTAACTTCGTTCTGCCCCGCGTCGATGACTCTGCCATATGACAGGATAGAAAAGGCGTTTGAGAATGCGGCGGGATATCTCGAAAAGGAGTGCGGCGCATATATCCACGGCATCAATATGGAGGGACCGTTCCTCTCATATGCAAAGCGCGGCGCGCAGAATCCCGAATATCTGCATGAGCCGGACATAGACGAGCTCAAAAAGCTCGATAAAATCTGCAAAATAAGACTTGTGTCGCTAGCACCCGAGCTTCCGGGAGCTATAGAATTCGCGCACGAGGCGTCGAAGATGTGCACGGTGTCCGCCGCGCACACCGCCGCGACATTTGAGCAGGCGGAGCTCGGCTACAAAAACGGAATAACCCACACGACGCATCTCTTGAACGGCATGGATCCGATATATAACCGCAAGCCCGGCGCGGCAGTCGCGGCGCTCAGAGCCGAAAACGCCACGGCGGAGCTGATAAGCGACGGGATGCATATCCACCCGGCGTATCTCGCCCTGCTCTATAAAATACTCGGCGAGGACAGGAGCGTCGCGGTCAGCGACTCCATGTGCGCCTCGGGTCTCGGCGACGGCGAATATGAGCTCGGCGGCACGACAGTGTATGTAAAAGACGGCAAGGCTCTGCTCGCCGACGGTACGATAGCCGCGAGCACGACAAATATTTTTGCTGAGTTCAGGAATATAATCAGCTTCGGCGTGCCAGTCCGCCAGGCGGTGAAATCCTGCACAATAAATCCCGCCCGCGCGATAGGCGTCGACGATGTGACGGGCAGTATAGCAGTCGGCAAGCGCGCCGATTTCACCGTGCTTTCGTCCGATTTGAAAGAGCTCGAGTGCATTTATATAAAGGGAAAAAGGATATAAAAAAGTATGCAAATCGCCGCTTGTGTGGTATAATATAGTATCTTAGACTCAAAGCTCGGAGGCTGAACATGAACTTTCTTGTTATTGACGGAAACAGCATATTGAACCGTGCGTTTTACGGCATAAAGGTGCTCACGACGAAGGACGGCAGATTCACCAACGCCATTTACGGCTTCATGAATATTTTTCTGCGCCTCAAAGACGAGTGCCAGCCGCAGGCGGTGGCGGTTGCTTTTGATGTCAAACAGCCGACTTTCCGCCATGAGATGTACGGCGGCTACAAAGCGACAAGAAAGGGTATGCCCGATGAGCTCGCGCAGCAGATGCCCGTGCTCAAGGAGCTGCTTGAGGCGATGGGCGTGCCGATAGTTGAAAAGCCCGGATATGAGGCGGACGATATTCTCGGCACTCTTGCACGCCACAGCGGCGACGCCGTCTGCACGATAGCCACGGGCGACAGAGACAGCCTGCAATTAGTCTCCGACAGCGTCAATGTTCTACTCGCCGCGACGAAGATGGGCAGACCCGTGACCGACAGATACACGCCCGAGGCAGTGCGCGAAAAATACGGCGTTGAGCCAATAAAGCTCATTGACATAAAAGCCCTCATGGGCGATAGCTCGGACAATATCCCCGGCGTTGCGGGAATCGGCGAAAAGACCGCCGGCGATTTAATAGCTCGCTTCGGCTCGATAGAATATATCTACGACAATATTGACACGATAGATATCAAACCCGGAGTGCGGGACAAGCTGAAAAAAGACAAGGACATGGCGTTCTTGAGCAAAAAGCTCGGCACGATAAACTGCGATATCCCGATCGACAATAACCCGCAGAGCTATATTCTCAGAGCTCCCGACAATTTCAAGGTCACAAGAATGCTCGCGGATCTCGAGATGTTCAAGCTAATCGACCGCCTCGGGCTCGAGATATCAAACACAGCCTCTGAGCCGCAAAAAGAGGAGAAGCCCGTCCCGGTCTGCGCCGAGGATGATTTCGGCCAGCTGATGACGCGCCTTAAATCTGACGGCGAGAGCTATTTTCTCTGGGACGGCGAAAAGTGCCGTTTCGATCTCGGGGACAAAGTGCTCGTGTGCGACTGCGAAAACGAGAATTTTTATCCGTTTTTTATAAAGCTGCTCGAAGATAAAAATATAAAAAAATACACGGCGGACATAAAGTCGCTCTATTCATTCGCGCAGGGCTGTTCGGCTCAGTGCAGGAATATGTACGGCGACCTGGAGCTTGAGGGCTATGTCCTCAACCCCTCCGCCTCGTCCTATGACGCGCTGCGCCTTGCGGGCGAATATTCGGCGGCAGTGCCGGTTGAAAACGGCGACGAAAACGACTGCGCCGCCGCGTCGCTGAGAAGATTATTTGCGGCGATGGACAAAAAAATTGAGGAAAACGGACAGCAGAAGCTGCTTCATGATATAGAGCTTCCGCTCGCGCATGTGCTCTCTTCAATGGAGCAGACGGGCTTCGCTGTTGACCGCGACGGAATCGCGGAATTCGGCAAACAGCTCGGCGAGAGGATAGCCGAAATCGAGCAGGAGATATACGCTCTAGTTGGCTACGAGTTCAATCTGAACTCGCCCAAGCAGCTCGGCGAAGCGCTGTTTGAAAAGCTCAAGCTGCCCGCGAGAAAAAAGACAAAAAGCGGATATTCGACCGACGCGCAGGTGCTCGAATCGCTCGAAAACAAGCACCCCGCTGTGCGCGATATCCTCGAATACAGAACGCTTTCAAAGCTCAGGTCGACCTACTGCGACGGTCTGCTCAAGGTTATCAGCGAGGACGGGCGCATCCGCTCGACTCTGAATCAGACCGAGACGAGAACCGGCAGAATCTCATCGACTGAGCCGAATCTTCAGAATATCCCCGTGCGCTCTCCGCTCGGGCGCGAGATGCGGAAATTCTTCGTCGCGCGGGACGGATATGTGCTCGTTGACGCGGACTATTCGCAGATTGAGCTTCGCGTTCTCGCCCATATTTCGGGCGACCAAAACATGATAAAGGCGTTCAACGACAACACGGATATCCACACTGTGACCGCGTCCGAGGTCTTTGATATGCCGCCGCAGCTTGTCACTCCGATAATGAGAAGCCGCGCGAAAGCGGTCAATTTCGGCATAGTATACGGCATCGGCGCGTTCTCGCTCGCCAAAGATATCGGAGTCAGCCGCAGCGAGGCGGATGAGTATATAAAAGGCTATCTCAGGCACTATTCAGGCGTTGACAAATATATGCACGACGTGGTCGAAAAGGCGAAGAAAGACGGCTACGCCGAGACGATGTTTGCGCGGCGCAGATATCTGCCGGAGCTCACCGCATCGAACGCCAACACCCGCGCGTTCGGCGAGCGCGTGGCGCGCAATATGCCCATTCAGGGCACGGCGGCGGATATAATCAAGATAGCGATGATAAGAGTCTACGAACGTCTTGAGCGCGAGAATCTGGCGGCGAAGCTGATAATGCAGGTGCACGATGAGCTGATAGTCGAAGCGCCGGAGAACGAAAAAGAGCGCGTGAGCGCCCTGCTCAAAGAGGAAATGGAGAATGCGGTCAAGCTCTCTGTGGCTCTCACTGCGGATGTCCATTCCGGGCGCACATGGTATGACGCGAAAGGCTGATAAAACGGAGGAAACATGAATCTGGTTTTTGTTTGCACGGGCAACATCTGCCGCAGTCCGATGGCGGAGGGAATGTTCAAAAAACTGCTCGAAGAAAAAGGGGAGAGCGGTATAGACTGCTCGAGCGCGGGACTTGCGACCTTTGACGGACGCCCCGCGAGCGACAACGCGCAGGCGGTCGCCCTCGAATACGGAGTCGATATCTCGGAGCATAAATCTCGTATGCTGACCCGCAGCATTGCGCGCAAGGCAGATCTGATAGTCTGCATGACCGATGAGCAGTATGAGATGCTCAACCGCATGATTCCCGACGAGAGACTCTGTGTGCTCGCCGGCGGAGTTGACGACCCCTACGGATGCGATATCGAAGTTTACCGCGAGTGCGCGAAGAAGATAAACGGCGCGCTGCCGGAGCTTTACGAAAAGATAAAGAGCGGGAGCTGATCGGTATTTTTGAAGTTGAAACGGTCCCGATGACGGAAGAATATATAGGCGGCGTCGCGTCGCTCGAGCGCGAATGTTTTTCGCATCCGTGGAGCGAGAAGTCGCTTCGGGAAGAGCTTGATAACGATCAGGCTCATTTTCTCTGCGCAGTCGCCGACGGTTTTATTGCCGGATATATCGGCGTGCAGGAGATAGTGGGTGAGGCGTATATAACCAATGTCGCCGTGTCCGAAAAATTCCGCCGCCGCGGGATAGCGGAAAAGCTGCTCGAAGAGGCGGAGCGCGGTGCAATGGAACGCGGCTGCGTGCTGATAACGCTCGAGGTCAGGGCTTCAAATGACCCGGCGAAGGCACTCTATAAAAAACGCGGCTTCAAAGAAGTCGGAACAAGAAAGAATTTTTATTCCGATCCGCGCGAGGACGCGGAGATAATGACAAAGTTTTTTGACAGATGAGGGTGAGCGAAATGAAGATACTTGCAATCGAATCCTCCTGCGACGAGACCGCTGCGGCGGTCGTCGAGGACGGCAGACGCGTTATTTCAAGCGTCATAGCGTCGCAGGTAAAGGAACATATACTCTACGGCGGAGTCGTGCCGGAGATAGCGTCAAGGCGCCATGCGGAGGCGATATCCGGCGTTGTCGGCGAGGCGCTCGACAGGGCGGAGATGAATGTCGGTGACGTTGACGCGATAGCCGTCACATATGCGCCCGGGCTTATCGGCGCACTGCTCGTCGGCGTGAATTTTGCAAAGGGACTTGCGTTTTCCGCGAACAAACCGCTCGTGCCCGTGCATCATCTGCGCTCGCATATTGCGGCGAACTATATAACCCACCCCGACCTTGAGCCGCCGTTTCTCGCGCTCGTCGTGTCCGGCGGTCACAGCCACATAATCGAGGTGCGCGACTACACGGATTTTCATATCATCGGCAGAACGCGCGACGACGCGGCAGGCGAGGCTATGGACAAGGCTGCGCGTGCCATGGGGCTCGATTATCCCGGCGGCGTGAACCTCGACAGGGTGTCCAAGAACGGCGACCCGAAGAGCTACAAGCTTCCGCGCCCGCATGTTGACGGGAGCGAATACGATTTCAGCTTCTCCGGACTCAAGACTGCTGCCGTCAATATTATCCACAACGCAAAGCAAAAGGGCGAGGAGATAAGCGTGCCCGATCTCGGCGCGTCGTATATCGAGGCGGTTGTAAGATGCCTGCGCGAAAACACCGAAAAAGCGGCACTGAACTTCGGTTTCGACAAGATAGTCCTGGCGGGCGGCGTGTCCGCAAACTCGCGCCTGAGAGCGGAAATGACCGATATCTGCAAGGCTCATTCATGGTCGCTGTTCATGCCCGAGCTGTCGCTTTGCGGCGACAATGCGGCAATGGTCGGCGCCCAGGGCTACTATGAATTCAAGGCTGGAAACATCGCTCCGCTGACCCTCAATGCACGAGCTTCGATGCCTATTGATGAAATTGATAAATTTTTATCAAAAAAGGTCTGAAAGTTAACAGTTTCGTCATTGAAAAACCGAGTTTATTGGGGTATAATACATACTGGGTAAAGATGGTACCTTTCTTAATAGATTAGACGAAAGGAGTCAAATATCATGAAACATTTGACACAGAACAAGACAGTGATCGACTGGATCGAAGAGAAGATAGCTCTTGTATCTCCCGACGAAGTCATGTGGATCGACGGCAGCGAGGAGCAGCTTGACGCTCTGCGCGCCAAGGCATGCGCGACCGGCGAGATGACCAAGCTCAACGAGGATCTCCTCCCCGGATGCCTGCTTCACAGAACCAAGCCCAACGATGTTGCGCGTGTTGAGAACCGCACATTCATCTGCGCCGAGAGCGCGGATCAGGCAGGTCCGACCAACAACTGGATGGATCCCGCTGAGGCTTATAAGATGCTCTATGATATAGCCAGAGACAGCTATAAGGGCAGAACAATGTATATTATCCCTTATTCGATGGGTCCTGTCGGCTCTCCGTTCTCGAAGATCGGCGTTGAGCTGACTGACTCCATCTATGTCGTTCTCAACATGGCTATCATGACGAGAATCGGCAAGAAGGTTATGGATACTCTGGGCGACAGCAACGACTGGGTTCGCGGACTGCACTGCAGCTGCGACATCGACCCCGAGAAGCGTTATATCTGCCAGTTCCCGCAGGATAACACCATCATCTCCGTCAACTCCGCTTACGGCGGAAATGTCCTCCTCGGCAAGAAGTGCTTTGCTCTTCGTATAGCCTCTTATCAGGGCTGGAAAGAGAGCTGGCAGGCTGAGCATATGCTTATCCTCGGCCTCGAGAATCCGAAGGGCGAAGTCAAATATATCTGCGCGGCATTCCCGTCCGCCTGCGGCAAGACCAACCTTGCCATGCTTATCCCGCCCGAGGGATACAGAAACAAGGGCTACAAGATCTGGTGCGTCGGCGACGATATCTCCTGGATCAGAAAGGGTCCCGACGGCAGACTTTATGCTATCAACCCCGAGAACGGTTTCTTCGGCGTTGCCCCCGGCACGAACGAGAAGTCCAATCCCAACGCGCTTGCCGCGACAAGAAAGAATACCATTTTCACAAACGTTGCGCTTAACCTTGACAACAACACCGTCTGGTGGGAAGGTCTCGACAAGAATCCGCCCGAGAACGCCATCGACTGGCAGGGCAGACCGTGGAACGGTAAGACGAGCGAGGAAAAGGGCGCTCATCCGAACAGCCGCTTCACCGCTCCCGCTGTCAACTGCCCGTGCATCAGCTCCGAGTTCGAGAATCCGGCAGGCGTTCCGATCTCCGCTATCGTCTTCGGCGGCAGAAGAGCTAAGCTCGCTCCGCTGGTCTATCAGTCAAGAAGCTGGAATCACGGCGTGTTCGTCGGCTCGATAATGGCTTCCGAGACCACCGCAGCAGCAGCCGGCGCAGTCGGCGTTGTCCGCCGCGACCCCATGGCTATGCTTCCGTTCTGCGGCTACAACATGGCTGATTACTGGCAGCACTGGATTGACATCGGCGCAGGCCTCGACGAGGATAAGGCTCCGAAGATATTCAACGTCAACTGGTTCCGTAAGGACGACGACGGCAACTTCCTGTGGCCCGGCTTCGGCGACAACATGCGCGTGCTTGAGTGGATCATCAAGCGCTGCGAGGGCAAGGTCGACGCAGAGGAGACCGCTATCGGCTTCGTGCCCAAGGCTGAGGACATCAACCTTGAGGGCATCGAGGACGAGGTCAGCGAGGATCAGCTCAAGGAGATCCTGAGCGTTGACAACTCCCTCTGGGAGGACGAGGCAAAGGGCATTGAAGAGTTCTACGCTAAGTTTGGCGACAGACTTCCCAAGGCTCTGAGCGACGAGCTCAACACCCTCAAGGCTAATCTTGAGAAATAATTAAATAAAATTGCGGCAGACAGGTGTGCTTGTCTGCCGCTTTTTTATTTCGAACCGCGCTTTTGCTCGCGAATTGCAGCGCAAATTGTAGGGACAGCCCTTGCGGCTGTCCGATATCGGCGCAGCCGATACGAAGCCGTGATAACTCAAGTCGCTGAATGTCAGATAATTTTTTGTGCGCTGTCGGCGTAGTTTGTTATATTTATTTACTTCAATATTTTAATTTATCGCAAAAAACAACAGCCGTGATTCTCAACGAACCACGGCTGCTGATATTTAATTTTGCTTACAGTGTCTCAAATCTCTTTACGCCCTTGCGCTTGAGCCTTGAAAAGGATATCACGGTTATTATTGCTATGACCGCCGTCGCGATCATCAGCGCGAATACATTCGGCAGCACCTGCACCGCGAACAGATAGACCGCGATGAGCACGATGATATACGCCCAGCCGAGGCACATCGCGAGCATGATGCCGAGACTCTGCTTGACCGCTCCGCTCTCACTGCTCCAGGTGAGGTTGGGCATCCTGATATTTACTCTGAGCCCCGAAACGGCGCATAGGAGCGTGAATATCTGCGGCAGGATAATCATGACCATCGCCATGAGAAGCTCCGGCTTGAGGGCAATACAGAAGCATATGCTGCATATCAGTGCGGGGACGGCAGTGAAGAGCATATGGAGCTTCAGCTTCGCTCTGAGAATCTGCCACGAGGTGACGGGGAGCGAACGGGCTATCCAAAGGCTCTTGCCCTCGAGGGATATCGAGGGCGCGGTGAGTATATTCATAGAAGAGAGCAGGCATAAAAGTAAGCACGCGAAGGTCGGGGCATATTCCAGCAAATCCTCATCCATTCGGGTGACAACGCCGATAAACCAGTCGCTTTTTATCAGCGAGAAAACAGCGACGGCTATCATAAACAGCGCCCCGAGCGAGCAGTTGAGCATATAAGACGGGCTCGAGAGGAAGTGGTTTATCTCGCGGCGCAGAAGCGCGCGGTCGGTGCCCTGCTGCTTGACCGTCTTCTCTTTGTAGACTGTCTTTGCGGTCTTTCCGCTGCTCGTGACGAGTTTTAAGAATGTGCGCGACATTATGAGCCATGTCGCGGCGAGCAAGGCGAGAATGATGAGTGAAATTATAATTGTCGGCAGAACATCGCCCGCGAACGCCTTGCCGAAAATATAGAGCGGATAGGCGGACGTGCGCACCTTTGCGGCAACAGCCGCGCTGGTCGCAACGATGCCGGTGATTATCTCATTCGCCCTGAAGTAGACATAGTAGTAGCCGCCGAGAAACGCTATTGAAACTATAACTGTTATAATGCTCTTGTTTTTTAATTTAACTGCGATTTTTGCAACGACCCAGCCGAGTATGCACGACAGTATAAGCACAAGAACAGTCACCATAACGGCCATTATAACGGCGGTTATGCCGGATATTCCGGGATGCGCGGTTATGAAATACACGCCGACGGCGGGGATTACCACAACGCCGGAATACATCAGCCCCATGAGATAGACTCCGATGAGGCGCGCCGCCATAATATCGCGCACGGGAATGGGCATTGAGAGCAGAAGGTCGTTGTCCTTTGCGTCATAGAGGCTCGAATATGTGTTGAACACGCTGCCGAAAACGCCGAAAAGCGCAGCGGTAGCGCCCATAATGGCGAAATAGAGCCAGCTCATGCCATAGGTTATCAGCGGGCGCATCGAATATGACATATAGCAGAACATTCCGCCGATGGCAAAAATCATGAGCAATATGAACAGCACTATCGAGAATGTCGCCGAGCGTGCAGACTTGCCCTTGCCCGTCTTGCGGTCAACGAAGAAACTTTTATTGAGTTCGAGAAGCTGTTTTTTTATCAGTGTTTTCAGCATTCTTCTCCCTCCAGTTCGAGGAACACGTTCTCAAGGCTGGAGTCGCCCTTGACCTCTTCCATTGTGCCGGAGCGGATGAGCTTTCCGCTTTTTATTATCGCGACCTTGTCGCAGAGCTTTTCGGCAACTTCGAGCACATGGGTCGAGAAGAATATTGCGCCGCCGGAGTTGCAGACCTCGCGCATCATGCCTTTTAACAGATGTGATGCGGCGGGATCGAGACCGACGAAGGGCTCGTCCATGATGATTAACTTGGGCTCGTGGATCCATGCGGAGATTATCGCGAGCTTCTGCTTCATGCCGTGGGAATACGCCGAGATGGGCTGCGCGAGGTCGGCGGTCAGCCCGAACATATCGGCATATTTATGTATGCGCTCGCGGCGGTCGTCGGCGTTGACGCCGAAAATATCGGCGATGAAGTTCAGATATTTTATTCCCGTCATGTATTCGTAGAGGTCGGGATTGTCGGGGATATAGGCTATGATTTTTTTGCAGGCGAGCGGGTCATCTTTTATCGAGATGCCGTTTATCGTTATCTCGCCCTCGTCGAACTGCAAAATGCCGACAACGGATTTTAGCGTTGTGGTCTTGCCCGCGCCGTTGTGGCCGATGAAGCCGTATATCTCGCCGGGCGCGATATGCAGCGTCAGGTCGTCAACAGCCTTTTTCTCGCCGTAGGTTTTGGTCAGGTTTTTGATGTTAAGCATAATGTCTCCTTTTCGCCCGCCGGGGCGGACAGATATCTTTTCCCTTTTCTATATTAGTATATTTTACGCTGCCGGTCAATCCGGCGGTGTTTTATTTTACGAACTCTTCACAAATCGCCGCGAATTTCTTTTCGCTCGGTATCTCGTGCGTTATGAACTTTCCGTTATAGAACAGCGAAAATGCGGTGTAGGCGCAGGGCGCGTTTTGAGCCTGCTCGCGCGATGAGATATGCACGGCGCTCAGCGGAAGATTCATATCGTTTGCCATGTTTTCAATTAGCGGAACATATTTCGCCGTAAACGGGCACTGGCTTGTATAAAATATCTCGAACCCGCTGCCGTCAGTCTGAGCGCCTTTTGCCTGCTCGCGAAAGCGCGGAGCGGGCGCGGACGGGTCAAACGGCAGATACATCAGCTCGAAATACGGCTTTGCCGAATCGGCTTTTATGAAGCCTTTATATTTCAGATACTTCGGGTCGGCGAGAAAACCGCGCTTCTTCGCCGACGAGAGTATGCAAAGCCCCGATTTGCCCTTTTCGCGGCTGTCGCGGATACATTCGTTGAGCAGGTCGTTTGAATATCCGTGTCCTTTGAAAGAGCCGGAGACCCAGAGACAGTCGATGAACATATAGCCTGGCGCGTCTATCGGCGCCCATGCGTTTTCGGCGGGGATATACTCAATAAAGCACTTCCCGCGCGCGTCGGCTTTTAAAAATACCAGACCCTCGCCGAGCCTTTCGGCGAGCCACTGCTTTTTTGCAATGACCTGCGGATCCTTGGTGTTTGATATTGCACAGCATATGTGCTCGCTCTCGAGATTTTCGGGTGACAGGCGAATGTAGTCCATGGCGTCCTCCAATAATAATTATAAAACACTTGTTTTATAACATCTGTTATAATTATATCACACTTTTTGTCGATGTCAACAAGGCAGACTAAAAAATGATATTTGTCGAATTGAGCTTTATATTTTCGCTCTGAACCGCCATTTTACACTGAATAAAAAATAACCGCCGCGAACTTTCAAATGAAAGATACTGCGGCGGTTATTCGGCTGTTTTTCAATCCTGATGCAATTCGTCCTCAGCCCATTTGATCGGGTTGTCGTCA
>OKSI01000786.1_pt1 | contig 11331 bp, 12 predicted proteins | sample 1606221 | NCBI WGS metagenome assembly OKSI01 (sample SAMEA3879540, study PRJEB24766) | human gut metagenome | biome: human-associated habitat; feature: feces | place: USA | collected 1985/1987 | reverse complement strand
ACAGCTCCCACAAAAATCAGGGCCTCATCCTGTGCAAAATGCTCCGCCGTCCAGCCTTTCAGGGTCACGTCCCCGCCGCAGCGGCTCACGCTGCCGGGCAGAGCTTCCGCCAGCCGACGGGCCAGCGCCTCGCCCTTTGCGGTAAAGGCCAGATATGCCCGGCTCACTGCCCGGCCTCCGTCCCCTGCCGGAACTCGGTGGTAAAGGCGGGGTCGTAAAGCTTGCTGCGCTCGTACGACTCCGCTTGCGCGCCGTTGTGTGCAAGCCTGCCGCGAGCTCCGAGCACGCGGCCCACCACCACGAGCGCCGTGCGGTCGATGCCCTCTCGCGCGCCCGCATCGGCGAGCGTGCCCACTGTGCATCGCACCACGCGCTCCTCAGGCCAGGTCGCCTTGTACACGAGCGCCGCCGGCTCGTCGGAGCTGCGGCCCGCGGCCAAAAGCTCGGCGGTATAGTAGTCGTTCATTTCGGTCTTTACGCGGTGCAGCTCGGCGGAAAGCTCGGCGAGCATACCCGAGCTCAGGAAGATGACCATAGTCGAGCCGCTTTCCGCCATGGTGCGCATGCCCTCGCCCGCGGGCATGGGGGTGCGCCCGGAAAGCCGCGTGATCACGACCGACTGGCTGATTCCCGGCAGCGTATATTCCTGGCGAAGCGCCGCCGCGGCACCGCAAAAGCTCGACACGCCGGGCACCACCTCGTAGTCCACGCCGCGCGCGTCGAGCGCGTCCATCTGCTCCTGGATGGCGCCGTACAGGCACGGGTCGCCCGTGTGCAGGCGCACCACTTCCTCGCCCCGCGCATCTGCCGCGCACATCACGTCGAGCACTTCCTCCAAGGTCATGTGCGCGCTGTCGTAGACGATGCAGGATTCCTTGCACTCGGCGAGCAGCTCGGGGTTCACAAGGCTCCCCGCCCAAACGACCACGTCGGCCGCGCGCAAAAGGCGCGCCCCGCGCAGCGTGATAAGGTCGGCGGCGCCCGAGCCAGCGCCAACGATATGAATCATCCGAGCCTTCCCTTCCCGTTTCTCATCGCAACCGTTTACGCTGCCATTCGCGCAGCGGCCAAAACACGGCGCCCGCAGCGGCAATCGGCGCAAATACGTAGGCAGGAGGCGCAATGCCGCCCGCCCTGGCTTTGACACGTTCAAAAGTGCCCACTATCATAGTAAAAGATTCGGCAACGAGCATATGACAATCGGATAAAAGGAAATGACCGGCGCGGCGCCCGCACAGCCCGCGCTGGCTTGCGGAGGGAACCAGGTGGGAATCCTGGGCAAGGGACATTACTGTATAGGACGCACGGGCGAACCGCCTCGCGCCCCAAGCCAGACTGCTTCGCCTTTTCCTCACGGCATCGCCGTGGCGTTAGCTCCTTGTGAACCCCGAGGGGTGCGCTTTTCTTTCGCTTGTGCCGACAAGCAACTGTCGCCGGGGGACCGGCAAACCGAGGAAAGGAAAAACCATGTCCGACCAGATGTCACGCCGCGGCTTCATGGGCGCCGCAGCAACCGGAGCCTTCGCGCTCGCCGGAGTCGCGCTCGCGGGCTGCTCCAGCACCTCCGCGAGTTCCGAGAAATCGAGCGAAAAGGAGAAGGCCGTGAAGCCGGTCATCCTCGTCACGAGCTTCGGCACGAGCTACAACGACTCGCGCCACATCACCATCGGCGCCATCGAAGACGCTATCCGCGAGAAGTACTGGCAGGACTACGACATCCGCCGCGCCTTCACCGCGCAGATCATCATCAACCACATCCAGGCCCGTGACGGCGAGAAGATCGACAACATGGAGCAGGCCCTGGAGCGCGCTGTCGCCAACGGTGTGAAGCAGCTGGTCGTCCAGCCCACCCACCTGATGCACGGCGCTGAGTACGACGAGATGTGCGCCGCCATCGACAAGGTTCGCGACCAGTTTGACTCCGTTGAGATCGCCGAGCCCATGCTGGGCGAGGTGGGCAACGATGCCACCGTCATCAACGCCGACAAGGAAGCCGTCGCCAAGGCCGTCGTGGCTGCTGCCCTCGAGGAGAGCGGCTATGAGTCCACCGCTGCCGCCAAGGATGCCGGTGTTGCCTATGTGCTGATGGGCCACGGTACGGCTCATGTGGCCAAGGTCACCTACAGCCAGATGGCTACCCAGATGGCCAAGCTGGGCTATGAGAACGTGTTCGTCGGCACCGTGGAGGGTGAGCCCGAGGAGACCTCCTGCGAGGCCGTGATCGAGGCCGTCAAGAACGCCGGCTACACCACCGTGGTGCTGCGTCCCCTGATGGTCGTGGCTGGCGACCACGCTAACAACGACATGGCCGGTGCAGACGATGATTCTTGGAAGACCATGTTCGAGGCCGCCGGCTTCACCGTGAACTGCCAGATCTCCGGTCTGGGCCGTATCGCGGACGTGCAGGCTCTCTATGTGGCCCACACCAAGGCTGCCATTGACGCCATCGCGTAACAAGGACTGAACGGGCTCCGGGGCGGTACACCATCGCCTCGGAGCTTTTTTCAAAGCAGGGAGGACTTTACCATGAAGAAAATTCTTTCGTTTCTGCTGGCCGCTCTGATGATGACGGCGCTGCTGGTTGGCTGCGGACAGCAGCAGGCCGACGCTCCCGACAGCGACGAGCCCGACCAGCCCGCACTGGCGGACGGCGTGTACACCGCCGACTTCAACACCGACAGCAGTATGTTCCACGCCAACGAGACCTGCGACGGCAAGGGTGTGCTGACCGTGAAGGACGGCCAGATGACCATCCACGTCAGCCTCGCCTCCACCAGCATCGTCAACCTGTTCCCCGGTCTGAAGGAGGACGCCCAGAAGGACGGCGCCGTGCTGCTGCAGCCCACCAAGGACACTGTCACCTATCCCGACGGCCTGACCGAGACAGTCAACGGCTTTGATATCCCTGTTCCCGCGCTGGACGAGGAGTTCGACGTGGCCCTCATCGGCAAGAAGGGCGTGTGGTATGACCACAAGGTCTCCGTCTCCAACCCCGTACTGAAGGAGGAGAGCGGCGCTGCCGCTGCCGCCATTACGCTGGCGGACGGCACCTACACCATCGAGGTGGGCTTCGAGGGCGGCTCCGGCAAGTCCCACGTGCTGACCCCCTGCACCCTGAAGGTGGAGAACGGCGCTGCCACCGCCACCATCGTGTGGAGCAGCCAGAAGTACGACTATATGCTGGTGGACGGCCAGCGCTATGACGTTCTCACCACCGAGGGCGGCTCCACCTTCGAGATCCCCGTCCGGGCGCTGGATACCCCGCTGACGGTGATCGGCGATACCACCGCCATGAGTACCCCCCACGAGATCGAGTACACCCTGACCTTTGATTCCTCCACCGCCGTGGAGGCCGCCCAGTGAGGCGTTTTCTCGCCGGGCTGCTGGCGGCGCTGACGGTCTTGTCCCTCTGCGCCTGCGGCGCGGCTGACGCCCCCGCCAAAGCAGACGGGCAAACCGCCGCCGTGTCGTGGGACGAGCTGGTCTTTGACCGCACCATGCCCCTGCGCTACGCCCAGCAGTTCACCGTGGAGTACGCCGGTGAGAGCTACAAGCGTATCACCATCCACGACGACCGGGTGTACCTGCTGGTAGCGGAGGGCGCGGCGGTACCGGAGGGCGTACCGGAGAAGGTCACCGTTTTGCAGCAGCCGCTGGATCAGATCTATCTGGTAGCCGCTGCCGCCATGGACTACTTTGACAAGCTGGATGCCGTTGGTTGCATCACCCTCAGCGGCAAAAAGCAGGCGGACTGGTACATCCAAAGCGCCAAGGACGCCATGGACAGCGGCGCGATGACCTACGCCGGCAAGTATTCTGAGCCGGATTATGAGCTGATTTTGTCCAACGGCTGTGATCTGGCGGTGGAAAACACCATGATCTACCACTCCCCGGCGGTGCTGGAGCAGCTGGAGCGGCTGGGTATCCCCGTGCTGGTGGAGACCTCCAGCTATGAGACCCTGCCCATGGGGCGGATGGAGTGGATCAAGCTGTACGCGGCGCTGCTGGACAAGGAGGACGAGGCCGAGGCGCTGTTCAACGCAAAGATGGACAGCGTGGCGGATGTGCTGGAGCAGCAGCCCACGGGCAAGACCGTGGCGTTCTTCTACATCACCAGCAGCGGCGCGGTGAATGTCCGCAAGTCCACGGACTATGTGGCGAAGTGTGTCGCCATCGCCGGCGGCGACTATGTCTCCTTCGACGAGTCGGCGGAGGACAACGCACAGTCCACCATCAATATTCAGATGGAATCCTTCTACCACGGGGCGGTGGACGCCGACGTGCTGATCTACAACAGCATCATCGACGGCGAGCTGCACACGCTGGACGAATTGGTGGCACTGGACCCGCTGCTGGCCGATTTCAAGGCTGTCAAGAGCGGCAATGTGTGGTGCCTGACCAAAAACTTCTATCAGGAGTCGCTGGAGCTGAGCGACCTCATTCTGGACGTCAACCACGCGTTGAACGACGCGCCGGACACGGCGTTTCACTTCCTGACACGGATGAAGTGAGCATTTTTTACATCATTACATTATAAGGAGGAGCGGCATGAAGAGGACCCGAACACTTCGCATCTGGGGAGGCTTTTTGCTGCTCCTCCTGCTTTTTTTCACATTTTTGATTTGGAACATCTTCGCGGGAAGCGTTTCTCTTTCCGCGTCTGAGATATGGCGGATCCTGCTGGGCGGCGATGTGGGCTTTACACAGAGCCAGATCATCATGAAGATCCGTCTGCCCCGGCTTCTGTCGGCGCTGATCCTGGGCGGGGCGCTGTCCCTGTCCGGCTATCTGCTGCAAACCTTTTTCCACAACCCCATCGCCGGCCCCTTCGTGCTGGGTATCTCCTCCGGCGCGAAGATGACGGTGTGCGTGGCCATGCTGGCGCTGCTGAGCCGGGGCAAGACCACCTCCTCCGCCATTCTCATTGCGGCGGCGTTCGTGGGCGCCATGGTGTCCATGGGCTTCGTGCTGCTGATCTCCCAGCGGGTCAAGCGCATGAGCCTGCTGGTGGTCTGCGGCGTGATGATCGGCTACATCTGCTCGGCGCTGACGGATTTTCTCGTGACCTTTGCCGACGATTCCAGCATCGTGAACCTGCACAACTGGTCGCTGGGCTCCTTCTCCGGTATGAGCTGGGAGAATGTAAAGACCATGGCCGCTGTCTGCGGCGTCACGCTGCTGCTGACCTTCCTGCTGTCCAAGCCCATCCGGGCGTACCAGCTGGGCGAGGTCTACGCCCAGAACATGGGCGTACCGCTGCGGGCGTTCCGGACGGCGCTGATTCTTCTTTCCAGCGTGCTGTCCGCCTGCGTCACGGCGTTCGCCGGCCCCATCTCCTTTGTGGGCATCGCCGTGCCGCACCTGATGAAATCCCTCTTTAAGTCGGCGGAACCGCTCGTCATGATCCCGGCGTGCTTTCTGGGCGGCGGCGTGTTCTGCCTGTTCTGCGACCTCATCGCCCGTACCGCCTTCGCCCCCACGGAGGTGAGCATCAGCTCCGTCACGGCGGTGTTCGGCGCACCTATCGTCATCTACATGATGATCCACAGAAAGGCGGCGTGAGTATGGCAGCATATCTGGAAACAAAAGACCTGTCCGTGGGCTACCACGGCAAGCCGCTGATCGAGGATGTCGCCCTCCATGTGCAGCGGGGCAAGATCGTGACGCTCATCGGCCCCAACGGATCGGGAAAATCCACCATATTGAAAACCATTATCGGCCAACTCTCCAAGGTGTCCGGCACGGTATTTCTGGACGGGAAGGCCATGGAGGCGCGCAGCCGCAACGAGATCGCCCGGCGCATGGCCATTTTGATGACCGCCCGCATGGAGCCGGAGCTGATGACCTGCCGGGACGTGGTGAGCAGCGGCCGCTATCCCTACACAGGCCGGCTGGGCATTTTGCAGCCGGAGGATCAGGCCATCGTGGAGCGCTCCTTGGAGCAGGTAGGCGGCATGGAGTTTGCTGACCGCCCCTTCTCCGCCATCAGCGACGGACAGCGCCAGCGCATCCTCTTGGCGCGGGCGCTGTGTCAGGAGCCGGAGATCATCGTGCTGGACGAGCCTACCAGCTTTCTGGACATCCGCTACAAGCTGGAGCTTTTGACGGTGCTCAAGCGCATGGTGCGGGAGAATCATCTGGCGGTACTGCTGTCGCTCCACGAGCTGGAGCTGGCGGAGCGCATCTCCGACACCGTGGTGTGCGTGGCAGGCGACCGGATCGACCGCATCGGCCCGCCGGAGGATATCTTTACGCGGGCGTATATCGCAAAGCTGTACCAGATGGAGCATGGGAAGTATGACCCCTGCTTCGACAGTCTGGAATTTGTGCCGTAAGGAGCAGCGACATGGAAAAACAGGGTGTTTTTTACGCCGTCAGCGTGGGCCCCGGCGACCCGGAGCTGTTGACCCGGCAGGCCTGCCGGGTGCTGGAGGCGTGTGACGTTATCGCGGCTCCCCGGATGAAGTCCGGACGGATGCTGGCGCTGGACATCGCCGCCGGGGCGGTGGATATGCAGGGCAAGACCATCTTGCCGCTGGACTTCACCATGGCGCGTGACGCGGCGGTACGGGAGGACAGCTACCGCACGGCGGCAGCCGCTGTCGAGGCGGCGCTGGCGGCGGGGCAGGACGTGGCCATGGTGAATCTGGGCGACGTATCCGTGTACGCCACGGCGTACTATATTCTGGAGCGCATCCGCGCTGACGGGTTTGAGACGGTGATGTGTCCCGGCGTCACCAGCTTCTGCGCCGTGGCGGCGCGGCTGGGGCGCAGTCTCACCCGTATGGATGAGCCGCTCCACATTCTGTCGGGCAGCACGGATCTGAACAACGCGCTGGCGCTGCCGGGGACAAAGGTCGTGATGAAATCCGGCAAGGCCATCCACGAGACGGCGGAGGCGCTAAAGCGCCACGGCCTGCTGGCAAATGCCGGGATGGTGGCAGACTGCGGACTGGAAACGGAGCAGGTCTACACCGACCTGCGGCAGCTGCCGGAGGAGATCAGCTATTTTGCCACCATTGTGGCGGATTGAGAGGGCGCTATGGAGCAAAAAGTCCCCCGGCTGGTGCTGGCCGGTACCAACAGCGGCTGCGGCAAGACCACCGTCACCTGCGCCGTTTTGCAGGCACTGGTAACACGGGGTCTGCGGGTAGGCGCGGCGAAATGCGGTCCGGATTACATCGACCCCATGTTCCACAGCCGGGTCATCGGCGCGAAAAGCTCTAACCTCGACCCGTTCTTTTTTGACCGCGACACCATGCGCTATCTGCTGGCGCACAACGGCGAGGGCTGCGACGTTACGGTGATCGAGGGCGTCATGGGGTACTATGACGGTCTGGGGCTCACCTCCACCCGCGCCAGCACCTATGAGGCGGCGCGGGAAACCGAAAGCCCCGTGGTGCTGGTGGTCAACGCCCGGGGCGCGGCGCTGTCGGTTCTGGCGGCGGCGGAGGGCTTTCTCCGCTTCGCGCCGGACAGTGGCATCCGGGGCGTCATCCTCAACGGGTGCAGCGCCATGAGCTACGGCCCGCTGGCGCGGGAGCTGGAAAATCGTCTGGGCGTCCGCGCCTGCGGCTACCTCCCCCGTCTGCCGGAGTGCGCGCTGGAGAGCCGCCATCTGGGGCTCATCACCGCGGACGAGGTAGCCGACCTGCAAGAGAAGCTGCGCAAGCTGGCGGCCGAGGCGGAAAAGACGCTGGACATAGCCGCTCTGCTGGAAATCACGGCTGCCGCGCCGCCCCTTCGCTTTACGCCGCCGGTGCTGCCGGAGGCGGGCGCGCCGGTGCGTATCGGCGTGGCGCGGGATCGGGCGTTCTGCTTTTACTATGAGGACAGCCTCGACCTGCTGCGGCAGCTGGGTGCGGAGCTGGTACCCTTCAGCCCGCTGGCGGACGAGCGGCTCCCCGACGGCGTACAGGGTCTGTACTTGGGCGGCGGCTACCCGGAGCTGTACGCGGCGCAGTTGGCAGAAAACCGTACCCTGCGCGGGCAGCTTCGGGACGCCATACACGCGGGGATGCCCTGTATCGCCGAGTGCGGCGGCTTTATGTACCTGACGCAGACCATCGCGGGCCACGCCATGGTAGGCGCGCTGCCCGGTGACTGCTTTGACACGGGGAAGCTGACCCGGTTCGGCTACATCACCGCCACGGCGCAGGGGGACAGCCTCCTCTGCCGCGCCGGAGAGCAGGTACCTATGCATGAATTTCACCACTGGGACACCCCCCAGCCCGGCGGCGCTTTTCTGGCGGAAAAGCCCTCCGGCAAGCAGTGGCGCTGTGCGTATGCCACGGACACGCTGTACGCGGGTTTCCCTCACTTCCATTTTTACGCCAAGCCTGCCATGGCACAGCGCTTTTTGGCAGCTTGCAGAAAGGAGACGCTATGATGGAGCAGATGAAGCCTATGGATATCGAGAAGCGCAGCTTTGCCATCATCACCGAGCTGCTGGGTGACCGGCGGCTGGACCCGGAGAATGAGCTGGTCATCAAGCGGGTCATCCACACCACGGCGGACTTTGACTATGTGGACAATCTGGCCTTTTCCGACCACGCGGTGGAAAAGGGCATCGCCGCCCTGCGGGCGGGCTGTGACATCGTCACCGACACCCAGATGGCCAAGGCCGGGATCAACAAGTCCATCCTCGCCTCGCTGGGCGGGGAGGTACACTGCTTCATGTCGGACGCGGACGTGGCGGCGGAGGCCAAGGAGCGGGGCGTGACCCGCGCCTTCGTATCCATGGAGCGGGCGGCGGCGCTGGAAAAGCCCTGCATTTTCGCCATCGGCAACGCCCCCACGGCACTTTTCTCCTTGGAGGCGCTGATGGAGACCGGCAAGCTCCACCCCGCCCTCATCATCGGCGTGCCGGTGGGCTTTGTGAACGTGGTGGAGAGCAAGGAGCGCATCATCGAGGCCGCTGCCGCGCCCTACATCGTGGCACGGGGCCGGAAGGGCGGCAGCAATGTGGCGGCGGCCATCTGCAACGCCATGCTCTACCAGATCAGGCGGTAGACCACCATGAAGGAATTTGTGATGCGGGACGGGAAAAAGCTCCGTCTGGGCTACACCACCGGCTCCTGCGCCGCGGCGGCCGCCAAGGCCGCCGCGTGGATGCTGTTGAGCGGCAGTAAGAAGGAGACCATCCGTCTGCTGACGCCCAAGGGCATGGAGCTGACGCTGGCGGTGGAGGACATCCACAGCTCCCCGGACTGCGTGCGCTGCGCCATCCGAAAGGACAGCGGCGACGACCCGGATATCACCCGCGATACCCTGATTTACGCCGAGGTGCGGAAAACGGAGGACGCGGGCATTGTCATCGACGGCGGACAGGGTGTGGGCCGTGTGACCAAGCCTGGGCTTGACCAGCCGGTGGGCGCGGCGGCCATCAACTCCGTTCCCCGCCGGATGATCCGGGAGAATGTGGAGGAGGTCTGCGGTCTGCTGGGCTACACCGGCGGCCTGCGGGTGGTGATCTCCGTCCCGGAGGGGGAGGCGCTGGCAAAGAAGACCTTCAACCCCCGGCTGGGCATCGAGGGCGGCATCTCCATCTTAGGCACCACGGGGATCGTGGAGCCGATGAGTGAGCAGGCGCTGGTGGACACCATCCACGTGGAGCTGCGGCAGCGGCGGGAGAGCGGCGCGGACTATGTGCTGCTGGCCCCCGGCAACTACGGCGCGGACTATATCAAGAACGCCATGGGCATCGACCCCGCCACGGCGGTGATGACCTCCAACTTCATCGGCGATGCGCTGGAGATGTGCCGGGAGCTGGGCTTTCACGGGGCGCTGCTCATCGGTCACATCGGCAAACTGGTGAAGCTGGCGGGCGGTATGTGGAACACCCACTCCCGCTACGGCGACTGCCGCACGGACATTCTGACGGCCTGTGCCGCCGCGGAGGGTCTGGACGCGGCGGCAGCGGAGGCGCTGCTCCACTGCGCCACCTGCGACGACGCCCTGCGGATCTTGCAGGAGCAAGAACTTTACGAGGCGGTGCTGCACCGTCTGGCGGGACGCATTGACGCGATGCTGCCCTATAAATGCGGCGATATGGAGGCAGGCGCCATCCTGTTCTCCAAGGAATACGGCTATCTCTGTGAGACAAAGGACGCGGCGGCACTGCTGCGCCGGATAAAGGAGGACTGACAATGGTACATTTTGTGGGAGCGGGCAGCGGCGCTGCCGACCTTATTACCGTCCGGGGCGCCAAGCTGCTGGGCGAGGCCGACGTGGTGATCTACGCAGGGTCTCTGGTAAATCCCGCGGTGCTGGACTATGCCAAAGCGGGCTGCGAGATCCACGACAGCGCCAAGCTGACGCTGGAGGAGGTCATCGCCCTCATTGAAAAGGCGGAGGCCGCCGGCAAGACCACGGTGCGCCTGCACACAGGGGATTCCAGCATTTACGGCGCGGTGCGGGAGCAGTTCGACGAGCTGGAAAAACGCGGCATCTCCGTGCCGGAGGACGTTTCCACACGGTAACCCGTGCCGCCGGCGTTATACAAAAGGTAGCGTCCGCTCGCTTCGGAGACTGCGGGGTCGTTGTAGCTGTGGCGCGCAGAGAACATCTCCTTTGCAGAGCCGTTCAGAACCGTCAGCGCCGTGTCGCTCACAACGTACAAATTGCCGTCCGCCGCGCCAAAATTACCCGCAAGCGCTGTGCTGCCGGTCAGCTCCGCCGGATAGCCGTCGCCAAAGCCGAAGCCGACTGCCTTTGTGCGGATCCAGTTGCCGATGTTTTCCGGCGTTAAATTATCTTTATTTTCCAAAATGATAAGCAGCACTACCGCGATGAGCAGCGCCGCAATAATGCGGTACAAAAGCTTCGATACGCGCGGCTTTTTCTTTTCCGAAAGCGCGGGGTGTTCCGTTTCATTCGGCATATCCTGCACAGGCGGTGCTTCTTTTTTGCGCAGCGCGTGCTTTTTTTCCGCTTCATGCTTTTTTCTTGCCATACTTTTCTCCCTTATTCCGCGTTATAAAATCGGAATACAGAACATTTATCCAACCGAACCGCAGGCATTATATTTGCGGTTTATAAAACACTTTTTCTAAATACAGACCACACGCCGGGGCGGTCGGCCCCGCAAGCTTGCGGTTTTTCCCCTCGATGATCTTCGGGATGTCCTCGGGGACAAAGCGCCCCTGCTGCACGGCGAGCAAAGTGCCCGTCATGATGCGCACCATGTTGTAAAGGAACCCGTCCGCCGCCACGGTAAAGCGCACCATGTCGCCCTCGCGCGTGACGGAGCTTTCCGTAACCGTGCGGGTAAAGTCCCCCATGTCACGGTTATCGAGTGTACAGAACGAAGTGAAATCGTGCGCACCCAAA
>OKSI01000784.1_pt1 | contig 11341 bp, 6 predicted proteins | sample 1606221 | NCBI WGS metagenome assembly OKSI01 (sample SAMEA3879540, study PRJEB24766) | human gut metagenome | biome: human-associated habitat; feature: feces | place: USA | collected 1985/1987 | reverse complement strand
ATGTGACCCATCTGCCGCCGGAGAATCGCGGCGTGGGGCTGGTGTTCCAGAACTATGCGCTGTACCCTCATATGACGGTATATGAGAATATGGCTTTCTCCCTCAAGCTCAAGAAGACCCCCAAGGACGAGATAGACCGCAAGGTAAAGGAAGCGGCGGAGATACTGGATATAACCCAGTACCTCGACCGAAAGCCCAAGGCCCTTTCCGGCGGACAGCGACAGCGTGTGGCCATAGGGCGCGCAATAGTGCGCAACCCTGCCGTATTCCTGATGGATGAACCTCTTTCCAATCTGGACGCAAAGCTGCGCAATCAGATGCGTGCGGAGATAATAAAGCTACGCCAGAGGATAGATACTACCTTCGTCTACGTTACTCACGATCAGACCGAGGCTATGACCCTGGGCGACCGCATAGTCATAATGCGGGACGGATTCATTCAGCAGATAGGCACCCCTCAGGAGGTGTTCAACCACCCTGCAAACCTCTTCGTGGCGGGCTTCATAGGAACTCCGCAGATGAACTTCTTTGATGCAAAACTGGATAAGGACGCTGACGGATATTATGTAGAGCTGGACGGTGCAAGGGTTCACCTGCCCGAAGAAAAGCAGCAGGCGCTTAGGGCCAATAATGTTGAACCACAGGATATAACCCTCGGCATAAGGCCGGAGCACATAATGCTCTGCTCTGACGACGCGGCGGCGCACATCAGTGCAACCGTGGACGTATCCGAGATGATGGGCAGTTCCGTGCATCTCCATGTAAACGCCAATGGCAAAGATGTTGTGGTGATAATCCCCACAATAGACCTGGACGGCAGCGCACAGCAGATGTTCGGCTACGGAAGCAAGGTAAACTTTACATTCGGCGGCAACGTGCTGCATATGTTCAGCAAGGAAAACGAAAAGAATCTCATCTGAACCGTATAACGCTAAAATGCTTACTCCCCCGGATAACCGGGGGATTTTTTAACAGCCGGTTTTTTGACCCAAATTTGTAAATAAATTGTGCAAAAGTACACAATTACCCCGATATATGGTATATTTCTATATAATTCGATACGATTCGATCAATTTATATTTTATATAGGGGTAATGCATGATGAAAAGGTTGATGGCGATGCTAATGGCGACGGTGCTGCTGCTTTGCGCTGTGCCGCAGCAGGCCCACGCGGCGGCAGACTATAGCTGGATAAAGGTAAAGCTCTCCACCAACAATGCTACCGTGCTTACCATGTATGCTTCCGGTAAGTATTTTATCAAGGAAAACGGTGCGGAGTTTACCGGAGGCACAGTAACGGTGCGCAGCAACGGCGACGGTACCATGACGCTTTACCATTCCGGCTCCCAGGGGGAGATATATACCGGCCAGTCGTTTTCAATAATGCGCGAGAGGGTATCTCGTGAGGCGGGTTATATTAAGCTCAACGGCAGATGCTACCTGGGCCATTTTAACTTAAAGGTGATGTCCTCCGGCTATATACGCGTGGTAAACGAGGTGCCGCTGGCTCACTACCTTTACGGTGTGGTAGGGTATGAAATGAGCAATACATTCCCCATAGAGGCCCTGAAGGCACAGGCGGTGGCGGCAAAGTGCTACGTGCTTTCCAACATGACCACATCGGGAGATTACTATATAGGCGACACCTCGGCGGAGCAGGTATACAAGGGATATAACGCCTCTTATACCAATGTGATAGAGGCGGTGGACAGTACGCTTGACGAAATACTTGCAGTAAACGGCAGAATGCTGTGTACCTACTACGCTGCCAGCAACGGAGGCGAGACTCTGCTGCCCAGCCAGGCGTGGCCCTCAAAGCGGCTGAGCGACGGCGGCTACGATATACGTCTCGATCCATACGATCTCGGCAACGCATACAGCAAGATGGAAACCATAAAGCTCCCGGTGAACATGGGCGGCGAGATAAGCCCGGCACTGATGAATATGCTGCTGGACAAGGCTTCGAGGGCGCTGGGCTACCAGGTTAACCAGATAGACGGCATATATTCCGTATCCGTACATTCACCCAAGTACTCAGGCACCAGCCGCTGTATGTCAAAGTGCAGCATAGAGCTTGCGGCCAGCCAGAACGGAATGGGATCCGAAAGAGTGACTCTGGAGTTCTATACCAGCGAGTTCGAAAGCTATGGCGTGGTGTACGACAAGACACTGCGCGCATACTGGGGCGAAATGGACTCATCGGGGTATTATAAGATATACCACGTGCGCTTTGGCCACGGCGTAGGAATGAGCCAGCGGGGCGCGCAGGCAATGGGAAGCGCGGGCATTAGCTATAGGGAAATACTGAAATTCTATTATCCTGGCGCTTCCTTTGCGAGCATCGATGTATCTGCGCCGCAGGATCCTATCAATAAAAACAGCGGCGTGGAGTTTACTCCCTCCGGAAGCTGCGTCGAAGCGGTCACTACCGGCGGCGTGAAACTGCGTTCCGGAGCAGGCACAAAGTACAGCAGCATATGCACCGTTCCCGCGGGCAGCACCGTATACGTATACGGCAGCAACGATGGATGGGCTCAGGCAGTGTATGATGGCAAGAGCGGCTATATATCCGAAAAGTATCTGGAGTATAAGGGCGAAAGGCCGCAGGCTGAGGCAACCCCGGCGCCGTCCGGCAGTCCTGCTGCAGATGCTCCGGAGGGCGTGCGGGCATACGGTACTGTGAACGGCTCCGGCGTGAATATGAGGACAGGCCCCGGCACCTCCTATGAGAGCATCGATAAGCTGGAAAGAGATACGCAGCTGTACATATACGATTCCGCGGGGGGCTGGTATCTGGTATCCACGCCAAGCGGCAAGAAGGGGTACGTCATATCCACATATGTGAGCATAACGGGCTACCCGGCGCAGAAGTCAGATGCCGATGAAGAGCAGGAGGTACCGAAGGCCGATGGCGCAAACGGCGGCGATAATGACAGTGAAGCGGCGGATATAATACTGGTTCCGGAATCTGTGGCCTCAGGCATAGTGACGGGGCAGGGGGTAAACTTCCGCAATGGCCCCGCGGTGTCCTATGCCAGCATAGACAAGCTGGATAAAAACACCAGCATAAGCATATACGGCAAGACCGGAGGCTGGTATTATGGCGAGGCAGGCGGCAAGCTTGGATATATCAGCGAAAGCTACGTAAAGGTTACAGACGGGGATAAGCAGGAGAATATCAAATCTCAGGACGATGCCGCGACTGTTCCGAAGCAGGACGATGGCGGAGATACGGTAAAGGTAGGCCGGGTGACTTCCTCCAGAGTGAATATGCGCATAGGCCCCGGCACGTCGTATAATTCCTTAAAGAAGCTTGAAAAGAACACCGGAGTATATATACTCGGACAGTCCGGAAACTGGTACAGCGTCCAGACAGGGCAGCTGAAGGGATACGTACACAAGGACTACATACAGCAGACAGGCACACAGAAGGTAAACGGCGGCTCAGATGCTGCCGGCAAGGGCGTTACCACTGGCAGCGTCAGGCTGCGCAAGGGCAGCAATACCGATTCAGCGATAATAGCTACTCTGAAAAAGAATACAGAGCTTATACTTTATGGCAAAAAGGATGGCTGGTACTCCGTAAAGACCTCTGACGGAACGGAGGGCTTTGTAAGCTCAAAGTATGTAAAGGTGACGGAAGCATATGCGGGGGGCGAGCAGCAGAATGCAGGCAGGGCGGAAAGCGACGACGCCATAGGCACTGGAAAAACCAATACCAAGGTGAATATGAGGCAGGGTCCTTCCTCCAGTACAAAGAAACTCGCGCGCCTGCCCAAGGGCACCGAGGTTACTATATACGCTAATGAAAATGGCTGGTGCCTTGTGGAATATAAGGGTACAAGGGGCTACATATACGCGAAGTACGTCACGGACACTGTACACGATAAAGGCACGGCCGTAGGCACCGGGGAGAATGATAAGGATACGGCAGCGAATGTGGACAGCAGCTCCGGCGTGGTGCTGCCCAGGGGCGAGACCAATTCCAAAGTGAACTTCCGGAGCGGCCCCAATACGAAGAATACCAAGGTTTACGAAACCCTTAAAAAGGGCGCCGAGGTGGAGATAATAGGCCAGACGGGAAGCTGGTATTACGTCGTATACGGCGGGCAGGCGGGCTTTATCAGTTCTGATTATCTCAAGCCCACAAAGGCGGGTACTGTGGACATACAAAAGGTCAGTTCAGGAATAACTCCGCAGAAATGCGTAACGAATTCCGAAGTGAACATCAGGAGCGGCCCTTCCACCGGCAGCAAGAAGCTGGGCAAGCTGGATAAGGGAGAGAATGTGACGGTATACTATGTATCCGACGGATGGTGCTTTGCAAAGTGCGGAAAGCAGTACGGCTTCCTGTACGACAAGTACGTGAGCCTGGCAAATCAATAAAAAAATAAGACAAAGAGAAAAAGGGCCTGCTGCCGCGAGAAAAGCGTCAGAAAGCCCTTTTTTCATCAAAAAAAGCGGGGAGAAGCCGTCAGAATCTGTGACCGCATATATCGAGAAGGTATTTGCGGAACATAACTATCTCGGGGGAGCTGGAGCGGTCGGCGGGGCAGATAAAGCTGAGATAAACCAGCCCGGGAGGGTTGAGAGGCACTGCCGCTACGCCATAATATGAAGCGAAGGAACGGGGCCCTATGGCTACCCCCTTGCCGCTGAGGATAAGGTTTATGACCGTGTGTATACCGTCGGAACGGTATACGCGCCCGGGGGATATGCCGTGATTTTTGAAGGTTTCCTTAAGCGTCCTGTCCTCGATGGAGCCTTCCAGGCCGGTTATCATGGCACTGCCCTGCAATTCCCGGGGGGAGATATACTCCAGCGTACTTCTTGGATCCATAGGAGACATGAGAACGCACTGGCTTTCGCCTATAAGATTACAGCAATCCAGAGGGGGGCAATCGTTCATAAGGCTGTGGGGCGGAAGCCTGTCCAGCGCAAGATCTATGGAGCCATCCTTAAGTCCCGCAAGGTAGTCGAAGCCCGCTTCGGTTATGAAGGTTACCTCTAAATCCGGAAGATTATCAAAAAAAGACGCTATATCCTGAAAAAGACCGTTTGAATACACACGCGATCCCATGGCGATGCGAAGATGCTTTTTACACCTGCTGTTCTCAAAGCCCATGCTGCGCTGAAACCGCTGCCAGCTGTCTACTGCGGGCTGCGCCGCATCGCAGAACTGTCTGCCCCTTTCCGTAAGGTAAAACCCATGGGAAGCCCGGGAAAAAAGCTCGTAACCCAGCTCCTTTTCAAGTCGGGATATCTGCTGGGAAAGGGCGGACTGGGAGAGGTAGAGCCTGCTTGCCGCCTTGGATACGTTGTGATATTTCGCAACTTCCAGGACATATATTAACTGAAGTATGTTCATTGAATACTGTCCCTCTTTATAATAAGGTTTGCTAATATCACTATTATAAGGTCGCGCTTTACACAGCGCAATAAGCTGAAATAAAATATAAGCAGGAAAATAGAAAAAAGTCAGTCAATTCAGCTATGGAACAACTCTTTTAGTATGACGGGAGGCGGATAAATTTGGAAAAGCATCTACTTTACGGAAATGAGGCAATAGCAAGAGGCGCGTATGAAGCCGGGGTGAGGGTATGCTCCGCATATCCGGGAACGCCCAGCACCGAGGTGTTTGAAAACCTGACCAAATATGGAGATGACCTGTATTGCGAATGGGCGCCAAACGAAAAGGTGGCGGTGGAGGTGGCATACGGCGCCAGCATCGCCGGAGTGCGCAGCCTCGCGGCCATGAAGCACGTCGGCGTGAACGTGGCGGCAGACCCTATCTTTACCGCGGCTTATAACGGAGTCAACGGAGGATTTGTAATAATATCCGCAGACGACCCGAGCATGCATTCATCGCAGAACGAGCAGGACAACAGGAACTACGCAAGGGCTGCCAAGATAGCTATGGTGGAGCCGTCGGATTCTCAGGAGTGCCTCGATTTCATGCATACCGCATACGAGATATCAGAGCGCTTCGATATGCCGGTGTTGTTCAGGACGACCACAAGGATAGCCCATTCAAAGAGCATCGTGACCTTCGGCGAAAGGGAGGAGCACAAGGCAAAGGAATATGCGCGCAACGTGCGCAAGTTCGTATCCACCCCCGCCAACGCATACGCAAACAGGGCGAAGCTGGAAGAAAACATGAAGAAGCTTGAGGAGTACGCATGTGATTGCCCGCTTAATGTAGCAGAAATGAAGGGCGGCAAAATAGGCGTTGTGACCGCCTCCATAGCGTATCAGTACGCAAAGGACGCTTTCCCGGAGGATACGTCTTTTCTTAAGCTGGGGCTTACCAATCCCCTTCCCATCGAGCTGATACGAGGCTTTGCAAAGAAGGTCGATAAGCTCTACGTCATAGAGGAGCTCGATGGCTTTATGGAGGAGCAGATGAAGGCCGCCGGCATAGAGTGCGTGGGCAAGGAGCTCATAGGCGATATGTACGAGCTCAACCCGCAGATACTTAAAGAAAGGCTCTTCGGCGAGAAGGCCGCAAGCGTGGAGCTTGACGTGAAGCCTGTTCCGCGTCCGCCGGTGCTTTGCCCGGGATGCCCCCACCGTGGCTTCTTCTATACCATATCCCGCCACAAGAACGCGGTAGTGGCAGGGGATATAGGCTGCTATACGCTCGGAGCGGCCGCGCCCCTTTCCGCCTTAGACAGCTGCGTGTGCATGGGCGGAGGCTTTACGGTTGCCATGGGCATGGCGAAGGCCTTTGAGCGCAGCGGCGTAAAGGATAAAAAGGTATTCGGCATAATGGGGGATTCTACCTTCTTCCATAGCGGGATGACCGGCGCGGCGGAGATAATCTACAACAAGGGCGAGGTTATACCCGTGGTTTTGGATAATTCCATAACAGGCATGACAGGCCATCAGGATAACCCGGGCAGCGGCTATACGCTGCAGGGGGATGTGGCGGAAAAGATAAGGATAGAGGACGTACTTGCTTCCATTGGCTATGAAAAGGTTATTATAGTGGATCCGCAGGATCTTAAGGCCATGGAAAAAGCGGTAGAGGAAGCCATGACTTCCGAGGTACCGGCGGCTATCGTGACCCGCCGTCCTTGCGTGCTGATAAAGAGGATAAAGCACGATATAGGGTTGTGCGAGGTGGATGCGCAAAAGTGCATAGGCTGCAAAATGTGCCTAAAGGTCGGCTGCCCTGCCGTCATGGTGCATGAGGGCAAGGCGCGCATAGACGCCGCACAGTGCATAGGCTGCACCGTCTGCGCCCAGGTATGTCCCAAGGGCGCCATTTCAAGAAGGGAGAGGTAATTTCCATGGAACAGAATAAAAGCGCGATACTTGTAGGCGTAGGCGGCCAGGGAACGATACTGACGGCGAAGGTTCTGGTAAATGGACTTATGCGCGCCGGATATGACGTAAAGATGTCTGAGGTTCATGGAATGAGCCAGCGCGGCGGAAGCGTATCTACGCAGGTGCATTGGGGCAAAAAGGTATATTCCCCGGTGATAGGCAAGGGCGCGGCGGATATAGTCGTGGCCTTTGAAAAGATGGAGGCGGTGCGCTATGCCGACTATCTCAAGCCGGACGGGATAGCCGTTATAAACGATTTTGAGATAGAATCCTCCACCACGGCGGCGGGTATGTGCGAATATCCCAAGGGCTGCATAGAGGCCATGAAGAGCAGATTTAACTGCTATACGCTGAACGCGGCAAAGATAGCGGAGGATATGGGCAATCCCAAGTGCATGAATATAGTTCTCTTCGGCAGCATGGTAAAGGTGCTGGGCATGGAAGGCATAGACTGGGAAGCAGTCATAGCGGATACCGTGCCGGAAAAATTCAGGGATATGAACATCAGGGCCTACCGCGCCGGATACGGGGCCGTATAGCCTGATCGGAAGGGATGCTTATGAAGGTTCTGGTGATAAATCCGGGGGCAACGTCAACAAAAATATCCGCATTTGACGAAGAAAAGGAAGTTATGCGCGTGAGTATAAGCCACAGTGCGCAGGAGCTTTCAAAATTCGCCCATATAGCTGAGCAGATGCCGTACCGCAAAAAACTGATACTGGATGCGTTGAGGGAAAACGGCATGAAGGTATCTGACTTTGACGCCATATGCGGAAGGGGCGGACTGCTTCGTCATATTCCGTCCGGCACATACGCCGTAAACGACAGAGTCATAAATGACATACTTCATCCCGGCTATGGCGAGCATGCGGCAAACCTGGGAGCGTATATCGCAGAGGAGCTTGCGAAGCCCGCAGGGATACCGGCATATTTTGTGGATCCGGTCTGTGTGGACGAGATGCAGGATATTGCGCGTATATCCGGAATGAAGGGCATGGAGCGGCAGAGCTTTTTCCATGCACTCAATCACAAATCGGTGGCGCGCAGGGCGGCGCAGCAAATGGGGAGGTCATATGAGGAACTGAACCTCATCGTTGCTCATCTGGGCGGCGGGGTATCGGTGGCGGCCCACGAAAAAGGAAGGGTAGTTGACGTATATAACGTCAAGGACGACGGCAGTATGGGGCTGGACAGGGGCGGCGCGCTGCCGGTGAACGCCGTAGTGGAGCTGTGCTATTCCGGCCGGGAAAAGGCGGAAGTGAAGCGCATGCTTGGCTCGGAGGCAGGGGTGTATTCCTACCTCGGAACAAAGGATTTCCGCGAAGTGGAAAAAAAGATGAATGACGGTGACAAGGAAGCAACGCTGATATTCCGCGCCCTTGCCTATCAGCTTGCCAAGGATATAGGTTCCATGGCAGCTGTACTGCGCTTCAGGGTGGACGCCATAGTATATACGGGAGGTATGGCATACAGCGAGAGCCTGTGCAGAGAGATAACCTCATATGTTTCCAAAGTGGCGCCGGTTATCTGCCTGCCGGGTGAGGAGGAAATGAGAAGCCTGGCCGAGGGGGCGCTGAGGGTGCTCCACGGCGGGAAATGCTCTGAATACTGATAGGAGATGTTAAGATGATCACCATAGAAAGCCTGATAAGGACGGCGTCAGGCATGGCTTCCGGAGTAATAGCGGTAGCCGCGGCGCACGATGAGGAGGTACTGAAGGCGGTTTGCGAGGCAAAACGAAAGAATATCGCAAATGCCATACTGGTGGGAAATGTAATACGCATAAAGAGCATACTCAGTGAACTGTGCGAGGAGGACAGCGGCTTTGAGCTTATTCCGGCTGACAGCGATGCGGATTGTGCCGCAAAGGCCGTCAGCGCAGTGCGCAGCGGCAGGGCAAATCTGCTTATGAAGGGAATACTGAATACTGCTGACCTCATGCGCGCCGTATTGGATAAGGAAAACGGCATCCGCACCCAACGGCTGATAAGCCATGTGATGCTTTATCAGCCTGCGGGACACAGACTGATGGCGGTTACGGACGGGGGCATGAACCCCTTCCCAGACCTCGCAAAGAAGACCGAGATACTGGAAAACGCCGCCATCACGATGAAAAGCATAGGCTTTGGGAGGCTGTACGCCGCCTGCATATGCGGCGCCGAGACGGTAAACCCAAAGATACAGTCTATGGTGGATGCGCAGGAGCTTGCGGGTATGTCGGAGCGCTGGAGCAAGTACGATATGCAGGTTTACGGCCCGGTAGGGCTGGATCTTGCGGTGAGCCGGGAGGCCTGTGCGCATAAAAAATACAACGCCCCCGGAGCCGGTATGGCTGATATACTTCTGGTCCCCAATTATGAGGTGGGCAATGCAATGGGAAAGGCCATGTCGCTGTTTGGCGGCGCAAAGAGCGCGGGAATAATTGTTGGGGCAAAGGTACCCATAGTACTGGTATCCAGATCAGACAATGCGGAGACAAAGCTGGCGTCGATCGCCTTTGGAGCGGTTGCGGCGCAGGGTCAATAAAAAAAGACGAGGGGAGATAATATGATATCGGAAAAAATGTATGCCCTGGGATCAAAACAGTCCTGCATACGTGAAATATTTGAGTTCGGACTAAAACGCAAACAGCAGGTCGGCGAAGAAAACGTATTTGATTATTCGCTTGGGAATCCTTCTATACCCACACACAAGCAGGTGGATAATACCATCACCACCCTTATACAAACCAAGAACAGCCTTATGCTTCACGGCTATACGCCAGCCGGCGGAGATAAGCGGGCCAGAGAGGCCATAGCGGAGGATCTGAATGAGCGGTACGGCATGAATATAAGCTCAAATAACCTGCTGCTGACCTGCGGCGCGGCAGCGGCCGTTATAGCGTCCCTGAAGGCTATTGCCGTAAAGGACAGCGAGGTAATAGTGATCGCACCATACTTTCCTGAATACCCGATGTATGCAGAAAGCAGCGGAATGAAGCTCGTGACGGTGCCGGCGGATACCGAGGCGTTCCAGATACGGTTCGACGAGCTGGAAAAGCGGAACATCCGTCTTTCCAGCGCCAACTCCATCAACTGGGGCCGCCTTGTGCCGCAGATCGTCTACTATTTTGCCGCTTACGCTCAGCTGCTCAAGGCCGGGAAAATTGGGTACGGCGATAAAGTGGATTTCTGTGTCCCGACGGGTAATTTCGGCGACATTCTGGCGGGCTATTACGCCAAACAGATGGGCCTGCCCGTGGGCAAGCTGATCTGTGCTTCCAACGAGAACAATGTTTTGACGGATTTCCTCACCACGGGTACTTACACCGCCAAGCGGGAGTTCTTCAAGACCACTTCGCCCAGCATGGACATTCTGGTGTCCTCCAATCTGGAGCGCCTGCTGTACCATGTGACCGGCAGCGATGCCGAGGTGGCGGGCTTTATGCAGCAGCTGGCTGCCACCGGCAGTTACACCGTCCGTCCCGAGACGCTGGCAACCATTCAGCAGACCTTCTCCTGCGGCTGGAGCAGCGAGGACGAGGTGGCAGGGGAGATCCGTTCCCGCTACGAAAAGGATGGCTACCTGTGCGATACCCACACCGCCGTGGCCTTCCATGTGGCTGCACAGAAAAAGCGTCAGGGCGTGCCCATGGTGGTGCTTTCCACCGCATCGCCCTTCAAGTTCCCCCGCAGCGTGCTGAGCGCACTGGGCAAAGCTGCCCCGGAAAACGATTTTGAAGCCATGCAGCAGCTGGAGGCTGCCACCGGTCATGCCGCACCGGCAAGCCTTGCCGCTCTGCGCAGCAAGCCGGAGCGCTTTGATACGGTCATTGCCCCGGCACAGATCGCCGAGGTGGCGCTGGGCTATCAGGCATAAGCTTCTGCGGACAGACAGAACAGGAGTAAACAGACTATGGCACTTTTTGTGCTTGGCGATCCCCATCTTTCTCTGGGCGCATCCAAGCCGATGGATATCTTTCCCGGCTGGAACGATTATGTGGACAGGCTGGAGAAAAACTGGCGCAAGCTCA
>OKSI01000773.1_pt1 | contig 11444 bp, 8 predicted proteins | sample 1606221 | NCBI WGS metagenome assembly OKSI01 (sample SAMEA3879540, study PRJEB24766) | human gut metagenome | biome: human-associated habitat; feature: feces | place: USA | collected 1985/1987 | reverse complement strand
TTCTTGCGCCGGTCGCTTTACGGGAATTATACTATTTATTTGTTCATATATCATGTCGGTCACTGTTGCTGAGAACATTGATATACACATGTCGTCGCCATAAGTATCCTTAAACTCCTTACACATTTTTGTAACATTTAGATACTCGGGACGGAATTCCATTCCCCATTGTGAAATACAATGAGCTTCATCAAATACCATGTACTCAAGTCCATGATCATTTGCCATTCTAGTGGACAAAGCATTTAAAAAGCCTCTTGAACGGAAACGTTCAGGAGTGACATAAAGAATCGCTATTTCGCCACCATTAATTTTTCTATATATACTCTTGATTTCTGATCTGCCATGATTAAGCCTCCTCTTTTTTACCAAGCTTTGCACGACGCTTCTCTGCGTAAGCGGCAGCATACTTGTGGAGGATGAACAGGAGGGAAAGGCCAGGGCTGCGTATGGAAAACAAGTGCTTCCAATTCTTTCGCAGAAACTGACCGATAAGTTCGGTAGTGGTTGGTCTCTCGAGACACTTAAAAGCGCTCGAAAATTCTATTCGGTATATGCGCCGCAGGCAATTCAGTCAACGGCGTTGACCAAATCGGACAAAAAAACCGGCAAAACGAATTTGGTAAACAGTGTTGACCAAATTCAGATCGCCCCTGCGGAGCCCCACAAGTTCGTTTTGAGCTGGAGCCACTACCTCGTTTTGATGCGCATCAAAGATGATGGCGCACGAAGTTTTTATGAAGTGGAATGTGCCAAGCAGAACTGGGGTGTACGTTGGCTTCAGCGACAGGTTGGCAGCAGCCTGTACGAACGCATCGCTCTGAGTAGCGACAGGGACAAGGTCGTACGCATGGCCAAGGAAGGTGAAATCATAGAGAAGCCTGCCGACATCATCAAGAATCCCGTCACCCTAGAATTTCTCGGGCTGAAGCCGGATGCCGCATATTCCGAGACCAAACTGGAGAATGCCATCATCAGCAAGATACAGAAATTTCTCCTTGAAATGGGGAAAGGCTTCTTGCTCGAAGCCCGACAAAAACGCTTCACTTTCGATGAAGACAACTACTATGTAGATTTGGTGCTCTACAACCGCTTGTTACAGTGTTATGTTCTTATCGACTTAAAAATCGACAAACTCACTCACCAAGACCTCGGACAGATGCAGATGTATGTCAACTACTTTGACCGATATGTAAAGCAGGACTTCGAGAAACCTACCATCGGTATCTTGCTCTGCAAGGAGAAAAACGATGCGTTGGTAGAACTCACTCTTCCTAAAGACGCAAACGTCTATGCAGCGGCTTACCAGCTCTATCTGCCCGACAAAGCCTTGCTGCAAGCCAAGGTGAAGGAATGGATTGAGGAGTTTGAGGAGAATGAGGAGATAAAGAAATTAGAGGAAGATTAAACAAAACTCAGAATGAATACAAAAGCGTTACGCCAAAAGATACTCGACCTTGCGATACATGGAAAACTTGTACCGCAAGACCCTAATGATGAACCTGCATCGGTGCTGCTTGAACGCATCCGTGCAGAGAAAGAACGTCTTATCAAAGAAGGAAAAATCAAGAAGCCAAAGAAATCTAAGGCTGCTTGTGATAAGCCGCATTATCCCTTCGGCAGTTCAAAAGGATAATGCGGCTTATCACAAGCAAAAACGGGGCACTTGCAAAAACCTTGGTGAAACTTTTTATCTTCACCAAGACTTTGAGTAGTTATCCACGGTCATATGCCTTATATGAAGTTTCTGTTCGTTAGGTCAGATGTTTGTCTTGGGCTTCCTTCAGATTCCATCTTGCGATGGATACCCTTGCCATCGACTATACAATTCCCGCTATTAGGGCTTGCTCGGGACTTTCACCCGTTAGACAATGCTCATGCCGAGCATACCCAAACAAGACTGATCTCCCACATGAGGAGACCAGCCTTTGGGGTCGTCTTTGTCCTTGAACAAAGACTCTATTGTCGATTACGTTACATCGTTACCTTCGTCGAGACCACACGGCCATCAGCCATCGTTGCCGTGACAATGTAGAGACCAGCACCCAGATCGGAGAGGTCGAGGGTGTCGGCATAAGCCTGACGCACCGTGCGACCGTCGATGGTACGAACCATGATCTGGGCCGTCTCGCCACCAGCCACCTTCACCGTCTTGCCCGCCACGACCAGCGCACTGCTTTCCACAGCGTCCACACGATCGATGGAATTAGCATTCTTGATCAGGAAGGCCGGACTGATGGTCTGCTTCTGATAGTTGCCCACACTGTCCGTCATCTCCAGGCGAATGTCAAACCATGTATCGTCTTCCTCAGCCTTGACATTGCTGAGGTCAGCTGAATAGAAATAGGCGAAGACCGGCATGAAATACTTCGCAGGATCCTCCACCAAGTTGAGTTCTGTCCAATTGTCCGTTCCATAGGGAGCATAGTAAGCCTTCACGCTCTCTGGTGCGGCACAAGTAAAATGTCCGATATAAGGCGGATTGCGATTGTCCTGATAGGTGAAGTCGCCACCCGTGACGAGCATCTTTGCTCCATCTACCGTCGAGAAGCGGTCGGAGATATTACCATCCTTATCCTTGAAGGTCATCATCTGGAACGTAGGAGCGCAGGTGTCTTCCTTCTTGAGGTTATAGAGCACCTCCGTGACGTTCTTGCCATCGATACCATCCACAACGACGTTGTTGTTGGTGATCGTCACCAGCGTACCGTCGGCCGTCTCCTCCTCTTTCACGTCCGCAAACTTCTCATCCGTCTCGCGGAGCTCACCCAGGCGACCCAGATAGCGGAACTGGTCGATCGGATAGACCTGGCCATTGCTCACCAGCTGCACAGAGCGATAGGAGAGGATGGGTACGCTGGTTCCGAAATGGCCCGTACCATCCGGCGAACGGAAAGAGAAGTCGGGGTGTCCAGGATAGAACTTGAAACGCGTATCACCCACGGGGATGTTGAACATATTGTTCAGATCGCTGCCTGCCACATGATATTTCACACCCGTGTTGGCATCGCCGATAGCCAACGGAGTCATGATAAACGTAAACTCCTCCAGGTCGCCATAGTCGGGGTCTTCGGTAAAGGTGTAGGAGTCGGTGATGATCGGGCGTGCTGCCACATTAAGCGGGTAGGGATCGCCCTCCAACGCCTCGGGGCAGTCGATAAACGTGATCACCTTGCCGTTGTCCTCATCGCTTCCCATACCCCACATACGGGTATCAGCCAGCGAGAAGCCATCCAGCAGGAAGGCCGACTCTATGCCTGGCAGACCCACATACTTGTGCTCTGGCATCTGGGGAGACAGCGTGAAGTCGGTGACGAGCTTGAGTATGTTCTTCGAATCACTGTCATGGAACCTCTGGGTAAGGTCTTTGGCCACACCCTTGAAGGTGTAGTAGTGCGAACCTACATTGACCGTGGCCGACTGTGCCACATAATACTTGTCACTGACCTTGTTGATGTAGAAGTCCTCCAGTTCGCCCTTTCTTCTACCACAGAAGTCCATGTAGAAGACGGCGTAGCCATAATCCTTGTGGGCGATGGAAGTCAACTTGATCATATCATCGGCCGTACCCTTCGTGTCGACCTTGCCCTTGTAGGTAATATCCAGATGGAGCTGCTGCCCATTCTCATCAAAGTATCTGAGTTCCACGGGATAGATCGCCTCATTTTCGTCAAACTCCAGCGTCAGGTCGCCCGTCACCTGCACATCCTCCTTGAAGACGTAGGCGTGCTCAAACTCCACAAAGACATCATACGTGCCCTGGGGAACCTCCAGCGACCCTTCCATTCCCGAGAATTCGACGTTGCCAAACACGTCCTTATTGATTATATAAGCATCCACGGGCTTGTTGGCACTCACCACCTTCACAGTCACCGTACCCGTCTCTCCCTGGGTCGAAGCCTTGAGGGGTCTGATGGGGGCCAGGGTTCTCTTGTTGCCCAAGTCCTTCATTCTGAAACTCATGCCCTCGGGGAGCACCACCTCGGAATGATCCGAACAGCGCACCTTTCCCGACACGATCTTCACCTCCTGTGCCTGAGCCGAAGTCAGGGAGGCGGCCAGCAATAATGTTGATAAAATTTTCTTCATAACCGTAATATTATTTGGTTCTATACATCGTTTTTATAACCGTTTTCGCTAATCTCTTTTAAGACGCTGCGCAAGCCGAGGACACCTTTTCGAAGACCAAGCTATCGGGCTATCCTTTCGCTCGCTGCTGCTGCAAAATTAGAAATAGATTTCAGAAATAACAAAAAATGAAATGGCGGAGCATTCCAAATTCATGAACCTGGAACAAATAAGCGCGAAAACCCACTATTTACTCGGTTTTTAAAGCCTTGTTGACTTTTGGAAAGAGCAGGAGACTGAGACATCGCGAGACAATCACAGCCGACGGGGTAAAAGCCCATAAAACACACAATTTCAAGGCTTTTCGTTCCAAATTCATGAATTTGGATCACTTCGGTTTGTACGTTCCAGAAAGACCGCATACTTTTGCAAGCGACATCTTTCCTGTGAAGGACTGATACCTATGATAATTCACTAATTCATTCGTGTTATGAAAAGAACATTCCTACTTACCGTCCTGGGCATGGCAATGGCCCTGACGACCTCGGCACAAATCAAGCAAGACGCCGGGGGAATGAAATTCCTAAAGCAAACGTTGACTTACAATGACGGCACGTACAAGGCTCCTGCCAAGGGCGAGGCCGCCATCGCCGAGTTGCTGGGTTGCCCCGACGGCACCGTCTTTGGCGGAGAATACAAAGACGAGGACAACGTCTGGAGCGGATTCACCACTGCCGACGAAGGACGCAAGGACATGGCTGCCAGTTTCTACCAGCACTTCAGCGACTGCTATTATTCTTTCCATGGCGTGCGCTTCCTTGGCATGTTCAACTACTTCGACGAGGAGAACGTGGAGTGGAAGTACTGCAACGAGCGTGGCGGCATCAACGAGAAGGGCGAGATGACCAAGTCGGTCAAAATCAAGGTAGCCTTCTATAAGGACGACGAGGACGAGCTCCCTGGCGAACTGGTCTATAGCAAGGTGTTCGACCTGATCGGCGAGCGCACCAACGTGAAACTGGGCGACAACCGCTCTGGCTACAGTTTCGTCTATGCCTTCGACGTTGATCTGGGCGAGGAGATCAAACTGGAGCATGGCTTCATGCAGATCAACGCCATCGACGAGCACGATGAGACCATCGACTGCTACCTCGCGCTCTTCACGGCCAGCTCTTCCACGGGCTACGGCCTGGTGAAAATGGACATGCGCGACGGCAATGAGCCTTCGTGGATGGGCCAGTTGCCTATTTGCTTCTGCTTCAAGGGCGACGGCAGCTTCATCTCCGACAAGGCACTGAAGTTCAACCGCCTGCTCTCTCCTGGTTCCACCGACGCCAGTCCCTTTGGCAAGGTGCAGGTCGAACTGCGAAACATTGGTGGCGACTACCTCGACAACACCATGCTGCAACTCTGGCAGGACGGCAAATTGCTCGCCACGGAAAAGGTGAACAGCAACATCGAGCCCCTCGACGCCTATAAGTACACCTTCAATGCGCGCGTCAACTGCTCTGAGCCTGGCACTCATCACGTCGTGGTCAAGAACGTCACGCCCAATAGCGACATGATTGCTGCCGACACCATCGCCGTAGATGTGATGGCGGGCGACGGCAAGACCTATCCCGCATCGGGTTCCACCGACGGCTACTTCTACATCCAGCGCGTGCAGATCGGCGACATCGACAATGAGTCGGGAGAGTCGAGCTACACCGACTACACCGACCAGAAGACCGAGATTCGTCCAGGACAGGAGCTCACCCTCGTCGTCGATCCCACCAGCCAGACCCCGCTAGCAGCAGCCTGGATCGACTGGAACAACAACGGTGTCTTCGAAAACACCGAGGCCCTCGTATTCCCCAACTACGGATATACGGCTACTGTGAAGATCCCAGAGAATGCTGATGTCAAGCCAGGCGAGAAGCGCCTGCGCGTTGTCCTTTCCTATGAGGACCCCGCACCTGCCGGATTCTACACCTATGGCGAGACCGAGGACTACACGCTTGTGGTGAAGGGCAATGAGGGTGCACCCGCTATCGGCCTCGACGCCAAAGCCGTCTGCCTGAAGACTGAGCAAGACAGTAAGAGCACGGCCATTGACCTCACCAACGAGGGTGCCGAGACGCTGACTGCCGACATCGACTTCAGCTATATCTTGCCCAATGCGCCTACATCTAACTACGCCATGAACAAGGTGAGCGTGCCGCAGGGCATGAAGGCTCCCGTCGTCAAAAAGGTGACGCCCGCCAAGGCTGCAAAGGCCCCCGAGCAGGACAACGACACACAGTATGTGCTGAGATACGATCAGGGCCAATACGCCACAATCGGCCTCTCGGCCAACGACAGTGCCATCTTCGCCACCTACTACCCAGGCGAGATGCTTTCGAGCCTCAAGGGCATGAAGATCAACAGCATCGACGTCTATGTGGGCGGCGTAGCCAAGGAGAACAGCATCGTCATCTACGGCGAAAAGGACCAGAACCACAACGGCGACCTTTTGGCCGAGAAGAAATTCACGCCGCAGGGAGACGCCTGGAACCATATCGAGCTCGATGAGCCCATCGTTATCGGCGACCAGGACCTTTGGATCGGCTACAAGACCAAGGGCATGAAGACTGGAGAATACAATATCGGCATCGATGGCACTGACGGCGAGAAGGGCGTCATCGGATTCGGCGATCTCATCAACATCGGTCAGAACATTTGGTGGTCTATGGGCGACCTCGGCATGAAGTACAACTACTGCCTCCGCGCCAACGTCACAGGCCAGCGCACACCAGCCATTGATTGGCTCTCGGTCGATACCAAGCACCTCGAAGTGGCCTGTGGCAAGGGTGGCAAACTCAATGTCAGCGTGGACGGCTCCAAGCTCGACAACGCCCTCTACGAGGCGAAGATTGAGATTCGCACCAACGACGATCTGCGGTCCGTGATCACCATCCCCGTCTATGTCATCAACGGCAAGGGCACGGGCATCATCAGCAAGCAATACACCGGCGGTGCCAACGTTCGCGTCAGCGGCCATGATCTCGCCGTCAGCTCAGACAAGGACATCAACCGCATCCAGGTCTTCGACCTCTCGGGCCGTCTCACCGAGACCCTCAGCATCGGTGGCAGAAACTACAACGCCACGCTGACGGGCGTCAGTGGCGCGCTCTACATCCTGAAGGTGGTCTATGCCGACGGCACCAGCTCCACCATCAAAGTTCCCGTGATTTAGTAGTTTTCTTTAAACAGATAATTTGGGTGCGCCCCGGGGGTGACAATGTCTTCCTTCGGGGCGCTTTTTCTCCTCCCCCTCTGCGACACGGAGGGCTCATAGAGACGCCGAAAAAACCGCGAGAACTGGTTTTCGGACCCGACGGACTCTTTTGTTTAACGATCAGCAACCGTTTCCAGACGGCCCAGGGATCGAAGATGCTGGTGACCGGAGGCGACTTTTCCTACGTCGAAAACTTCGATTATCCATACATCGGCTACTTCACCTGCGCTGCTCCTGCCAGCGTGAAGGCCTATTATTCTCCCAACGGCACGGACACTTGGAATGAACTTGCCCTGGTGGAGGATCCTGCCTAGTACTTCATGCCTGCCTTCGGCCACTTCTATGAGGCTGACCTGAGCAACGTGACGGCCGAGGATGACGACATGTGGTTTGACGTGCGCCTGGAGATGACTGACGCCGCGGGAAACTACCAGAAGCAGCTCATCAGCCCTGCGTTCTTCGTCAGCAACGTCACATCCATCGACAATGCGACAATCGCTGCCACGGCTTTCTCCATCACGGGCAAGAAGGTGGGTCTCACCAACGGAGTGAAGGCCGACATCACAGTTTATTCCATCGACGGCCGCACTTTGCAGCATGTGTATGACAACGAGATCGACTTCGCCACAATGGCCCCGGGTCTCTATGTTGTCACAGCAACGACGGCCGACGGACGCGTAGCCTCGGCGAAGGTGATAATGTGATTGCGGAGGGTTGTCCCACTTGATTCGTAGCGGTCAAGGCAAAGCAAGGAAATCCGGAAGATCTTATTTCTGGGTTATTAGTTGGAGAGGAATTTCCTCTCCAACTAATCATTTACCCCATTCCTCAAAAAAACACTTTCAGTCTTACTTTTTTACACTTTATTCTCCAAAACCTCCAATAGTCTATAGATTCTACTTGAAGGGTTTTGGTAGTCTTTGAGCGCCCTTGCTCTATTGATGGCATCTTCGAGGTGTTCTCTAAGAAACGTCTTCTGCGTGTCCGTATAGACGGACTTATTATAATTGTTCCACACAGGAGCACTCTTTTTCAGTTCTTTGAGCACGGTTTCCGAACTTAATGCCGTCTTCTGGTCCTTTGCATGTAGAAGTAGCCATATCTCAAAGCAAGGATTGCTCAACAACAATTCGGCTTTGCACGTCATCAGTTTTTTGTTGATGGCAGACACATCCATATCGTACATGAGAAACGTATCTACTTTGTCTTTAGCAGAGATTTTGAGTCCTCGCTCATGCTTGTCAACAAGCGCCTGGGTGATTCTTGTACCCTCAATGCGTGAGACTATGCGTACTGGCGATTTATACCATTTCCTTATCAGATTGAGATAGTTTTCCTCTGTTTCGCCTTCGCAAATGACCAAGGCGATTCTGCGCATCCGCTTGTCGGGCGCTTTCTCTCTTTTGCTCACCATAGCTACCCCTCCAATAGTTGCTTGATACTCTCCACAGAAGAGTCAACGTAAGGCACGGCATCAAAGCGGCCCTGTATGTAGCCTTTCTCCGCATCCATGTTTTCGCGGAAGTCCTTGAAGTCGTACAATGAATACACCTCCGTAGAACCATCTTCCGACTTGTTGACAAAGACTATCTGATCTCTTCTCAGCCGTCTGACATCTATCAAGTTGGTGTTGTGGGAAGAAAAAAGCAGCTGACTTCCATCGGAGGCATGGATCAAGTCGAGGATGAAGTCGGCCAATCTGGTATGCAGGCCCATGTCAAACTCGTCCATCATGATGCCCTTTCTGTTCTTGACGACATCCAGGAGCCGTATCAGTATCTGGAAGAGCTTCCTTGTTCCGTGAGACTCTTCGAGATCCAAATCGAACATCACGTCCTTATTGTGATGATGGAAGGTCTTGAACTTGAGCACATCGACCAACTTGAAAGAAATATCTTCCTGGCCCGAGACCGCTACCGGGGCAGAGACCTGCTCCTTTCTCGCTTCTATGTCCGTAATGTCCGTGTCACACACCTCAAGAGCCTTGAGGATGACGTTCTTGTAGGTATTGAAACCATGAAGGGCCACCACGTCGTTCACATTCACCAATCCCAGAAGAAACTGGTTCATGAAGTAGCGATACAGTCGTTGGGCTATCTCTCTATTCATCGAACTGGCCCTGCTCAAAAAGAGATTCTTGTCGCTGGTGTTCAGTACCACGTCGGCGGGCTTGCTGATGACCCCTGTGCCAAAACGATACTTGCCATCGGCTTGACGGACAAACACCTTGGCGCGTCTGCCCAGCGGATAATGATAAAGACTTTCCGAGAGAATCCTGGTCTTTGTCAAATCAAAAGAGTATTCATACTCTATATTGTCACACACAAAATCTATCAGAAAACTGCTTGGTTTCTCCTGCCAGCCATCAAACTTGAACGGCTCGAAGTTGAACACTGCTCCTTCGTTGTGAAGATGCGATTCCAGGATCATCCTACAGCAGAAGTTGATGGTCTTCAAGATATTCGACTTGCCTGAGGCGTTAGGCCCAAACAAGCCAACAGATTTCAGAACGGGGACGCCATTCCAGTCTATGACATTGTGCCTCAATTCGCGGGTCAGCGCGGTATTGATATTGGCTGCCCGGAAGTCAATTCTCACCCTATCTTTAATGGAAAAGAAATTTTCAAACTCTATTTTCAATATCATCAGAACGCGTATTTTGGAGTTTTCCCACAAAATTAGCCATTTATTTTGACTCTATACGCTATTAGAATGTTAAAACTGCGTTTTATAACAATATTTAACTATTTTTGGGGCAACCCCGCTCACTACGGCGATTTGTGAACAGATAGTATGACATTTGGGTGGCACTTGTTGATGAGGCTGTTGTTTTTGAAACGACACGAACAAGACAACCCCCTCCCTTACAGATAAACAATTAAAAGGCGAGGCTGCGTCAAAATCTACCTCTCGACGCAGCCTCTTATTGCCTGGGGATCTTCCCAGGTCTTGGATCAGCTTTTGACTTTTAGAACATCACTTTCTCGGTTTTGCCCTCATCCTTGCGAATGTACAATCCCTTCTTCGAGGGCTTGCCGTTGATCTTGGTGCCGTTGATATCGTAATATTTGTCCTGGCCGGTGGCGGTCTTCACGTCGTGGATGGCGGAGGAGACCGGATGTGTGATCTTGATGCCATCTACAATCATGGAGTTGCCCGCATTGTCGCCCTCGTCGCGCATGTAGCGCCAAGCCAGCTTCACGTCCTTGCCAGCATAGTCGGAGAGGTCGATATCGAAGTATCTCACGCGCAGACCGCTTCCGTCGTAAACCTGTCTGTCCGTGAGCAGCGAGGTGACATCCTCGCTCAGGTCCCAAATCTCTCCCCAGTGCTCGCCGCCGTCGGTGGAGATCATCACCTTCATCGTGTTCACCACCACACGCTCGGTATAGGCCAGCTTGTTCCAGTCAAACTTGTCGCAGTCATAGACCGAGAGGTAGTCGGCCTCCAGGATAAACTGCAGCGTCTCCTTGTCCTTGAGCGAGATGATGGGCGAGACCAGCCACTCGTCCTGAGCGTAGGACTTCAGTCCGTACTTCTCGTTGCTATAGCCGAAATGGATAAAGGCCACGGACGTGCCGTCGGGCGTGAACTCCTGGTACATATTGGAGCTCTCATAGCAGTACCATGTGTTGTTGATATTGTGGTCCAGCATTTCCTGCGTGGGGATATTCTCCTTGGTGTTGATCTGCGACCAGTCCTCCGGCAACCAGTTCATACCGTAGCTCAACTGCCATCCCTCAAAGCCCTCGTAGAAGGTCGTCTCGATGTCGTCCTCCACCTTCTGTACCTTCTGCACGGGCGCCGCATTGATCATCGTCTCGCCCTGCGGCTTCACGAGTCTCTTGAATATTCTGCCCTGCTGGTCTTTCACGACCTGCATTTCGTGTCCTGCCGGGAGGCTCTTGGTTTCGAGGACCGTCTGTGCGGAAGCCGCACAAGTAGCCACAAGGGCCAAAGCGAGAAGTAATTGTTTTTTCATAAGCTTAAAAATTTTGAGTATAACGCAATCGCAAAATTATAAATATTTATTGATAATCCCAAATATTTAGCAAGAAAAAAGCTGTTATAATGCAAGCAAAACACCAATAGTGCAAGTAATAGTGCAAGCTTAGATACT
>OKSI01000766.1_pt1 | contig 11500 bp, 8 predicted proteins | sample 1606221 | NCBI WGS metagenome assembly OKSI01 (sample SAMEA3879540, study PRJEB24766) | human gut metagenome | biome: human-associated habitat; feature: feces | place: USA | collected 1985/1987 | reverse complement strand
TATCCTTATGCAGGAAAAGTGGTAACTTTGCAGTATGATTTACCCTGATAATTTCGAATTTAAGATAGGTTTTCATGAGATCCGCGACATGCTTCGTTCGCGTTGTCTCTCACCATTGGGCATCGTGCGCATCGACAACATGGCGTTTATGACCGATGCAGACGCCATCAATGCTTCTATGGAGCAGATTAGAGAGATGAAGCGTATACGTTCGGGCGAAGAGGATTTCCCTCTAAATGCATTTTTCGATGTCCGCGAAAGCATGAAGCGGCTCCGCATGACGGGCACATTCCTCGAAGAGACAGAGCTCTTTGAGCTGATGCGCACCCTTGCCACGATGAATGACGTCGTGGCTTTTCTCAAGCGCTATACCGATGACGAGCACACCGCCTTCATCTTCCCCGCCCTTGCGGCACTCACCGAGGGCGTGATACCCATGCCCCAGATAGTGAAGGACATCGACCGCATATTAGACAAGTTCGGACATATCAAGGACAACGCCTCTCCCAAGTTAGCCGAAATCCGTCACGAACTGGCCCGAACCAAGGGTTCTATCTCGCGCATACTGGGTGGAATACTCCGCTCGGCACAGAGCGAAGGACTTGTAGACAAGGACGTAGCCCCCACCCTACGCGACGGACGACTGGTATTACCCGTGGCGCCAGGACTGAAGCGCAAGATAGGTGGTATCGTACACGACGAGTCGGCAAGCGGACGCACCGTGTATGTGGAGCCCGCTGAGGTAGTCGAGGCCAACAACCATATACGCGAGCTCGAGAGCGACGAGCGACATGAGATTATCCGCATACTCAAGCAGATGGCCGACGACATACGCCCCCATACCGAGGAGATACTGTTCTCCCAGGACTTTCTGGCCGACATCGACTTCGTACACGCCAAGGCTTCTCTCTCCGAGAGTATGCAATGCGCCGAACCTCAGGTGACTGCCACCCCTATCATCGACTGGACCCGAGCCCGCCACCCCTTGCTCGAGCAGCGCCTCAAGCAGAACTCTGCCACTCCCTCCGCGCTCGTACCTCTTAATATAGAGCTCACCACCAGCAACCGCATACTCATCATATCGGGTCCCAATGCCGGCGGAAAGTCCGTCTGCCTCAAGACCACCGGACTCTTGCAGTATATGGTGCAGTGTGGTCTGGGCATCCCCGTAGACGAACGCTCGCGCGTGGGTATGTTCAAGGACATCATGATAGACATCGGCGATGAGCAGAGTCTCGAGAACGACCTGTCCACCTACTCCTCCCACCTGCTCAATATGAAGAACATGCTGAAGCAGGCCAATCCATCCACACTGATACTCATCGACGAGTTTGGCACCGGAACCGAGCCCAACATCGGCGGAGCCATAGCCGAGAGTGTGCTGGGGCAATTTCTTGCCCACGGAGCCTGGGGCGTCATCACCACGCACTACCAGAACCTCAAGCACTTCGCCGACGAGCACGAGGGCGTGGCCAACGGCGCCATGCTCTACGACCGCCACGAGATGAAGCCTCTGTTCCAACTCTCCATAGGTCGCCCCGGCAGCTCGTTTGCCATCGAGATTGCGCGCAAGATAGGACTCCCCGAAGAGGTGATACGCCAAGCCAGCGACATCGTGGGCTCCGACTACATCCAGAGCGACAAATATCTGCAGGATATCGTTCGCGACAAGCGTTACTGGGAAAACAAGCGCACCAACATCCATCAGCGCGAGAAGGAGCTGGAGCGCCAGATAGAACGCTATGAGCATGATATCGAGCAGATTGGCGTACAGCGCAAGGAGATACTGCGCCGAGCCAAGCAGGAGGCTGAAGAAATATTGAGCGAGAGCAACCGACGTATCGAAAACACCATACGCGAGATACGTGAGAGCCAGGCTGAACGCGAAAACACCAAGCGCATCCGCGAGGAACTGGAGCAGTTCAAGCAGGAGGTAAGCGACCTCGACACCCAAGCCAACGACGAGATGATAGCCCGCAAGATGGCACAGATTCAACAGCGCAAGGAGCGACGCCAGCAGCGCAAGGAACAGCGCGCCAACGAACAGCAGCAACAGCAGAAGCGCCAGGAGCAAGCCCGGCAGCAGGCCCAAGCCAGCCAGCAGCCACTGATAGCAGGCGACAGCGTGTGCATCAAGGGTGCATCGTCGGTGGGCACCATCGAGCGCATCGACGGCAAGATGGCCAGCGTCATCTTTGGCGACATGCGCACTCGTATGCGGGTTGACAGACTGCAGCGTGCCAACGCCCCACAGAGCGCCGCCACCACCGAAGCCCCCAAGACCCATGCCGACGAACGTATGGAGAGCCTGCGCAGCTACAACATATCCCACCTCACCCAGCAGACCATCGACAGTCACCGCCAGAACTTCCACCAGGACCTCGACGTGCGGGGTATGCGTGGCGACGAAGCGCTCAATGCCGTGCAGCACTTCATCGACGATGCCATCCTCATGGGTATGCAGCGCGTGCGCATCCTCCATGGCAAGGGCAACGGCATCTTGCGCCAGCTCATCCGTCAGTACCTCGGAGCCATCCCCAATGTCACCCACTATGCCGACGAGCATGTGCAGTTTGGCGGAGCCGGCATCACCGTAGTCGATTTCTGACCGACATTTGGCTGCCAAGAGCGTACCTCCGAGCCCCATAAAGCATGGCTTTTTAGTTAAAATCGAAAAAAATGTACCATTTCATGCTTGATTTAGCACGAAAAGTAGTACCTTTGCATCCGCAAAATGTAATAAAAATGAAAGATATTTGTTGTATTGGGCACGTAACAAAAGATAAAATCGTGACCCCGAGCAGTACGGTTTACATGGCTGGCGGCACCTCTTTTTATTTTGCCTACGCCATCAACCAATTGCCAAAGGATGTAAGTTTCTCGCTCATTACGGCGATGGATCCTACCGAGAAGGAACCTGTTGAAAAGATGCTCAAGGCTGGAATAGACGTCACCTTGAACCCATCGCGCAATACGGTTTTCTTCGAGAATATTTATGGCGATAATCCTAACGACCGTAAGCAGCGTGTGCTTGCCAAGGCAGATCCTTTCACCATCCAGCAGCTGGAGCATGTAGAGGCCAAGGTCTTCCACCTGGGCAGTCTGCTGAGCGATGATTTCTCGCCAGAAGTGGTTGCCTTTCTTGCCAAGAAGGGAAAAGTTTCCATCGATGTGCAGGGATATCTGCGCGAGGTGAGAGACGAGAAAGTTTACGCCATCGACTGGAAGGACAAGCTTGATGTGCTCAAGAACACCTATTATCTGAAGGTGAATGAGACCGAAATGGAGACCATTACCGGACTGAAGGACCCGAAGGAAGCCGCCAAGCTGATTCATGCCTGGGGCGTAGCCGAGGTTATCATCACCCTGGGTAGCGAGGGTTCTCTGGTTTATGTAGATGATACGTTCTACAACATTCCAGCCTATCCTCCTCATGAAGTAGTAGATGCTACCGGATGCGGCGATACCTATTCGGCAGGCTATCTCTACAAGCGCCTGCAGGGAGCCAATCCGGTAGAAGCCGGCAAGTTTGCGGCAGCCATGTGTACCATCAAGCTGGAGCACAACGGACCATTCAACCGCAGCATCGAAGATGTAGAACGCGTCATGAAATAAATTTTAGAAAATTTATCCTATTATCTTCTTATTTTTGCCTGAATTGGTGTAACTTTGCATCCAATTATGGAACAGATTTCACCAATTCAGGCATTATTGCAGCAACGCACCCTGCTCCAGCTGGAGTATTATACCGAGAAAGAAGCCTTCCGCAAGCTTACCGAACAGATGGGCATGCAGCGGAAGGTGAAACGAGGTGATGCCTGGTTCCCGCTACAGGTGGGAAAGAGCTTTTATAATTCGCTGAACCAGACAGCCATAGAGGTTTTCCGAACCTCTGACCAGGATATCGAGCACAATTTTGAGTTCGGTCGCCCCGTCATGTTCTTTATGGTCAAGAAGATGGGCAAGAATGAGAACCAGGGCAACACAGCCCTCCAGCTGTCAGAAAACGCTAATCAAAAAGTTCAAAGTTCAAATCTCAAAGTTCAAAGTATCAAATATTTCTCCTTTACCGGAACCGTGAGCTATGTAGATGGCGACAGAATGGTGGTTACCGTACCCGATTCTGCCCCTCTGCTCGAACTTCAGCAGTCAACCGATCCTATCGGCGTACAGCTATCCTTTGACGAAACCAGCTACAAACTGATGTTCGAGGCCTTAGACCGCGTGATGATGGCGAAGAACAATCGTCTGGCTTATCTCCGCGATTTATTCTATTCCCATCAGAAGGCAGGAAGATTTTCCTTCGAACCGATGAAGTTCCCTTGGCTCAATCCTACCCAGGAAAGGGCTGTGAACGAGGTGCTATGGGCGAAGGATGTGGCCATCGTTCACGGACCTCCGGGAACCGGAAAGACTACAACCCTGGTGGAAGCCATCAACGAAACCCTGATGCGCGAAAGCCAGGTTCTGGTGTGTGCACAGAGCAATATGGCGGTAGACTGGATATCAGAAAAACTGGTGGATAGAGGCATCAACGTGCTCCGTATCGGAAACCCGACCCGCGTAAACGACAAGATGCTGGGCTTCACCTACGAGCGCCGTTTTGAGAGCCATACTGATTACCCGCAGCTTTGGGCAATCCGCAAGGCAATCAGGGAATTAAGAAAGAATAGAAAGAAGGGTAGCGAAAACTATCATCAGAAGATGGATAGGCTGAAGAGCCGTGCCGCCGAGATAGAACTCCGCATCAACGCAGAACTCTTTGGCGAGGCGCGTGTCATCGCCTGTACCCTCGTAGGCTCAGCCCATCATCTGCTGGAAGGCATGAAGTTCGGTACCCTCTTTATCGACGAGGCTGCGCAGGCTTTGGAAGCTGCCTGCTGGATTCCGATGAAGAGAGCCAGCCGGGTGATTCTGGCGGGCGACCATTGTCAGCTGCCGCCTACCGTAAAGAGTATTGCGGCATTAAGAGCCGGACTGGGCAAGACCCTGATGGAGCGCATCGCCGAAAACAAGCCGGAGGTGGTAACCCTGCTGAAAATCCAATACCGCATGAACGACGAAATCATGCGATTCTCGAGCGACTGGTTCTACGGGGGCAAGGTGGAGAGTGCGCCTCAGATCAAATACCGGAGCGTATTGGATTATGACCATCCGATAACGTGGATTGATACTTCGAACGAGGAGAATCAGATAACGATAGAAGGAGAAGATGCTCCTGAGGATTCTGCTTCCACATCATCTTCTGTATCTGCAGCTAATCAGAATTCTGATTTGAACTTCAAGGAGCAGTTTGTGGGCGAGAGTTTCGGGCGTATCAACAAGGCAGAAGCTGAGCTTACCCTGCTGACTCTGGCGGAATACTTCACCAAGATAGGCAAACAGCGCGTTTTGGAGGAAAGAATCGATGTAGGCATCATTTCGCCTTACCGTGCCCAGGTACAATATCTCAAGAAACTCATCAAGAAATATGAGTTCTTCAAGCCTTACCACCGCCTGATAAGCGTAAATACGGTAGATGGTTTCCAGGGGCAGGAAAGAGACGTGATCCTCATCTCCCTGGTACGTTCCAACGACGAGGGACAGATCGGTTTCCTGAAAGACCTTCGCCGCATGAACGTGGCGATGACGAGAGCCCGAATGAAGCTCATCATCCTGGGCAACAAGGACACGATGACGAAACATCCTTTCTACAAGAAACTGTGGGAGTATGTGGAAGCTATCAACAACAACGAATAAAATAAAGACTATTTTATGCTACAACGAGACTACATACAGCGGTTGATTCGCGAGTTTATGGCGGCACTCGAAAGAATGCTCGAAAAGAAAGAGGTGGAGGTGAGACGTGAGAAGATTAAGGAGCTCTACAATCAATACGTAGGCCCTTACGCCTTCTACAGCATCGCCACCATCGAGGACGTGATGAAGGCGATGGCAGGAATTGCCGATGAGGAGAAGCGACTCTCCAAAATGGACATGCTTGCCGAACTCTACTATCACGAGGCGGATATGGTGGGACAGCCCACAAGAGACGAACTCCTGAACAAGGCTTTCATGCTCTTCGATTATGTGGAAGCCCACGGAGATACGTTCTCTATCGAGCGCCGCAATAAAATGGCACAAATCAAACAGAAAGTGGGAAATGAACTCTACTAACGACATGACTGTAGGCTCGCCTTTGCGAGCCATCATCAAATTTGCGATTCCACTAATCCTGGGTTACATCCTTCAACAGATGTATCTCATTATCGATGCCGCCATCGTAGGAAGATGGATTGGCGTGGGGGCACTTGCGGCAGTAGGCGCATCCAGCTCCATCATGTTTCTCATCATGGGTTTCTGCAACGGCTCCTGTGCCGGTTTTGCCATCCCTGTCGCCCAGGCTTTCGGCGCCAAGGATTATGCCAAGATGCGGGCTTACGTAAGCAACAGCATCCGCATCGCCGTGGTGTTTGCCGTGGTCATCACCTTCCTTTCCTGCATCTTCTGCGGAAAGATTCTGCATCTGGTGAATACGCCGAAGGAGGTGTTCGATGATGCCTACATCTTCCTGATGCTGCAGTTTGCGGCGATTCCTTTCACTATCGCCTACAATCTGCTCTCCGGTCAGATTCGTGCTCTGGGCAACTCGAAACAGCCTTTCTATTTCCTCATTACCGCCTCTGTCATCAACATCATTCTCGATGGCATTCTGATTCTCGGCATGGGACTGGGCGTAGAAGGTGCGGGTATCGCCACCTGGCTTTCTCAGGGCATTTCCGTGCTGCTCTGTATCTGGTTTATCAAAAAGAAAATGCAGATTCTGATTCCGAAGGGAGAAGAAAGAAAATTCGATAATAAGAAGATAAGCATTCTGCTGAACAACGGCGTTCCGATGGGTCTGCAGTTCTCGATTACCGCCATTGGTCTCATCATGCTCCAGAGTGCCAACAACGCTCTGGGAACGGTTTATGTGGCTGCATTTACAGCCTCTATGCGCATCAAATATCTCTTTACCTGCGTTTTCGAGAACATCGGAGTAGCGATGGCTACCTATTGCGGTCAGAACCTGGGAGCCAGAAAGTTGGATAGAATCGGTCAGGGCGTAAGGGCTTCCATCAGGATGATGGTGGTTTATTTCGTCTTCACCTTCCTGCTCATCTATCCGTTTGCCGACGAGATGATGATGCTCTTCGTGGATAAGGGCGAGGCAGAGGTGGTGACCTATGCAGCCCAGTTTATGCGCATAGCCAACTATTTCTATCCTTGTCTAGGCTTGCTCACCATCCTGCGCTACAGCATCCAGGGCTTGGGTTACAGCAATCTCTCGATGCTGAGTGGCGTGATGGAAATGATAGCGAGATGCGGTGTGAGTCTCTGGCTGGTACCTGCCCTGGCGTGGACGGGTGTCTGCTTCGGCGACCCTGTGGCGTGGGTCCTGGCAGATTTCTTCCTCATTCCCGCCTTCCTGTGGCTTTATAAGCATCTGAAGAAGGAGCAAGTCCGATAGGGTATTTTTGACGTTTAAAAAATTTGCATTAAAAAATATTCTACTAAGGGTTAGGAAAATGAAAATTCGATTGTAATATAGGCAAAAGAAAATAAAGTAATGCAAATAAACAAAGAAACGATAGAACAGCTCTTCCGGCAGCATTATCTGAGGATGTACCAATTGGCCAGGGTACTTCTGAAGGATGATGCAGCCAGCAAGGATGTGGTGAGCGAAGTCTTTGCCGATGTGCTCGACGGAAAGACTCAACTGGGTCTTGATAACGAGACTATAACCAGCAATTCGCCCCTGCCTTCCGCCAACACCGGGAGCTACCTTCTGGTGTGTGTGCGCAATAAATGCCTCAACCTATTGAGCCGACAGGAGATGAAAGACCGGGTTCATCACCTCCTGAAAACCGATACTTCGCCTTCGATAGTTCCCCAGGAAGCGATGATTGCCGAAATAGACAGGGAGACCGAAAAGTACGAGGCAATTCTGGCTTATATGAATGCTGAGCTCACGCCACAAACCCGCAAGGTACTCGATCTCCGTTTTCGGCAGAAACTGAAATATCGGGAGATTGCTACGGAATTGGGCATCAGCGAAGTGGCAGTTTATAAGCATCTGGCGCAAGGCATCAGAAAATTAAAGCAAAAGTTTAACCCTTAGCAGATTTATTATGGACAAGTTTGAAAAAATACTGGATATCATCGACCATCAGGAGAAGTATTCTGATGAGGAGATTCGTGAAATATTGCAGGATGAGGAATGCCGAAAACTCTATCAGACGATGGTGGAAGTGGATTCTGCACTTGAAAGCCCCTCTCCTATTATTAATGTAGATGAGGAATGGGAAAAATTCAGCCAGAAACATCAACTTCAGGAAGAATCTCATCCTATAACTTCCTGGCGCAAGCTGGCAGCATCCATCGCCGGCTTTGTCTTGATTTTGGGTATTACCTTTGCCGCAATCCATACTTACATCAAGCGCAGCCAGGAAACAACCCAGGTAACCGCAGATACTCATCCGGAAGTCATAAAATCAGATTCCGCAAAGCAGGTAGCAGCAAAGGATTCCCTGACTCATCCGAAACCAGAAAAGCCAGCCATTCACAAGACTTTCGAGAATGTGGCTTTCGAGCAGATGATTTCAGAGATTGCTTCTTATTATGATTTACAAGTGAAATTTGAGAATAACGAGGACAAGACCCTCCGCCTCTATTACGAATGGAACAGTCATTCGAGCATCGAGAAGATCGTAAAAGAACTGAACCAATTCGAGAATGTAAACATCGAATTGCAACAAAACGAGCTGATTGTAAAATAACAAATAAAAAGCAACATCATTATGAGAAGATTTTCAGCCATCATATTCCTGCTGTGCACGTTCGCCCTGGCGATGAGCGCACAGCACATCCAGCGCAACTATCACGACCGCAGCATGTCGGACGTCCTCATCGACCTCGACAAGGCTTCCAAGCGCTACAAAATCAGCTTCATCTACAACGAACTGGAAGACTTCACAGTTACCCAGAACGTGAAGACAGCCAATATTCCCGATGCCATCCGCAAGGTAATCGGCTTCTATCCGATGCAGATGACCGTGGGCGACAGCCTCATCACGGTAGAATGCATACGCAAGAGCGAGCGCAAGCTGATAGGCAGACTGATAGACAATCACAATCTTCCTGTAGAATTCGCCAATATTCAACTGCTCAACCCGAAGGATTCCTCCTTTCTCTGTGGAGGCGTGAGCAACGCCAATGGCGATTTCGTCATCCCCTGCCAGCAGAAGCAGGTCCTCATGAAAGTTTCGTTCGTGGGTTATAAGACCATTTGTAAACAGGTACCTATTGCCCGCATCGGAAATGTGAGGATGCAGGCGAATGCCTATCAACTGGGCAAGGTGGAAGTAAAGGGCAAGCTGCGTATCGACCACGGCGACCATGCCTCTTATACATTCTCTGACGAACAGATCAGGAACTCACGCCATTCACAGGATCTCCTGGGAACACTCCCAGGAATCTATACCGATCCGATGACCGGCAAGACATCCAGTATGACCGGCAAATCCATCAAGATTCTCATCAACAACGTGCCGATGACGAGCGAGAACGACTTGAAGGCTATTGCCGCCAACAAAATAAAGAAGGTGGAATACTACGAAGATCCTCCTATCAGATACGGCGATGTGGGCATCTTGATGAACATCATTACCAAGCCGCTTGATACGGGTTATACTACCGGTTTTGACGTGTCTAGTGCCTTGACTACAGGGTTTAGCAATGACAATGTGTATTTCAAGTACAACAAGGGCAATCATCAGTTTTCCTTCGATTACAGCATCAACGTGAGAAACTATCGTGACTGGATAGAAGACAACCAGTATTCCTTTACGCTTGACGACCAGCAGGCTGTCTATGATTACCATCTGCACAAGCGTTTTGGCTATACCGACAACAAGTTCAACCTGAAGTATGCTTACAGCAAGCCAGACGACGTAACCTTCCAGGTCACCTTTTCTCCAGAATTGTCACATAAGTTCAACCGGGGAAATAGCGAGGTTGCAACGCAAGGAAACGAGGCTTGGCAGGATGGATTCGGAAACACGAAGGATATTGTGGATTACGTGAAACCAGCAGTAGATCTCTATCTCAGCAAGCAGTTTGCCCATAAGCAGACACTCGATGTGGACTTGCTCGGCTCTTACTTCAACACCAGGCAGCAGATGCTCAACCGGCAATGGACTTCCGACAAGGATAGCATCTTGACCGATGACAACATGCACTCCAGGAGCCACATCTATTCCCTGATAGGAGAAGCAGATTATACCAAAGAATGGGAGCAGGGAGAGCTGTCGGCAGGAGTTTATACCTGGAATAAGTGGAGCGACTATAATGTGCGCAATATCCTTTCCGGCTATGAGCCATCCAAGTATTCTTCATGCATCAAGATCAATACGGTTTATGCCCAATACCAGAACCATATCGGCAAGTTTACCTATCGCATAGGCGTTAAGAGCACGTGGAGAACCCAGAGCTATCAGGATCTCACCTATAACAACAACTATATTCATCCGTTGCTGTATTTATCTTATAAACTGAAGAACGGTTCGTTGCAGCTGCTATCGTCCAGCGGTACCAATTATCCCGCCATCTCAACATTGAGCGAGAACATGACGATTGTCATCCCCGGACTGATGAAGCAGGGCAACCCGAATGTAAAGGCTACGATGGAATGGGGACCGATATTCAGATACACCTATAATGATGCGATGCTCTACCTGCAAGTAGCACTTTATGGAATCTATAATGACAAGGTAATTACACCTTATTATTATTGGACCACGGTGAACGACAAGCGCAGCATAGTTTCTACCTATGAAAACGGCAGTTTCTACTGGCGTTATGGCACAGGCTATTATCTTCAGTTCAAGCCGTTCAAGAACGAGGTTTTGAAACTGATGGTGGGTGGAGGTTTTGAGCGAGAGGTAATCAGCAATTCCTATGGTCGCCATTGCTACTGGTGGAGTCCTTTCAAATATGGCATCTATTTCCGGAAGGGAAACTGGGGAGCTTCTTACCAGGGAAATATTCCTTCGAAGATGGCAGTCCTGGACTATCGCAAGGCAGATGAGTCCAAGAGTGAATTCTCTGCTTTTTACCAGAAGGGAGCCTGGCGTTTCTCGTTCTATGGCTTGTGGATGTTTGCACCAGCCAAGTACGAGAGCCAGACGTTCGACAATCCGATTATGAACCAGACGGAACAGCACATCATCAAGGATAATCGCCGCATGCTGACGCTGGGTGTCAGCTACAACTTCTTCTCCGGAAAGAAGAAGAACATCCGGAAGAACATCAACAACTACGATGCTGATGCTGGCGCATTCAAGTAATTCCTGTATTACATTTTATCGTCTATAGACGATGAAAACGGCGACTTGTAGTTATAAAAAATAATCTGCTAAGGGTTAGGAAAATGAAAATTCGATTGTAATATAGGCAAAAGAAAAGAAATAAAGTAATGCAA
>OKSI01000762.1_pt1 | contig 11513 bp, 9 predicted proteins | sample 1606221 | NCBI WGS metagenome assembly OKSI01 (sample SAMEA3879540, study PRJEB24766) | human gut metagenome | biome: human-associated habitat; feature: feces | place: USA | collected 1985/1987 | reverse complement strand
CGGGGATGGTGCGCATCAGGGCGAAGTCCTCGCAGCACTGATGAGAAGCGCCGTCCTCGCCTACGGAGATGCCGCCGTGGGTGGCGCCGATCTTCACGTTCAGGTGGGGATAGCCCACGGTGTTGCGGACCATCTCATAGGCACGGCCCGCGGCGAACATGGCAAAGGTAGCGGCAAAGGGAACCAGGCCCATGGTGGACAGGCCCGCGGCTACGTTGACCATGTTGGCCTCCTGAATGCCGCAGTCGAAGAAGCGGTCCGGATGGGCCTTTTTGAAGGTAGCGGTCTTGGTGGCACCGGCCAGGTCCGCATCAAATACTACAATATTGGGGTTTTCCTGCCCCAGCTCTACCAGTGCTTCGCCGTAGCTGTCACGGGTCGCTTTTTTCATTACCTCTGCCATGTTACCGCACCTCCTCCAGCTCTTTCATGCCCTGTTCGTACTCGGCGTCATTGGGGGCCTTGCCGTGCCAGCCCACCTGGTCTTCCATGTAGCTGACGCCCTTGCCCTTTACGGTCTTGGCAATGATCGCTGCCGGCTTGCCGGTCACCTTCAGTACCTTTTGGAATGTCTCCTCCAGCGCGGCAAAATCGTGGCCATCGCAGCAGAATACTTCAAAACCAAAGGCACGAAACTTTTCATCGATGGGGTAGGGAGAAGAAACCTCGCCCACACGGCCATCGATCTGCAGATCGTTGTTATCGATGATGAAGCAAAGGTTATCCAGCTTGTAGTGGTCGGCAAACATAGCGGCCTCCCACACCTGGCCCTCTTCAATTTCGCCATCGCCCAGAATGGTATAGACGCGGTAGTCCTTGTGCCCCAGCTTACCGGCCAACGCCATACCGCAGGCGGCACTGACGCCCTGGCCCAGCGAACCGGCGGAAAAATCAATGCCGGGGGCCTTATTCATATCGGGGTGGCCCTGCAGACGGGAACCGATCGCGCGGAAGGTGGTCAGCTCCTCCTTGGGGAAGAAGCCCTTTTCCGCCAGCATAGCGTACAGCGCCGGGCAGGTGTGACCCTTGCTTAGCACCAATCTGTCACGGTCCTCCCAGCGGGGATTTTCGGGGTCAACCCGCAGCACCTCGCTGTACAGGTAGGTAATAATATCCGCGACCGAAAGCGAGCCGCCCGGATGACCCGACTTGGCGGCGTGAACTTCGGTCAGAATACCGCGGCGCACCTCTGTGGCGGTCGCTTTCAGCTGTTCCAGTTTTTCCTGTGTCATAGCTACCTCCGATTACACGATTACTCTTTGCTTATTTTCATCAGCAGTGCCGTAAAGTACTGCGGCAGCGCTGAATCAAATTCCATATATTCGCCCGTTCTTGGGTGGATGAATCCGATCTTTTTGGCGTGCAGGCACTGGCCCTGCACCCCGCAGTCCGGCCGCCCCGGAGCATACACCGGATCGCCCACCACCGGGTGGCCCATATAGGCCATATGCACTCTGATCTGGTGCGTACGGCCGGTTTCCAGCCTGCACCGAATATGGCTAAAGCCGGGATATTCCGCCAGCACCTGCACATGGGTAACAGCGTGGCGGCTGTTTTCCTCGGTCACACACATCTTTTTGCGGTCGGTTTTATGCCGGCCGATCGGTGCATCCACGGTAAATTGCCGATCCTTAAAATGCCCGTAAACTATTGCTTCATACTCCCGTGTAAAGCTGTGGGCCTTTATTTGCTCGGCCAGGTGTCGGTGGGCGGTGTCATTCTTGGCCACGATCAGCAGCCCACTGGTATCCTTATCGATGCGATGCACAATACCGGGGCGTATCTCTCCATTGATGCCGGAAAGGCTGTCCCCGCAGTGATACAGCAGGGCATTCACCAGCGTGCCGGTATAATTACCTGCCGCCGGGTGAACCACCATTCCCTTGGGCTTATTCACTACCAGCAGGTCGTCGTCCTCATATACGATCTCCAGCGGGATATTCTCGGCCTGGGTGCCGGTGGGTACCGGGTCCGGCAGGGTGATGATGATACTGTCACCCTCCCGCAGGGTGTCCTTCTTCCCTGCCGCAGCGCCGTTTTTCAGGATACTTCCCTTTTCCGCCAGCGTTTGTATCTGGCTGCGGGAAAGCTCCGGCACCAGTAGCGCCACCCCTTTATCCAGCCGGCAGCCCGCCGCTTCGGCGGTCACGGTCAGCTCATGGCGTTCCACTCTTTTTCTCCTTCTTCCCGTCGATAAACAGGATATAGATGACCAAAAGCGCCACGCCAACGGTGATGGCGATATCCGCTACATTAAAGGTCGGGAAACGGTTCCAGAACGCAAAGCGGATAAAATCCACCACATAGCCCTGCGCCACGCGGTCAATAAGATTCCCGACGCCGCCGGATACCACCAGTATCAGCGAAAGGAAGGCCATGTTGGCCATTTTTTTGCGCTTGGCCACCATGTAGATGATGATAGCCAGCAGCATAACGGCCGTCGCCGCGATAAGCAGCGTCTGCTTGCCGGAGAGCATTCCCCAGGCAGCGCCGTCATTGCCATTGGGCAAAAAATCAAAATTGAAAAGTCCCGGCAGCGCCGGTACCGTACCGGCCCCCTCCAGGTGGGTGATGGCCCACTGCTTGCTCCACTGGTCCAGCCCCAGCAGCAGAAAACCGATCACAACCGAAATGATCTTGAACATATCAATACCCTCAAAAGTCTGCGACCCGTTTACCACAGGCCGCAGACTGCTTTAGTTTTTATTAAAAGTCGTCGTCCTCATCATCCATCAGGTTAAAATCGTTGCCGAACTTCAGCCCCGCAAATTTACTGCGGCGCTCAGTTTCTGGCTGCTCCCCGATATCAAAATTGAGGATCTGCTGTTTTTTCTTTTCAAACTCGGCAAAGATGTCCTCACCAGCCGCGGGGATATCCGATTTTTCTTCCACTATGGGGGCAGCAGGTGCTTCCTCCACGGGGGCAGACTGCTCCTCATGCTCGGCTGCCGCTTCTTCGGCCGCTTCCACAGGGGTAGGTTCCACAGCCGGTTCAGCTACCTCCACCGTCTCGGCCACTTCCTCGGCAATGGGCTCTTCCACGGCAGGAGCTTCCTCTGCGGGGGCGCTATCGCTTACGGGGATGCGGGTCACCAGCTCGATGTGTTCCCGGTACAGCTCAATGAGCTTTGCCTTAAAATCGGCGGCAGCGGTCTGTACCCGGATGAGCTCGTCCTTTTCATCCTCCACCTTTTTGCGGGCCTCCTCCACGATATGCGCCGCCTTAACGGAAGCCTCCCGCATGGTGATCTCCGCCTTATTGTTCGCGTTCTTGACGATGCTGTCACCCATCTTCTGCGCGCCCAGCAGCGCCTCCCGCAGGCTGTCCTCATCCTCGCGGTATTTCTGCAGACTTTCGGCCAGTACGCCTATCTTTTCTTCCAAAACCTCATTCTGGTCCTTGAGATCCTTGATGGTATCCAGTACCTTATCGATGTAAGAATCCACTTCCTCGACCTTATAGCCGGAAAGTCCCTTGCTAAACTGCGGATGAGCCAAATTCTCGGTCATTTTCTGTTCCTCCCCACGGCATTATGGTATGTGTTGCTTTGCTTACAGGTAAAGTCCGCTGTTTTCCAGCTCGTCCAGCAGGCTGTCGCCCATCACGCCCACATTATAGGGGGTGATGATATAAGTAGAATTTGCCACCTTCTTGATCTGTCCGCCGTTGGCATAGGCCACGCCGCTGAGGAAATCCACCAGGCGGCGTGCGATTTCCCGGTTGGTCGATTCCAGATTGAGCACCACGGTGCGCTTGGCCAGCAGATGATCCGCGATGCCGGAAGCGTCCTCAAACTTCTCCGGCTTTACCAGCACCACCTGCAGCTGCGTTGTGGTATTGATATTGACGACCTTATTATCCTTGCGGGGCGCCGCGGTCTTTTCGGCCGGCTCGGTTTTGCTGGGGCGGTACTCCGGCTGCATGGAAAAGCCCCCAAACGGATCGTCTTCCATCTCCTCGGGCTGCTCGTTTTCCTCAAAATCGTCCTCGAAATCTTCTTCGCCGATCCCCATAAAGTCCTTGAATTTATTGATGAAACTCATAACGGCCTCCTTGCGCAGAATATTTGATGTCAATGCGTTACCACAAGAAATTGTGTCCATGTCCGGCAGTTCCCTCACAAATCACTAAGCGGCATCCCATCGTAAAGCTCCGTTTTACTTGCAATAAGCTTATCGAAGATATTGAGCTGCTCTTCGCCGGTATAATTCAGCCGGCTGAGGTAGTAGGTGTCCCCTTCATAAATGATATCCACCGTCTTAAACTTGACACTGTACCCATTATCGACATAAACGCCTTTTACGCCATCCACAATGCGCAGGTATTCCTTATCAAACCGCACGCCGGTGTAATTTTCGGAAGAAAGTCGCACCGTAGCTGCCCGGCGGGATACGGTATCCTCCGTAACGGTATCACCCCGGATGACCAACATCATGGCGCTGCCATCATCGGAAAGCTCGGTGCGCACCACCGTGCCCTGTGCTGTGCCTCCCCCGGAAAAAGCGAGATTGACCCGGCTGCCCAGCTGGTAGTTTTTGTGCTCCTTGCTGCTGATGGTCAGCGCAAAGTACCACTCCGGCCCGGAAACTACCTTGCCCAGCCCAGCTTCTTCCGTTTCACCGGCAGTCAGCAGCGTTTGCAGGTCATCGCAGCTCATCGCTTCCAGGCGGGCCGGGGTATATTCCCCTTCCCGGCCATCCACCGCACTGCTGAAATACCCCTCCAGTGTGCTGTATACCGCTTCCCCGCTGGCACTCCCAGATGTCTGGGCCTCCAGCTCAGCAATGCGGGCTTCCAGCGCCGCTGTTTTCCCGGTAATGCCGCTGCCCAGGTTGATCTCCTCCTGCAGGTTCAGCGCCAGGGTATCCATCCCGCTGTAATGCTCCAGTGCCACCGCTTCCGCCAGCTTTTGCAGGTCGATATCGGTATTCCTGGTCAGGTCGCTTACGGTAGGGGTATTGCTGCTTTGCAGCTGGGCCAGTACCCTCTGCAGCATGGTCAGCTCCTTCTGGGCCTCTGCCCGGCGCTCCGCCAAGTCGGCACTCAGGGCATCGCTGTACCGGTAGGCCAGCACGCTGCCCACCCGCACCTTTTCGCCATCACGCACCGCATAGCGCAGGTTGCTGCCCGCGGACTGGTCCAGGCTTTTTTCCTCCCGAAAAAACACCCCCTGAGCGGTAGTGCTGTGGTACACCGTATAGCGGTACACATTCTCGGTAGTATAGTCGCTGAAAAAGTGCCGGTAGGCATGGTAGCCCGCAAACACCAGCAAAAATGCCGCCATAATAAAGGTCAGCAGCTTGCCCATTCCGCTTTTCATGCCATTCCCTCCTTTTCCAGTATCTCCATTGCCTTATCCAGCGGCGTTTCCCCCGCGGCCAGCGTGTCCGGCTCGATCCAGCGCATCCGCTGATCCGTCCCAAACCAGGTCAGCTGACGCTTAGCGTAGCGGCGGGTACTTTGCTTCAGCTTTTCCAGCGCTTCCTCCTGGGTTTCTTTGCCGTCCAGCCAGCTATACAGCTCCTTACAGCCGATGGCCTGCGCGGCGGTAGCGGTCAGGCCCTGTTCCCGGGCAGCTTTTACCTCCTCAGTAAGCCCCATCTCCACCATTTTATCCACCCGCCGGTTAATGCGTCCATACAGCGTTTCCCGGTCGTGATAGCGCAGCCCCAGCTCAATAACATGATAGGGACATGGCTCCCGCAGGCTTTCGGCTTCGTGTTCCCGGATGGACTTTCCGCTGACCGTCATCACCTCAATGGCCCGAATGACCCGGCCCACATTATTGGGGTGGATACGCTTGGCCGTTTCGGGGTCCATTGCTTCCAGCCGCCGCCACAGGGCATCATTGCCCTCCCGCTCCGCCAGCTGCCGCAGCCGCTCCCGCAGCGCTTCATCGCCGGTGATTGCCTCGCTGTACTGCACATTGTCCACAATGGCCTTGATGTAAAGCCCCGTACCGCCGCACAGCACCGGCACCTTGCCCCGGCTTAGAATATCATTGATCTCCTTGCGGGCCAACTCCGCGTAATCCGCCACCGAAAAAGCCCGATCCATCGGCAAAAAGCCGATAAGGTGGTGAGGCACCGCCGCCAGCTCCTCCGGGGTGGGCTTTGCCGTGGCAATGTCCACTCCCCGGTAGATCTGCATACTATCGGCGGAAACGATCTCTCCATCCACCGCTTTCGCGATTTTGATGGCCAGCGCTGTTTTGCCGGAGGCCGTGGGCCCCGCCACTACGATCAGCGTATTCGGTTTCAGCCGCACGGCACTCCCCTCCTTCTACGCAAAATGGATCAAACGATCCTCCCGAACATTCTTTCCAGCTCCCGCCGGGTAATGACAATGGCCACCGGCCGCCCATGCGGACAGTTGCGCACTGTGGGGTCCTCCCGCAGCAGCCGCAGCAGCTCCTGCTGCTCCCGCTCCATCGAGGGAATATTCCCCTTGATGGCTGCCTTGCACGCCACCGAATGATACAGCTCATCATAAATAGCTTCCTCATCCATGCCGCCGCGGTGCAGCAGCCGCTCACACAGCTCGGTCAGCAGGTCCTCCGCCGGGGTATCCTCCAGGATGGTCGGGACTTCCCGCACCCGCAGGCACCCCTCACCAAAGTCCTCCGCAGCAAAGCCCGCCCGCTCAAAGCAATCCAGGTTCTTTATGGCGGCATCGTACAGCTCCCGCGGCATATGGATGGTCAAAGGCACCAACAGCACCTGGCGTTCCACAGCGCCGCTTTGGTGCTGGCGCTTCAGCCGGTTGAAGAGGATCCTCTCATGGGCCGCATGCTTATCAATAAGCAACATTTCATTGTCCCGCTCCGCCATGATATATGTCGCAAAGACCTCTCCGATCAGTCGGTAATCCGGTTCCGGTTCCTGCGCCTGTTCAGGTTCCTCTCGTTGTGCCGTCGGTTCCAGGGGCTCAGTCACCACCGGCTTACCGCCGTACATGGGCAGGGTCACCGGCTCATGGTGCTCGGCTTTTGCTTCCTCCACCGGTAGATCAACTACCACAGGCCTGCCGCCTATGGCCGGCAGTGTTACCGCCTCATTGCTCTTATCTGTAATAGTTACCGCCGGGTTTTCCGCCTTTTTATGCGGTTCATCATCTGTAACGCCAATTTCCTCTACAGATGTTTTTGGCTTTACCGGCTCCCATTTTCTCGGCTCTGCCGGGGGCTGCGCCCCCATGCCATAGCTTGTCCCCTTTGGCGGCAGGCCACGGCGGTACTGGTCGCTTCCGCCGCCGCTCATCAGGGTACCCATGCTGCCGTAGCTCTTTTTCTCCGGCAGGCTTTCCGCCATTTGACGGTACTGTTCTGCCGTCATGCGGGTCTGGGTACCTTCTGCTGGGCGGTTACGCAGCTCAAAATTGCTAAAGCGCTTGCCGCCCACATCCCGCACCGCCACCGTCCTGTTCATCCGGGCCAGGGCGCCGCGGCAGGCGTTCACCACCGCATCAAAGACCGTCCGCTCATCGCTGAGCTTCACTTCCAGCTTGGCCGGGTGGACATTCACATCCACCTGGGAAGGGTCTACCATCAGGTTGATAATACACCCCGGGAACCTGCCCACCATGATATGATTGCGGTAGCTTTCCTCCACCGCCGCCATGATGGTAACACTTTTCACATAGCGATTGTTGATGAAAAAGTGCTCCATGCTGCGGGAGGGCCGGCAGCATTCCGGCCTTGCCAGGTAGCCGCTGACCCGGATAGGCCCGCTCTCACACTCCACCGGGATGAGTCCCCGGCCAAATTCATTGCCATACACCGCAAAAATGGCCGCCAGCAGGTCGCCGCTGCCAGGGGTGGCCAGCTTTACTTCCCGATCCCGGATAAGCTTAAACGCAATTTCCGGGTGAGAAAGCGCAAGCCGATCCATCAGCGTTGCCACCGCTGTTCCCTCGGTGCTGTCCTTCTTTAGAAATTTCATCCTGGCCGGGACATTGTAGAAGAGATTTTTTGCCGTGATGGTGGTTCCCACCGGGCAGCCCGCCTCCGCCAGCTCTCCGGCGCACTCCCCGGCCAGCGTGTACCGCGTCCCGATCTCCTCGGTCGCCGCGCGGGTCAGTATCTCCGTTTCGCTCACCGCGCAGATGGAGGCCAGCGCCTCCCCGCGGAAGCCCAGCGTCCCGATGCGGTCAAGATCCTCCGGGCGCAGCACCTTGCTGGTGGCATGCCGCAGGAATGCCTTTGGCACATCCTCCCGCTCGATGCCGCAGCCGTTATCGGTCACACGGATGAGCCGTACCCCGCCGTGTCCGATCTCCACCGTGATGGCGGTCGCCCCGGCATCGATTGAATTTTCCACCAGCTCTTTCACCACCGAGGCGGGACGCTCTATCACTTCACCCGCCGCGATCAGCTCCGCGGTTTCCCGGTCCAGTATATTGATTTTCGGCACAGGCTCATCTCCTTTCACTGTACTTGCCATGGTGTCTTTGGTTTATATTGCCGTTTACAACAGCTTCTTCAGTTCATAAATGAGGTTCAACGCCTCGATGGGCGTTAGGGTATTGGGATCGGCACCACGCAGCCGTTTCTTTATGGCTTCCGCCTTTTCATCAATGAAATACAACTGCTCGCTTTCCTCTTTGGGCTTGGCGCGGGTTTTTACCTTTGCCTCGCTCACGGTCTGCCCATCCTCCAGAGAAGACAACACCTCGTAGGCTCTGTCGATGACCCACCGGGGGATACCCGCCAGCTTGGAAACCTCGATACCGTAGCTTTCATCCACCCCGCCGGGGATGATGCGCCGCAGGAAGACGATATCCTCGCCGCGCTTTTTTACCGCCACATTGTAGTTTTTCACACAGGGAATAAGCTCCTCCAGCTCGGTCAGCTCGTGGTAGTGGGTGGCAAAGAGCGTCTTGGCCCCCAGCTTTTTGCGGTCGGCAATGTATTCAATCACCGCCCGGGCAATGCTCATGCCATCATAGGTAGAGGTCCCCCGCCCGATCTCATCGAGAATGAGCAGGCTCTTTTCGGTGGCTTCCTTCAGGATATTCGCCACCTCGCTCATTTCCACCATGAAGGTGGATTGGCCGGTGGTCAGGTCATCGCTGGCGCCCACACGGGTATAGATGCCATCCACAATGCCGATGCGGGCACTGGCCGCCGGGACAAAAGACCCCACCTGCGCCATCAGCACGATCAGCGCCACCTGCCGCATATAGGTGGATTTACCCGCCATATTGGGGCCGGTCAGTACCGCAATCTGGTTTTCCCGGTTATTGAGCTTGGTATCGTTGGGCACAAAGGGCACGCCGTCCAGCAGCTGCTCCACCACAGGGTGCCGCCCCTCGCTGATTTCAATTTCATCCGAGAGATCCACCGTGGGGCAGCAGTAGTTGTTATTCAGCGCCACAGTGGCCAGGCCGCACAGCATATCCAGCCCGGCTACGGCCGCCGCCGTCTGCTGGATGCGCGGCAGCTCCGCCGCAACCGTCGCTCTCACCTGCTCGTACAGCTCGGAAGCCCGGTCTATGGCTTCCTGCTGGGCGTGCAGCACCCGTTCCTCCAGCTCCTTTATCTCCTCGGTAATGTACCGCTCGGCATTGGTCAGGGTCTGCTTGCGGATATAGTGCGCCGGCACCTGATCCTTGAAGGAATTGGATACTTCAATGTAATAGCCGAACACCCGGTTATACCCGATGCGCAGCGTCCGGATGCCGGTGGCATCCTTTTCCCGTTCCTCTATCTCCGCCAGAATGCCCCGGATATCCTTAGAAAGATGCCGGGCCTCATCCAGCTGCTTATCGTACCCCTCCCGGATAACACCGCCTTCTTTCAGCGGAATATCACTGTCCGGATCGATGGCCGAGCCGATGAGCCGGGCCACATCCTCCAGGGGGTCTATGTTCTGTTCAATTTCCCGCAGCAGGGCGCACTGCACCTCACCCAGCAGCTCCTTAATGGCCGGCAGGCGGGCTGTGGTGGCCCCCAGGGCGATCATATCCTTCACCGGAGGATTGCCGTACACCACCCGGGTCATCAGCCGTTCCAGGTCATACACGCCATCCAAGGCCGCCGCCAGCTCACTGATGAGAATACTGTTCCGGGTCAGCTCGGTCACGGCATTCAGCCGCCGGTTAATGGCATTGACCGATAAAAGCGGCTGCTCGATAGAGCTTCTCAGCAGTCGCCGTCCCATCGAGGTCTTGGTCTTATCCAGCACCCAGAAAAGCGTTCCCCGCTTTTCCCGGCTGCGCATCGTTTCGGTCAGCTCCAGGTTGCGGCGGGCCGCCACATCCAGCCGCATATATTCCTGCGGCAGATAGCTTTTTGCCTCCAGCAGGCGCTCCAGCCCGGTGAACTGTGTCACCCTCAAGTAGGCCATCAGCCCGCCCAGGGCCCGCACCGCCAGCGGGGTCACGGTATCCGCGCCAAACTGCTCCGTTACCAGCTTTTTGGCTGTTTCCTCGGTATAGGCATCACGGTCTCCCGCCTGGGCCGCACAGCACAGCCGGTCCTTGAGAAAGCCCACCACTGAACGCAGCTGCGGCAGCTCCTCGGCATAGATGACCTCATGCGGCGCGTACTTGCCCAGCTCGTTGATGGCCGCCATTTCCCCGGAGACCTCGGTCACCAGCACGCTGCCGGTGGAAATATCGGCAAAGGCCAGACCGCAGCGCTCCCCTGCCGGGCACAGGCTGCAAATGTAGTTATTGCTGCCCTCCTCCAGCATGTTGGCTTCCATCAGGGTGCCGGGGGTCACCACCCGTACAATATCCCGCTTGACCATCCCCTTGGCCAGCGCCGGGTTTTCCATCTGCTCGCAGATGGCAACCTTGTAGCCCTTTTTCACCAGCCGCGCAATATAGTTTTCCACACTGTGATAGGGCACCCCGCACATGGGCGCACGGTCGGGAAGGCCGCAGTCCCGCCCGGTCAGCGTCAATTCCAGCTCCCGGGAGGCGGTCACGGCATCATCAAAGAACATCTCGTAGAAATCTCCGAGACGGAACATGAGGATCTGGTCCAGATGCTCATCCTTCATGGAAAGATACTGCTGCATCATGGGGGATAATTTACTGCGGTCCTGCGGTATCAGCGACATTTCGGCACCCTCTTTTTTGTCATTTCGTCAGGTCTTAGTTGGCGTCAGTGGCAGCCGCCGCAGGCGGAGCAATCTCCGCCGCAGGACTGTTCCTCGATCTCGTAGGGGTTATCGCCATTGGCGCTGCCCTGGATGATCTGCATGATGAATCGCACCGTGTTATCCAGTTCGTCCTTGGTGGTGGAATAGGCGATCATTAGGGGATCGCTCACAATCGCCTCGTACAGGTTCTTCACCTCTCCGTTCAGCTCCGCTATTTTTTCGTTGTCCTTTTCCTCGGCGATGATGGCCCGGTTGAGATCCAGCTTTTTCAGGTTGAACTGTCCCAGCTTATCTTGTAGCTTTTCACTCTTATCCGCCGCAGTTTTGGCCACGATAAAGGCAGTAAACTCATCGGTATCCTGGATAGCAACACCCAGCTCTCTTGCTTTCTCTACCAGCTCGTT
>OKSI01000755.1_pt1 | contig 11564 bp, 7 predicted proteins | sample 1606221 | NCBI WGS metagenome assembly OKSI01 (sample SAMEA3879540, study PRJEB24766) | human gut metagenome | biome: human-associated habitat; feature: feces | place: USA | collected 1985/1987 | reverse complement strand
TATACAGAACTATACCTACAGTCATATGAATGCAAAACGACTATTACTCCTGACGGCTGTATGCCTGACCATCGGAGTCACAGAGGCACCTGCCCAGGGTTTTCTCAACAAGCTGAAGAAGAAGGGAATGAAAATCATCAAAGATGCCGTTCCTAATCCCGTGAAAGACGTGACCGACGCGGCTTCAAATCCAGAACGCGTAGTAAACAGAGCCAAGAACCGTGTGACCGGTGGCAATGCCTCGCAGCGTGGCGACAGCCGACGCTCTCGAACCCAGGCGTCCAATCGTGCAGCCACTGGCCAGCGACGCGAGGTAAAACCTGCTCAAAAGCAAATCACCATCAAGCTCTACCGAGGTCTGGGACCATCGACGTGGGAGGGACGCAAGACCCAGCATACCCCCAAGCCACCTATGCAGTGTCCCAAGCAGCCCGACTGGTTTAGTTCACTCCCTTTCCCATATGAAATGGACAACGCCACCCTCGCCGAAGAGTATGCGATGATAAACAATTGGGTCCAGGATGGCAAACCATCGTGCGAGCCGGTGCTCGTGCGTCGTGAGCAGATTAACGATGAAATGTCCGGCCGTCATCATGCTCTCGACAAAGCCGTCGAATATCTACTCAGCGACCTCGAGAACGAAGACGGCTACTACGAAGCGGCAGAGCCGCTGGAGGACGATTTCTTCAAGCATGCCATGCAGTCAGACCTGGCGCCCTTGTACCCAGGGCTGGATGAAAAGGCCGTAGAGTATTTCAAAAGCATAGACCGCAAGACCAAGGAGGTTACAGTGCGTGTGTATGAGGGCAACTCGGCGTATGATAACAAGATGCATATCGGCGAGATGTGGTTCAATCTGCACTTCGGTGACCGCACAGCAACCCTCGAGAGGCTTGACAATGACGAGTCGGTAGGCAAGGACTATACCGTGCCTTCCACTGTACGCTATGCAGGTTGCGTCTTCCGCGTGACGGAAATCGGCGCAAGCGCCTTCCAAGGCATGAAGATGCGGTCGGTGACACTCTCGCCAGGGTTGAAGTCCATTGGCACCCACGCGTTCTACGAGACCAGCATCTCCGAAATCAACATACCGCCCACGGTGACCAAGATAGACTCGCACGCCTTCGGTGCAAATGCCGCACTCAAGCGCATCGTCCTGCCCAACAGCGTGAAGACCATAGGACGTGGCGTCTTCTCGGGTTGTACCGGGCTCACCGAAGCCGTATTGCCCAACCGCGTGGAAACAATGGAGAATACGGTGTTCTGGGGTTGCAAGTCGCTCACCAGCGTGACCCTGCCCCAAAACCTCACCGAGCTGGAGGAAGCAACCTTTAGAGACTGCACCTCGCTTACCCATGTCGACTTGCCCCAGTCGGTAGCTGTCATCAAGGAAAACGCATTCTGCAACACTGCCATGACCTCTGTGCCCTTGACCGAGAGCCTCAAGGAGATACGGAGTGGCGCTTTTGAGGACTGCAACAGACTCACTTCGGTCTCGCTGCCCAGTCGCGTGGCGTTAGATATGTGGGCGTTCAAGAACTGCAAGTCTCTGCGCAAGGCAGCTATCGGCGTGCAGTACAAGGACATACCCGACGATGTCTACATGATGTTCATTGGCTGTCCGTTTGCCCAGAAGCCACTGACCAAGATGCCCGCCTGCGTGACATTCAACGAGTAGAGCCCCTCTCTCTACACAGATATATCGGCCGTCATGGCCTTAACGACAAGAGCAGCCCATCGGGGCTGCTCTTATTGTTAGGTTCCTATAGACCGTATGCTGCTGGGCGCTCTCAACTCATCAACTCGACGACTGAGGGGGTAAGCAGCGCGGTCAGTATGCCGTTGAGCGTGAGTCCGAGGCTGGCGTAGGCTCCCACAAACTCGTCGCGCTCCATCGCCACCGATGTGCCCACGGCATGCGATGCCGCTCCGAGCGACAGGCCCTTGGCCATAGGGTTGTGTATATGGCCCACCGCCATGAGCTTGAAGCCCACCACGCCGCCTATGAGTCCGGTTATCACGACGATGGCTGCCGTGAGCGACGGTATGCCGCCCAGTGTCTGCGTTACCTCCATCGCTATGGGCGTGGTCACCGACTTGCTGGCGAGCGACGCCACCACCTCGCGCGAGGCGCCGAGCATGCGCGCTGTCGCCACCACGCTGATGATGCCCACGATGCACCCCATCATCTGCGAAGCCAGTATCGGCAATATCTGCTTCTTGATCTGCGACAGCTGCAGATAGAGCGGCACTCCCAGAGCTACCACCGCAGGCTTCAGCCAGAACTCTATCATCTGTCCGCTTTTGTGGTAGGTGTCATAGGGTATGTCGCAAGCCGTGAGAAACGCTATCATCAGCCCTATCGCTATGAGTATCGGGTTGAGCAGGATGGACCCCGTGCGGCGCTGCAGCATCTTGGCACCCTGGTAGATGCCGAAGGTGAGCGCCAGGAGGAAGTACTCGTTGGTCAGGATTTGGTCAATCATGCTTGCTCCTTTCTTCCATCTTGTCCTTGATTTTGTCTGTTATCTTCTTCTCGCCCTTTGCCACCACCTGGTGGGTGTGGCCCGTGACCAGTAGCACCAGTGCGGTGCTTACCAGTGTGGCGCCGACGATGGGCAGGAGCTCTGCCCTAATCAGGTCGAAGTGCAGCATCAGCGCAACGCCTGGCGGCACGAAGAAGAAGCCCAGATTGGCTATCAGGAAGTCGGTAAGACCTCTTACCCATTCCAGTTTTATCACTTTTACCTTCAGCAGCAGCGTGAGCAGCAGCATACCTATGATGCTTGAAGGCAGTTTCACTCCGGTGAGCATCGTTATCAGCTCGCCCGCAGCCATACATCCGAAGAGGATGAAGCATTGTCTAACCATAATTTACACGATGAAGGGTTATCCTATTAACACTCTTATAATTGTAATCGGGTGCAAAGGTATATAAAATATCCGACATGGCGTGTACTCATGCCCCTAAACTTTAGGATAGCCCCCTTGCAGCCCCCGCGTTACGCCCCGCCATCGCCATCATGCCCTTGCGAGGCGTCGGGGCGTCGCAAGAGGTTGTGCAGCAGGCGTCTGCCGACCTCCTGTTGACCTCTGTCGGTTCGTATCTTATGTTACGGGCGCACGTGTCTTACGATACGTGTCCTCGTAACATAAGTCACGGACCCACGTATCGTATGACACGAGCCGCCAATGTGGCTCCGTGGCTCAGCCAGTGGGCCTGGCAGAACGCCGCCAACGACAGAGAGCAGCCTGTGGGGGCTGCTCTCGTGGTCTTGTAGGGTCGGTATGCTGGCGGGCGTCATCGGTCTTGCGCTATGGATGGTGCTACTGGTTCAGCCGGCGCTCTATCCACAGGCAGTCGTCATGGCTCAGCCGTCGGCTTGTCTCTGCCTCGAATTCGCGCTGGCTGCCTATGCGCTTGGCAGCAAGATGGTGCATGAGGTCGAAGAAAGCCTTGTCGCCGATGCGCTGCTGCAGGTCGTAGAGCAGAATAGCACCCTTGTGGTAGAAAGTGTGCTGCGAGCCCTCGGCCTGGCGGGCCAGGCCCTTGATGGGACAAGCTGTGCGTGCCCACTCGCGGTAAGCCTCTATATAGTCATCGAAGACGGCAGACCCCAAGTGCTGCTTTATGGCGCACAGCGAACTGTACTCGGCAAAGCTCTCGTTGAGCCAGTCTTCCCACTGGTCAGTGGGTGCCGATGACCACCAGAAGTGCCCAATCTCATGGGCAAGCAGCTGGTACAGCCATTCGTTGTAGCGCTGACAGCAGCAGACGATGAAATTGCGTCGGCTGTAGGCACCGCCGCCCCCTGCAGGAAAGAGGAATATACGCAGCTGGCGCCCGTTGGGCTCAAGGCGGTACAGACGGGCATAGTAGTCCATTATCTCGGCACTGCGGACAGCCACCGAGTCGGCATCGGCGTCGGGGAAGCCCAGCGATACCACCTCAATCTTACGGTTGTTGTGGCTGACGGTCTTCTGCTTGAGGTCGGGCGAGGCGATGATGGTGTAGTCGAAGCCCTCCCAGGGCTGCGCCATATGCCAGGAGTCGGCCTTGCGGCTGATGATGCCCGAGCCGGTAAGTTCGAAGCCAGGGGTGATGTGGATGTCTATGTTGGCGGTCGATGTCTCATGGTCGATGTCTATCGGATACCACCCCATGTAGTAGGTGAGCATGACCAGACTGCTGTCGCAGGCGGCAAAGCCATCTTCGGGTATGCTGTCGAGCCGGCAGGTATAGGCAGTGGTGATGCGCGCCGCTCCCCGCACTGTCCCGGCGTCTATGCGCAGCCGTCCCGATGGGCTTATCCAGGGTGCCTCGATGTCTCGGGCGAACTCGTAGCGGGCGGCTTGTCCATTGACAGCCACTCGTGACAGCTGGGTATGCCGCCATAGATAGAGGTCGGCATGGCTGTTGCCACGGAAGTCGATGTCAATGTCGGCCCGCACATCGATGCGCTTGGCGGCAACGTCTATGGTCAGGTCTATGTCGTAGCTGTTTACGATGGGGGTGTTGTCGAGCTTGGTGGCAGTGTCGGTCTGGCATGGTCGCGGCGACTCTGACGCTGCTTCTATCCTTGCCTTGCGCAATCGGTCTTTGACCTGGCTCCATCGGCTGTCGCTGTGGTAGGGCCTTAACCGAGGCTCGAGCAGCAGTTCGGGCAAGAGGTCAGCATCCCGGGCTCCGTAGAGAGTGGCCATACGGTCGAGACTGTAGAAGAGGCTGTCTTTGCAGCCTTGTCGGGCGAAGTTCATGGCATGCCCATACAGGGTGCTTTCGCTCTGGGATGCTGCGGCGATGGTCTGCAGCAAGGCGATGATGATGGCAATGGTTCTGGTTTTCATGTCGGGTGTTGAAAAGAAAACCTCGGCAGCACCACAGGGCGATGCCGAGGTCGTTATAGGGTGACGTGTGGATATTAATAACCGAATATCTGCTCGGTAGTCACGCGGTGGATGGGGCCAATCTTCTCGAGGGCTTTCATGTCGAGGCTCTTCTCGTCGCCCAGGATGATGTAGCGGTAGGGCTTCTTGGCCATGGTGCGCTGCTCAAAGTCGACCACGTCCTTGAGGGTCACGCCGGGCAGTGCCTGGTAAATCTTCTCGTTGAGGTCGTAATCGATACCCTTGAAGCGGGCTTCGAGATAGGCGTTGATGACACCAAACTTGGTGACTCTGTTGCTTGCCAACTGCTTGGTGAGAGCCTGCTTGGACAGGTTGAACGCCTTGTCGCTCTGCGGGATGGTGTCGAGTATCTCGTTGAAGGTGCGTATGCAGTCCATCATCTTGTCGTTCTGCGAGATGATATAGGTAATTCCGTACTCTGGATGCCCGGGCTTTGGCGAGTTGTTGTAGAACGCGCTGGCGCTGTATGCCAGTCCGCGTGCCTCGCGCAGCTCCTGGAAGACTACGGTGTTCATGCCTCCGCCGAAGTACTCGTTGAAGAGGGAGCTTACTGCTGCCTCGTCGGGGTTCCACGACTTGTTCTCATTGTGATACATTACGAGATAGATGTTCTTGGCGTCGTAGGGCGCAATCCACACCTCGTTCTGTGGAGTGGTCTGCTCCATGTAGTCGCGGTTCTTGAGCGGCTCAGCCATCTTCTTGGGAGTGGCGTGCTGCTTGTCGATGATGGCTGTGAGGTCCTTGACGCTGCGTGGGCCATAGTAGAGTATCTCGTGCTTGTATCCGGGCAGAGCCTTGATGAGGTCGATCAGGGTCTGTGGGTCGGTGGCACGCATCTGGTCAATGCTCATCCGGTTGAGCTGGCTGTTGTACTCGCCATACTGAGCCAGGGCGCGCAGGGCGTTGAAGTTGGCGCGCTGGTTCTTCTTGCTGTCTTCGCGGTCTTTGACATAGAGACCTACCACGTCGTCATAGGCCTGCTTGTCGGCCTTGGCGTTGTGCATCATGTCCTCGGCTATGGCGAGCGCCTTGGGCAGGTTCTCGTCCAGACCGCTGATGATGAGGCTCAGGTTGTATGTACCCACGCTGAAGCGGGTCTGGCATCCCAGCTGGTACAGCTCCTTGTTGATGTCGGCCAGCGTCTTGCTCTTGGTACCGATGTAGCTGAGATAGTCTGTGGCAATGGGGTAGCGGTTGTCGGCCGATGAGCCAAACTCCCAGCGCATTACCATGGTGCTGAGTCCATTCTCGGTGTTGTGCTTGTAGATGACGGGCAGTCCCTTCTTGGTCTTGGCGAAGGTGAGGTCGCGCTTGAAGTCTACAAACTGGGGCTGGATGGGCTCCACCTTAGCGTTCTTGATGTCGGTGAGGAACTGGCTCTGATACTCTCGGTTGCTGGGGATGGCGGTGATGGCTGGCTTGTCTATCTTCTTCTGCGTAGAGTCTACACCCTGACGCTTGTAGACGGTCACTACGCTCTCGGGCGAGAAGTAGCGGTTGGCAAAAGCCACAATCTGGTCTTTGGTAATGCGCGACACGCGGTCGAGGCTGGTCACCACATCTTCCCACTTCTGGTCGTTGATGAAGGCGTTTACAAACATGTCGGCGCGCGAGTCGTTGCTCTCCAGGGCGCGATACTGCTGCACCTTGTAGTTGTTGATGACCGAAGCGAGCAGATTGTCGTCAAACTCTCCCTTCTTCAGTCGTTCCATCTGGTCAAGCAGCAGGGCTCGGGTGTCTTCGAGCTTCTGTCCCTTTACGGGGATGGCGATGAGGTTGAAGCTGCCGTAGTCGTGCAGACCCTGGTAGCCGGCATAGGCATCCATAATCTTCATGGGCTGTACCAGGTTGAGGTCTATCAGACCCGCCTTGCCATTGTAGAGCAGTCGGCCCATGAGCTCGAGCGTGTCGGCAGCGGCACTGTTGGCCTGGGGCATACGCCATGCCATAGCCACCATCTCGGCCTCCTGGCCAATGACGCTACTGTCGCGTGGGGCGGTGATGGGCTTCTCTGGCGCATACTCCGGACGGCTGAGGTTGGTATTGGGCTTCCAGTCGCCGAAGTACTGGTCGATGGTGGCGATGACCTTGTCGGGGTCCATGTCGCCCGCCATGCAGATAGCCACATTGTTGGGAGCGTAGTAGCGGCTGAAGTAGTTCTTGATGTTGACAATCGAGGGGTTCTTCAGGTGCTCCTGTGTACCGATGGTGGTCTGCGTGCCGTAGGGATGGGTGGGGTAGAGCAGCTTGTTGAGTGCTCCCCACATCTTGCGGTTGTCCTGCGCCAGTCCTATGTTGAACTCCTCGTAGACAGCCTCGAGCTCGGTGTGGAAACCGCGTATCACCATGTGCTTGAAGCGGTCGCTCTGGATTTTGGCCCAGTTGACCACCTCGTTGGAGGGAATGTCCTCGACATAGCAGGTCACGTCGTTGCTGGTGTAGGCATTGGTACCCTCGGCTCCGATAGACGACATGAGCTTGTCGTACTCATTGGGGATGTTGTAGCGGGCTGCCAGCTGCGATACCGAGTCTATCTCGTGATAGGCCTTGCGGCGCTGCTCGGGATCGGTCATCTTGCGGTAGCTCTCGTAGCGCTGCTCTATCTCGTCGAGGTAGGGCTTCTCCTTGGCGTAGTCGGTGGTGCCAAACTGCTGGGTTCCCTTAAACATAAGGTGCTCCAGATAGTGAGCTAGACCGGTGGTCTCGGCTGGGTCGTTGCGCGAACCGGTGCGCACGGCGATGTAGGTTTGGATGCGTGGCTTCTCCTTGTTTACACTCAGATACACTTTCAGACCATTGTCAAGCGTGTAGATGCGACTCTGCATGGGGTCGCCCTTCACAGTCTGGTACTTGTAGTCCTTGGCGATGGCTTGCAGCGCCGAGGCCAGCAGGACCAAACCTAAAGCCAGGCCGCGGCCCAGCATACTCATAAAGGTTCTGTTCATATTGATATTTGATGATAATATTGTTACCTATTATTATAATAGACGCATGAACGGCTGGATTTGTTACGATTTTAACATACTTTTTGACAGTGGCGTCAGTTCTCGTAGTCTATCTCGTGGTCGAGCAGATTGATGAAGTCGTCGAAGACCTCGCGCTCCACGTCGCCCATATTGAACTCCTTCTCGGCGTCCTTGCGTATCTCGCTTATCCACATACGGCGCGCCTCTACATAGTCGGTATGTATGCGGTCTATGTCGGCTTGGGTGATGTGGTCTATGTGGTAATAGTCGAGTATAAGTCTGTAAGTCCACGCCCACTGATAGTCGCGGTAACGGCCGTCGATGGCTACAAACTCGTCGATGATGCTTTGCACGTCGTCGAGGGTGCCGTCCTTAATCTGCTCGATAAGCCGCTGTTCCTCGCTCTCGGGCAGCAAGAGTCCAGAGAGGTCGCTCCAGGCACCTTCGCCTATGGTCGATGCGGGCGGCTCTACGGCTCCGTAGCGCTTGAGCACACGCTTGACCACGGCACCCATATAGATGCGCAGCGCCATGTCGTAGTGGCTGATGCCCATGCGCAGCGACGAGGCGTTGATGACATACTCGTGGTAGTTGTAGGTCGACACGTTGTCGCCCGATGCCTCACGCAGCCGCTCCAGGATGGCTTTGCCCTGTATGACCTCGTTGACGGAGAAGGGCGAGAGCCAGTCGAAGTTGACGATGCTGCGGTGCTTGCTCAGCGGACGTATGTCGCGCTTGGGCCACTTGCGTATGTCGCGATACAGACCTACCGTGGTGAGGTTGCGTCCGGGCGAGAGATACATCGTGTCGCCATAGGCAATGAGGTAGGAGAACGGTATGCAACGCGTATCGGGATGATACATCAGTTTGCCGAAGCACACGGAGAACGTGCCTATCTTGGCGGGCATCAGGATATAGGCTCCGCTGGCTGTCTTGGCACCTCGCTCGAGTATGCCGTAGTGCATGGGGCCCATCTTGTAGGCATGGTTGGAGAAGTTGGTGGCAGAACCGGCGTTGTAGAAAGAGAACTGCCCGCCGATGAGCAACGAACTCTTGTGGTGTGAGGCGGTAAAGGGTCCGCAGAAGGCGGCGCAGGCTTCACCGTTGCTCATATATGAATTGGCGAAGAAGATGCTCTGCGAGGCGGTAAATCCGTTGCTTATCTTGCAGGCTTCGCCCACGAAGCAGTCTTGCATCTTGACCGAGTTGATGACCGACGAGCCGTCGGAGATGATGGAGTTTTCACAGATTACACCTGTGCCGATATAGACGGGCTGTCCTACGCTCTGCAGGGTGCAGTCGCTGAGTCGTGAGGCACCGCTTATCTCGCAGTCGGGCCCTATCACCGAGTTGATGATTTCCTTGGTGTTGACGATCTTGACTCTCTCGCCGATGGTGCCGCGGTCGGGCATGGTGCAGTTGATTTCCTCGCGTATGAGCCGATAGATGGTGTCGCGCAGGTGATGGTCGCTGTGGTGCTTGACCATGAAGGCGGCAAACTGGCTGTTCAGGAGTCCGAACATCATGATGTTGCCTTCGCCCACCTCGTTGAGCACCGACACCACGTTGCCCTGGCCGAAGGTGGCGCCCTCGATGGTCTCCATCACACAGACGTTGGAGATGTAGCAGTTGGCTCCGATGGTGTAGTTGTTGATGTAGTTGCCTATGTTCTCTATCAGACAGTTGTCGCCGATAGTCACATTGCGCAGGGTGGCATTGCGTATGCCCGAGTGCTTGCTGAAGCCGGGGGTCACCTCAATGGTACGCTCGAAGACGCCAAGGCTGACGTCGCCGTAGAACATCACGTTGCGCAGATAGTCGGGCGTGAAATCTTCGCTCACGCTTACGGCAGTCCAGTCTTCAGCCTGGCAGCCGTTGAGTTCCAGGATATTAATCTCCTGTTCGCTTAATAGTCGCTGCATAGTTCATGGATAAAATGTTATACTTATTCTTCAGATGGATATAAAAAGTCGTTGTAGGGATATTTCTGAACATGGAGCTCGCGGATTTTGCGATAAAGCACATCGCGGAAGTGGTCTATGTTCTCTCGCTCACGGGCAGAGATGAAGATACAGTTGTCGCTCATCTTGGCCATCCACGTATGGCGCAGCTCGTCGAGCGTAATGTTTTCGCGGGTCATCGGGGTGAGGTCGTCTGCCTCTTTCTCGACCCAGTGGTAATTGTCTATCTTGTTGAAGACAAACACCGCCTTGTCTCGTGGTCCCATCTTGGTCCGCAGCTTATTGATCTTGCTCACATAGTTTCTGCGAGCTACCTCGTCCATACGATCATTTGTACTGTCTGGCTCAACGATGATAGCCCATATTTTTCTGTTGTTACAGTTGATGATTTGGCTGACATACGGCGGAAACTGTGCATTGGGAGCTTCTGGTGAAAAATAGGACTCACCTGGTCCTTCCAATATTTGACACACGGTCTTTCCTGTATCCGACTTCACCTTAGCCAACATAAAGTTGACATGTGACGTTGATTTTGCCGCGTTGTCGCTATTGACAATCGCGTCAAAATTTTCGCATAGTCCCCTATAAACTGAATCATAAGCTGGACGAAAAGAGGGATCCAGTTCTACCGTATAACCTTGTTTCTTCAAATAGCGCGTCAAACGCACCAAGATCATCGTCTTGCCACATGAAAAGGGGCCAAAGAAAACCACTATCGGAGCATCGTGGTCCGCAATGGTAACCTTTATTTTAGTTGCATCGGCGATTTCTTCGGGACTCAACCCCTCTTTGTTTTTCAAAACGATCTTTTCACCGTCCTGCAGCAGCTCAGCATCTACATTATTTGTATTGTTCATTTCTCTGCTCACCTCGGGAGAAGGATTCTGTCCCTGAGGTTTTCCTATTGGCATATCTGGCATATTTTTATCATATTAAAAATTAAACGTATTTTTTTTCTTAAATGCAAGGGTGAAAAAGATGAAAGCGGCGACATCCACCAAGATTGACCCAAGTACCCAAAGGCCAAAGCCATAACCCGCATACTGACCCGCCAGGAAATCTTTCCACACATCAACGACGCTAATCATTCGCTTCACCTTAGTTATAGGGGTATCAGCCGTATAGGCGGCCTCATCAACCTTAGAAGAGAAATTGACGAAATCACGATTTTTCTTCACAGTATTATACGCCGTATTGAGCTTTTCGCAAACACCTTCAATATCATTTGCATCGCGTAGGTCGATTTTCCTTTCGTCAATATATTTCTTGACTAAAGCCAAATTCTTATCGACACCCCTCACTTCCTTAATATTATCTGTATTGGGGGTCAGTATAAACTTCATGATGTGCGATGCACGCTCATCTGTAAGAGGGATAATCTTGTGGCGATAAGCGACACAAAGGCGCTCCCTGTCCTGCTTAGAAGTTCCCTTATAACTCAGAGGCTCTATTGTGGCCACTCCCAACACGGCCGCTATCTTTCTCCTAATTTCCCGAGATTTTGGTCCATCACCAGGATTGGCCTCATTCATGATTTCCGCCCTCAACTCGCCCAAAAGCACAGTTATATTATTACGCAATTCATTTACCTTGATTTGCGCCTGCGCTTCATTGTTGGTATTGTTTTTGACCTGCCCCAAATACCCTCTCGTCACAGAAATATCCGTATTGACCTTGTCATTGATTACTGTATAATAGAAGAAAGTATGTGTGTTGGTCGGCATACTAA
>OKSI01000749.1_pt1 | contig 11606 bp, 7 predicted proteins | sample 1606221 | NCBI WGS metagenome assembly OKSI01 (sample SAMEA3879540, study PRJEB24766) | human gut metagenome | biome: human-associated habitat; feature: feces | place: USA | collected 1985/1987 | reverse complement strand
CTCAACACGTCCGTCACCCCGCCGTTCCAGATCGAGGACGGCATCGAGACCAGCGAGGACACCCGCCTGCGCTATCGCTATCTGGACCTCCGCCGTCCCGAGATGATGGCCAACCTCAAGCTGCGCTCCGACTTTACCTTTGCCATTCGCGAGGCACTGCACAACCGTGAGTTCATGGAGGTCGAGACGCCCTCCCTGTTCAAGTCCACGCCCGAGGGCGCCCGCGACTTCATCGTTCCCAGCCGCATCCAGCCGGGCAACTTCTACGCCCTGCCGCAGTCCCCGCAGCTTCTGAAGCAGCTGCTCATGGTCGGTGGCGTTGAGCGCTACTACCAGGTTGCCAAGTGCTTCCGCGACGAGGACCTGCGTGCCGACCGTCAGCCCGAGTTCACCCAGGTCGATATCGAGATGTCCTTCGTGGACCAGAACGATGTCATGAGCGCGCTCGAAGAGGTTCTTGCCGATGCCTTCGGTCGCATGGGTGTCGAGATGCCCACGCCGCTGCGTCGCATGAACTACTGGGAGGCCATGGACACCTATGGCTCCGACAAGCCCGATACCCGCTACGGCATGCACCTGGTCGACCTGACCGACATCTTTGCCAACTCCAAGTTCAAGGTCTTCGCGACCGCTGCGAACGAGGAGGGCTCTGTCGTCAAGGCCATCAACGCCAAGGGCGCCGGTGCCTGGGCACGTGCCAAGATCGATAAGCTCGCCGGCGTGGCCTCCACGTTTGGCGCCAAGGGCCTGGCCTGGATCGCCTTCCGCGAGGACGGCTCCATCAACAGCCCCATCGTCAAGTTCTTCTCGGACGAGGAGATGGCCGCTCTGCGCGAGCGCATGGACGTCGAGCCCGGCGACCTTGTGATGTTCGCCGCCGGTCCGCGCCTGCTCTCTGACGAGATCCTGGGCGGCATGCGCTCCCACATGGCCAACGCGCTCGAGGTCAAGCGTGAGGGTCACGATTTCCTGTGGGTCGTCAACTTCCCGCTGTTCCACTGGGATGAGGACCGCAAGGCTTACGCTGCCGAGCACCAGCCGTTCACCCTGCCGACCGAGACCGACATCGCCAAGATCGAGGCCGATCCGCTGGCAGCCGGTTCGTGCACCTACGACTTTGTCATGGACGGCTTTGAGGCCGGCGGCGGCGGTATGCGTATTCACAACGCCGAGATGCAGATGTCCATGCTCAAGCTCCTGGGCTTTACCGAGGAGCGCGCCGAGTCGCAGTTCGGCTTCCTCATGGAGGCCCTCAAGTTTGGTGCGCCCCCGATGGGCGGTTTCGCTCTGGGCCTGGACCGCGTGTGCATGCTGCTCACCGGTTCCGACTCCATCCGCGACGTCATGGCGTTCCCCAAGACGGCCAGCGGCTCCGACCTCATGTCGGGCGCCCCGAGTGCCGTTAGCGGCGCCCAGCTCAAGGACGTCAGCCTGCGCCTGATGTAGGCGAGCGGCTACATATTGCCCGCAACGAGGGAAGGACGTGCGCCTTCCCTCGTTTTTTTATACACCGAGATTGTGAGGGCATGGGATGACCGGGCGTCGCGGAAAGTGCATCCCGAAATCTGCATCCAGAACGGGTCGCGCTTTCCCAAAGGGAGTCCTCTGGGAAAGCGCGACCCAGAATTCGGCAAAATAATGGGGCACAGTTTCCGGTTGAGCTGTCTAACGGAAACTGTGCCCCAGAATGAGCGCTCAAAACGGAACAGGCTTTCCGCAACAACTGTCTGGCGGAAAGCCTGCCCCAGTTTCTTATAGCGAGTCTCTCTGGATCAGCTGCATGTGCATCACGGAGGTGGTGGGCTCGGCACCCTTGATCATGTCGAGCGCAATGTTGGCGGCCATGTGGCCTTCTTCGCGCAGGGGCTGGCGGACGGTCGTGAGTGCGGGGACGGAGCGCGTCGCAATCTCGTGATCGTCGAAGCCGACGACAGAAACGTCCGCCGGAACGGATAGGCCTGCCTCGTTGAGTGCGGTGATGACGCCAGCCGCGATACGGTCCGATCCGCAGAGCACGCCATCGAAAGCGATCTCGCGCGCGAGGATCTGGTGCATGGCCTGATAGCCGTCTCCGTTGTTCCAGCCGGTATAGATAACGTTTGCGTCTGGGAGGTCTTCGCCCAAGACGGCACGGTAGCCGCGCAGGCGGTCGACAACAGCGGGGTTGTCTTGCGGTCCCAACACGGCGACGATATCTTTGCGCCCGCGTTCCTTCATGGCGAGTGCCGCAAAGTGTCCGCCCTCTTCGTCGTCAGAGTAGACCGTCGAGAACACATCGCGATAGGGGTGGCCCTCGAGCTGGCCGCACAACACGGTGGGTACGCCCAGCTCGCGCAGCACCTCGAGCAGCTCGCTGCCCTTGTAGGGGGAGACGTCGATCACGGCGTCGAACGAGCGGCGCTCAAAGTGCTCGCGTGCGCGGTTGCGCTCATGCGTAGAAGACGCCTGCAAGATAACGGGCAGATAGGACGACTCCGACAGTTCCTCGGTAATGCCGCTCAAAAACTCGCTATAGGTGGGGTCGCTGAAGAGTTCACTCAGGGGCTCGGTCACGAGCACGGCGATGATTTCCGTGCGCCCGACAGCGAGCGCTCGGCCACGAGCGTTGGGGACAAAATTGACTTCCTTGGCCGCCGCGCGGACGCGCTTTTTGGTTTCCTCGCTAATGCGGGGCGAATCGTTGAGGGCGCGCGATGCCGTGGAGCGCGACACGCCGGCAGCTGCGGCAACCTCGGCAAGCGTAGGTGCGGTGCGAACTGGTTGGGTCATGGCGTCTCCTGGAGAATGCGGTCGATGTTGTCGCTGATACGGGCTGGTGCGGATACAGCTTACTATAGTGCGCCTGAACAGCGTTCATGATATCCGGTGATCGGTGTCGTTTTGCAACCAAGCCGCAATCGAATATGTCTCGTATGGGTGAGATATCAGCGGGCGTGGCGGTTGCCTACGAGCTTAAACGATGTCTTGCGCTGAGTTTCGATACTCAGGGTGACATAAGTGTCGCGGTTGTACAACCGGTTGCACCGTTAACCCGACCAAATCGACCGTTCAGCGGACAACCGGTTGCACAGTATTTTGCATCGCCCGTAAGATAAGGACAACCGGTTGCACAAGAATCACTACGATGACGAAGGAGCATCACCATGGACGCCATTAACGATTGGGAAAACCAAGCGCTCACCCACAGGAACCGCCTGGCACCCCATGCGTACTTTATGGGTTACGAGACCGCCGATCTCGCTGCAACGTACAGCCGCGAGCTGTCGCGCGGGTTTGTCCAGCTGTCCGGCTCGTGGCAGTTCCGTCTCTTTGAGGGCCCCGCGGCCGTCTCCAACGAGGAGCTCTCCACGTACGAGCCCGAGTGGGATCACGTGGAGGTTCCGCACCTGTGGCAGGTAGACGGCTATGGCAACCTTGCCTACACCGACGAGGGCTTCCCGTTCCCGGTGGATCAGCCGTTCGTTCCCTCCGACGACCCCACAGGCGTCTACCAGCGCATCGTCAACCTTCCCGCCGTGCCTGCCGGCGCTCGCGAGATCATTCGCTTTGACGGCATCGAGAGCTATGGCGAGCTCTACGTCAACGGCAAGTTTATCGGCATGACCAAGGGCTCGCGCCTGTCTGCCGAGTTCGACGTGACCGACGCGCTTGTCGAGGGCGACAACCTGTTTGCGGTCAAGGTTCTGCAGTACAGCGATGGTAGCTATATCGAGGACCAGGACATGTGGTGGGCCTCGGGCATCTTCCGCGATGTGTACCTTATGCAGCGTCCCGCCGCGCACCTGGTCGACTTTAGGTTCCGCACGCACCGCGAGGGCGATGCCGCTCTGATCACGCTCGATACGGCGGCCGAGGGCGCTTCCCGCGTCGTGTTTACACTCAGCGATGGCGAGAACGTGGTGGCTACAGGTGAGTGCGTCGACGGCCATGCCGAGTGCAGCGTGACCGATGCCCACTTCTGGAATCCCGAGGACCCCTTCCTCTATGACCTTACGTTTGAGGTCTACGACGGTGACCAGGTCAGCGAGTACGTCCCGCATCGCCAGGGCCTTGCCGAGGTGACGGTCGAGGGCAATCATATCTACCTCAACGGCACCTACTTTAAGATGCATGGCGTCAACCGCCACGATCACGACGATCACAAGGGCCGCGCCGTGGGCCTCGATCGCATGCGCCGCGACCTGGAGCTCATGAAGCAGCACAACATCAACGCGGTGCGCACGTCCCATTACGCCAACGACCCGCGCTTTTACGAGCTGTGCGACGAGTATGGCATCATGCTGGTCGCCGAGACCGATATGGAGAGCCACGGCTTCGAGAATATCGGCAATATCGCCCTGGTCACCGACGACCCGGCATGGGAGCCGGCCTACGTCGACCGCATTGAGCGCCTGGTGATGCAGGAGCGCAACCACGCCTGCATCATTATGTGGTCGATGGGCAACGAGAGCGGCTATGGCTGTAACATCCGCGCGATGTACGCCAAGGCTCACGAGCTCGACGGTCGTCCGGTCCACTACGAGGAGGACCGCAACGCCGATAGCGTCGACGTCATTTCCACGATGTACTCCCGTGTGTCGCAGATGAACGACTTTGGCGAGCATCCGTTCCCCAAGCCGCGCATTAACTGCGAGTACGGTCACTCCATGGGCAATGGCCCCGGAGGCCTGTCCGAGTACCAGGAGGTCTTCGATCGCTGGGATTGCATCCAAGGCCAGTTTATCTGGGAATGGTGCGACCACGGTTTGGCTGCTGTGACCGAGGACGGCGTTGCCTACGATATGTACGGTGGCGACAATGGTGATTACCCCAACAACAGCAACTTCTGCATCGATGGCATGGTGTTCCCTTGGCAGCAGCCGAGCCCGGGCCTCACTGAGTATGGTCAGGTCATCTGCCCGGTTCGCATGGCTTATGACGCCGAGGCGGGCGAGCTGACTGTCACCAACAAGCGTTGGTTTACCACCCTCGAGGATGTCTGCCTGTCGGCCGAGACCCTGGTGGACGGCGACGTGGTCTGCCGCAAGACGCTCATGCCCGGTGCGGTTGCCCCCGGCGAGTCCGTCCAGCTTCCGCTAGTGATTCACGAGGCCGCGGTAGGCGAGACCCTGCTGACCGTGCGCGCCTACACCATGGCCGCTCACGTCTGGTGCGAGCCGATGTTCCAACTGGGTGCAAGCCAGTTTGCCATCGCCAACCATTCGGCGCCGGCCATCGCTGCCCCCGCTCGTCCTGAGCTTACGGTCGAGGAGACCGAGCAGGAGATCCACATTCACTCCCTCAACGGCGAGCTGACCTTCAGCAAGGTAAACGGTACCGTGAGCGAGTGGAAGGCATCCGGCCGCGACGTCATGGCCTCTGGTCCCCAGGTTGGTTTTTGGCATCCGCTCGTCGACAACCACGCCCAAGAGTATGACTCCCTGTGGAAGGACAACTTCATCGATGTGATGCAGACGTCTACCCGCAAGGTTTCTTGGAAGCAGGACGGCAATGCGGTCGTCGTTACCGTGAGCCAGCGTATTGCTCCTCCCGTCCGCGCGTTCGGCATGCGCGTCGAGCTCGTCTATACCGTGCTTCCGAGTGGCCGCGTCGACCTCAAGGTTTCCGGCGAGCCCTACGGCGACTATTCGGACATTATCCCGCGCATCGGCATCTCCTTCGAGGTTCCCGGTTGTGATCGTGCCGTCGAGTGGTATGGCCACGGCCCGGGCGAGAACTATCCGGACTCGCTGCGCGCCAACCCGGTCGGTCATTACCGCACTACGGTCGACGACATGTTCACGCCCTACGTTATGCCCCAGGACTGCGCCAACCGCGAGGGTACCCGCTGGGTCGCCCTGCGCTCCAGCCACGGTGACGGTCTGGTCGTGACGCGTCCGAGCGACGCCGCTTCCAATCCGTTCTCGTTCTCCGCATGGCCCTATAGCTGCGAGGCTATCGATAACGCCAAGCATGTCTACGATCTTGTCCCGGGCGACACGGTTACGGTCAACATCAACGACCAGCTGCTCGGCCTTGGCTCGAACTCTTGGGGTTCCGAGGTGCTCGATTCCTATCGCACCCGTTTTGAGAGCTTCAGCTTTGAGGTGTCCCTGCGACCGCTGACGTCTGCCGATCTGGCTCAGGCGCTGGCACCCATTAAGGAGGCATAAGTCATGCATATCTTTAACTCGCGTGCCGATTTCGACGCCCAGATGAAGTCCGTCAAGAAGTGGATGCGTACCGGTCAGGCACTCGACGGCGTTTCTGAACTGCAGCACGATGTGGCGTACTCTATCGGCGACTCGCTGGTGTATTGGTGGGTGAACGCCCACGAGGCGGCTACTGCCGATCTGGTCGGTCACCGTCGCTACCATGCCGTGCTCGCCCCGCTCGACGGCAATCTGACCGTTGAGGTGGCTTCCAAGGCCGATCTTACCTGTACGCGCGCCTACAGCGATATCGATGATCGCGAGCGCTTTGAGGGTACGGGGGAGACCGTGACGATTCCCACCGGCGGCGTTGCCGTCGTCGAAATTGACGAGGCCTACCGTGTCGTGGCCGATGCCGCGGATCCCCGCGTCGTGGTACTGCACGTGACAGTCGAAGGTTATTCCTTCCCCAACAAGTAGTATTCGTCCGTTTGGACGTTTGCTTCGCGCCGTTAAGGGGGATGGCTTTGTTGACTCCCTTTTCCCCATTCCCCTTAGCAGGTGCGCCGTCCGTGTTTGCACTTGCAGCTCGGACGGGTTTAGATGACATTTAACAGATGATTGGGAGGGCTTATGAGCTCTGAAAAACGAGGAACGATTGGTTCGTTCGCTCTGCTGGGCATGACGGTCGCCGCCGTGTTCGGTATCAAGAACATCATCAACAACAACGCGGCCATCGGCTTGGCAGCTGCGCCGTCGTTCTTCTTCGCCACGCTTTTGTACTTTGTCCCCTATACCCTGGTTACCGCCGAGTTCGTCGGCCTCAACAAGGACTCCGAGTCTGGCGTGTACGCATGGGTTAAGACCTCGATGGGTGGTCGCTGGGCGTTCCTGACGGCATTTAGCTACTGGTTCGTTAACCTGTTCTTCTTTGCGTCCGTCCTGCCCAACGTCATCATCTACGCGAGCTACGTGTTCTTTGGTGCCAACGCCGAGCTTTCGCAGCTGTGGATCACCATTATCGAGATCGTCGTCTTTGCTATCGCCACGTGGGTTTCGACCAAGGGCGCTAAGTGGATCGGCTCCATTTCCTCCTTCGGTTCGACCGCGGCTCTCGGCCTGACCGCCGTGTTCATCCTGCTGTCCCTGGCTGCTGCCTTTGGCGGCGTTGAGTTCGCTACGGCTCCTACTCCCGCTAACATGGCTCCCGACATGAGCAACTTCGCAACTGCGTGGGGCTTCTTCGGTACGCTTGCCTGGATCATCCAGGGCGTTGGCGGCGCTGAGTCCGTCGGCGTGTTCCTTAACGACCTTAAGGGCGGCGTCAAGGCCTTCGTGCGCACCGTCGTTATCGCCGGCCTGACCATCGGCCTTCTGTATGCAGGCGCTTCGCTGCTGGTTAACCTGTTCATCCCCGAGGGCGGCGTTGCCATCTCCACCGGCATCTTCGACGTGTTCGGCGCTGTCTTTGCCCACTTTGGCATTCCCATGGAAGTGTCCACGCGCGTCATCGGCCTGATCCTTCTCGCCGCTACGCTGGGCTCCCTCATGATGTGGACCTCCGCTCCCATCAAGGTCTTCTTCACCGAGATCCCCAAGGGCGTCTTTGGTAGCAAGATCGTCGAGCTCAACGAGCATGGCATTCCTGCCCGCGCCGCTTGGCTGCAGTTCGCCATCGTCGTCCCCATCCTAATCATCCCTGCTTTGGGCTCCGGTAACCTCGACGACCTGCTCATGATCGTCACCAACATGACGGCTGCCACCGCTCTGCTCCCGCCGCTGCTGATTTTGCTTGCCTACTTTATGCTGCGCAAGAACTTCGACGCTGCTCCCCGTGGTTTCCGCATGGGCTCGCGCAGCTTTGGCCTGGTCGTTGCCGCATTCCTGCTTGTGGTCTTCTGCTTCGTGCTTGTCTGCGGCACCATTCCGCTCGATCAGCCGCTGTGGCTGACGCTGGTCTACAACGTTGGCGGTGTGGTTGTCTTCCTGGGCCTTGCCGTGATGTGGTACAACCGCTATATCAACCGTCTGCGCGAGACCGATCCCGAGGCCGCCGAGAGCGAGCTGCGCCCCTCCGTCCTCGACATGATGGAGTAGCGGCTAGGATTAATCTACGGCTGTGGAATAAATCGATTCCCTTTCCTAAGGAGGGGCCTTACGAGGCCCCTCCTTTTGTGTTTTGGGGCATGGTTTTGGACCCCGTGTTCAAAAAATGCCAAATATGAGTACTGCTGCAAAAAAGGTGCCATATTTTTCGGTCTGTTTTGAGCGAAAATGGGCTCACAATCAATTTATCTAACCCCCTTAAAGGGCGTTTGACAGCTTTCAACCTCTTCGAATCGCTCAAATTAGGCAATTTGCTCTCGATTTTGCTGCTACTAAATTGGTGGCAGTACTCATATTTGCCACTTTTTGCCCACGAGGTGTTCAGAGGAGCTCTCGACAAGCATCTAACGCTACAATAGCTACCACGTGGCTGGGTTTGCCGGCCGAATGTGCGATGTCGTGGGAGGGGACATGGTCGAGTTTACAAAGACGATTAAAGATCCGTTGGGATTGCATGCCCGCCCGGTTGCGCTGCTTTATGACATTATCGCCAAGCATCGTAGTGACGTGTCGGTTTCGATTGGCAATCGTCATGTCGATGGCCGCGACGTTATAGGGCTCATGGCACTCTGTGGCGAATGTGGCGAGGACATCGTGTTCCGCGTTTCGGGCGTGGATGAGGCCTCCTGTGTCACATCGATCAGAAATCTCTCGCTCTAAGCATGATAGGGCGCGGTAAAGGATGGTCCTTTGCCGCGCCTTTTTGTTTCATATAGGAAACTTTTTCGAAATCTGAATGGGGACCCTTTCCAAAAAGTTAACCACGTGCTAGTTTACTATAGCGAACATAGACGTGGTTAACTTTTTACGCGTCGATGTTGAGGACGAACTGACGTTAGGAGCAACTCATGTCTTGCGGACCGCAGATGCCGGCCATGCCGCTTTCGATGGTAAAAGCGGGCGAAACCGTGCGCGTGTCTCGTGTAAAGGGCAATGAGGACATGAAACACCACCTCAAGGACCTCGGCTTTGTCGAGGGCAACGAAATCCACGTGGTGAGCTCGAGTGGTGCCAATATCATCGTCACGGTGCTGGGCGCACGTTTTGGCATCGATTCCAAGGTTGCCATGCACATCATGACCGTCGGTTAGTCTGCAGCATTTCATAAAAACCGAAAGGGGGACAAGAGGATGAAGACGTTGGGTGACGTTAAGGTGGGCGAGAGCTCCACCATCGTCAAGCTTCACGGTGAGGGTGCGCTTCGCCGCCACCTTATGGACCTGGGGCTCATCAAGGGCACTTCGTTCAAGGTCGTGAAGGTCGCACCGCTCGGTGATCCGGTCGAGATCAACGTGCGCGGCTACGAGCTTTCCATCCGCAAGGAGGAGGCGGCCGTCGTCGAGGTCCAGTAAGGGCTCGCGGCGTATATTTCTGCAGATAAAGTTAGGTATTTCTAACTTAATGCAGCAACTTTAAAGCACATTATCCAGCCCGTGCGGAGAAAGCAGCGCGGGCGCACAAGGAAGAAGGATTGAATGGCGGATTCTCAGATCCATGTCGCGCTGGCGGGTAACCCCAACTGCGGCAAGACCACGCTTTTCAACCTGATCACCGGCGCCAACGGCTACGTTGGCAACTGGCCCGGCGTCACGGTTGAGAAAAAGGAAGCCAAGCTCCTAAGCGACAAGAACGTTACCATCACGGACCTCCCTGGCATCTACTCGCTTTCCCCCTACAGCCCCGAGGAGCAATGCTCGCGCGATTACCTCATGAGCGGCGAGCCCGATGTTGTCGTCCAAGTTGTCGATGCCACCAACCTCGAGCGCAACCTGTACCTGGCGCTTCAGGTTATCGAGACCGGCCTGCCCGTGGTCGTTGCCCTCAACATGGCCGACTTGGTCGAGAAGAACGGCGACAAGATCGACACGGACAAGCTCTCCAAGAAGCTCGGCTGCCCGGTTATGATGATCTCCGCTCTTAAGAACAAGGGCATCAAGGAGCTCTTCGAGCAGGTCAAGAAGTCTGCAGCTTCCAAGGGCCAGGTGCCGGAGCACAAGTTCGACTCCTCCATCGAGGACGTTCTTGACCACATCGAAAACAATCTGCCTGCGAGCGTTCCCGCTAACAAGCGCCGCTATTACGCCGTCAAGCTGTTCGAGCGTGATGCGGACGCCTGCAAGCTCATCAACCTCACCAAGGAGAAGGCCGCTCGCGTGGAGGAGCTGGTCGCTCAGTGCGAGCAGGACTGCGACGACGATGCCGAGTCCATCATCACCGGTGAGCGCTACGGCGTGATCGCACACATCATCGACGAGTGCCTCACCAAGGCCCCGGCCAAGATGAGCACCTCCGAGAAGATCGACCGCGTGGTTACCAACCGTATCCTGGGCCTGCCGATTTTTGTCGTCATCATGTTCTGCGTGTACTACATCGCCGTTTCCACCTTGGGTGGCACGGTGACGGACTTCACCAACGACCAGCTCTTCGGCACCGACGGCTGGTACGTGCTCGGTCAGGGCCGCGACGCTTACGACGCGGCTGTCGAGGCCGCGGGTGACGACGCCGACTCGGTCGACCCGGCACAGTACGGCCCCTATGTCCCGGGTATCACCACCATGGTGCACGATGCCCTCGTGGCGGGTGGCACCGAGGACGGTGGCCTGGTCGATTCGCTGGTCTGCGACGGCATCGTTGGCGGCCTGGGCGCCATCTTCGGCTTTGTGCCGCAGATGTTCCTGCTGTTCGTGATGCTGTCCTTCCTGGAGGACTGCGGCTATATGGCGCGGGTGGCCTTTGTCATGGACAAGCTGCTGCGGAAGATCGGCCTTTCCGGAAGAAGCTTCGTGCCCATGCTGGTGGGCTTCGGCTGCTCAGTGCCCGCCATCATGTCCACCCGGACACTGGCCTCGGAGCGGGACCGACGGATGACCATCCTGCTGACGCCCTTCATGAGCTGCTCTGCCAAGATCTCCATTTACGCCTTCTTCACCGCCGCCTTCTGCCCCAAGTATCAGGCGCTGGTGATGATCTCCCTGTATCTGCTTGGCATCATGATCGGCATTGTGGCGGCCCTCATTATGAATCAGACGGCCTTCCGGGGCAAGCCCGTGCCCTTCGTCATGGAGCTTCCCAACTACCGCCTTCCCAGCCTTAAAAGCGTGGCTCTGCTGCTGTGGGAAAAGGCCAGAGACTTTTTGGAGCGGGCCTTTACCGTGATTTTTCTGGCCACTATCATCATCTGGTTCCTCCAGAGCTTTGATACCCGGCTGAACGTGGTCACTGACAGCGCCGACAGTTTGCTGGCCCTCATCGGTCAGTGGATCGCGCCGGTGTTCGCCCCCCTGGGCTTTGCGGACTGGCGCTGCGCCACCTCCCTGATCTCCGGCTTCATCGCCAAGGAGTCCGTGGTCAGCACGCTGGAGATCCTGC
>OKSI01000748.1_pt1 | contig 11608 bp, 8 predicted proteins | sample 1606221 | NCBI WGS metagenome assembly OKSI01 (sample SAMEA3879540, study PRJEB24766) | human gut metagenome | biome: human-associated habitat; feature: feces | place: USA | collected 1985/1987 | reverse complement strand
AGCCGACGAACGGCACGCGCCGCAGCTCCTGCTTGGCCATGATGCGGATCATCCGCTTTTCCGGCAGCGCGAGCAGGATCCAGATCGGATCGGCCATTCCGGAGTGATTCGCGCAGAACACGCAGCTGCCGGCGGGGATATGCGCCCGCCCCTCCACATGAAAGACGGGGTGCCAGAAAAACAGGCCGATCCGCGCGATCCACCAGCAGACATGATACCAGAATCTCACCCGAGCTTCCTCCTGACGAGCGCCAAAATTGCCTCGACCGATTGCTCCAGGGTATAGCCGGAGGTATCGAGCACGACGGCGTCGGCCGCCTGCCTGAGCGGCGCGGCGGCGCGCTCGGAGTCCTGCTTGTCGCGCTGCTTCGTCTCGGCGAGGATCTGCGCATAGGGGGTCTTGTCGCCCTTCTGCTGCAGCTCGTCGTAGCGGCGCTTTGCGCGGACCTCGGCGTCGGCGGTCAGAAAGATCTTCACGTCCGCGTGCGGCAGCACGACGGTGCCGATATCGCGTCCGTCCATGACGCAGTCGTTTTTGGCGGCGATATCCTGCTGGAGACCGAAAAGGAACTCGCGGACTGCGGGCACCGCCGAGACTTTCGAGGCCGCCATTGACGCTTCGGGAGTTCTGATGAACGCCGAGACATTCTCGCCGTTTAAAAACACTGCCTGCTCGCCGTTTTCATATTTGAGTTCAACGGATATACCCTTGACGCTCTCGGCGATAGCCTCGGTTTTTTCAAGGTCGACTCCGCGGCGCAGTGCGTTGAGTCCGACGGTGCGGTAAAGCGCGCCGGTATCGACATAGATAAAGCCGAGTGCCTGAGCCGCACGGCGTGATATTGTGCTCTTGCCCGCTCCTGCGGGGCCGTCGATTGCAACATTTATTGACATAGAGATTTTCCTTTCGTGCTTTCTTTATTGAGCCGCACTCTCTCCGGCAAGATGTCCGGTCGAGAACGCTATCTGCAAATTGAATCCGCCCGTGTAGGCATCGACATCTATAACTTCGCCCGCAAAATACAGACCGTCTATGAGCTTCGACTGCATCGTTTTCGGGTCTATCTCCGAGGTCTTTACGCCGCCGGAGGTGACAACCGCCTCTTCGATCGGGCGAAAGTCAGTTACCGTAACAGTGAAATGCTTGAGCAGATAAACGAGCTTCGCGCGCTGTTCGCGGGTGACGGAATTGACCTTTGTGTCCATGGGTATGCCCGAGAGAGAGACTATGACGGGCACGAGCTTTTTGGGAAGCAGGAAGTTGAGCGCATTTATAAAATTGCGGTTGTTGTTCTCGCTGAAATCGCGCAGGACGCGCGCATCGAGCTGCTGCTCTGAAAGCGCTGGCTTGAGGTCGATAACAATTTTATACCTCCCCCGTTCCATCTGACGCATATGCGAGCTCGCGGAGAGTATCATCGGGCCCGACACGCCGAAATGAGTGAACAGCATCTCGCCGAAATCGGAATAGATGTGCTTCCCGGTTTTCGTGTCCTCAACAGTTATCGAAACATTTCTCAGCGACAGTCCCTGAAGCCGCGAGCAGAATCCCTCATGCGCTTCGAGCGGAACGAGCGACGGCTTTATCGGGGTCACGGTGTGCCCCGCCTGTTTTGCGAGTTCATATCCGTCACCGGTTGAGCCCGTCTGGGGATAAGACCTGCCGCCGGTGGCGACTATCACCCTGTCGGCATATATCCGCTCGCCGGAATGAAGTATCGCGCCGCGGACTTTACCGGATTCGATTATGAGTTCCTTTGCCCTGCCTGTCACTATATCGACGCCCGCGTGCTTCGCCGCGAAGAAGAGCGCGTCGACTATATCGGACGCTCTGTCCGACTCGGGAAAAACGCGGTTGCCGCGCTCGGTCTTGAGCGGCACGCGCTGAGACTCGAAGAAATTCATTGTATCCGCTGGCATGAAACGTGAAAACGCGCTGTAAAGAAATCTGCCGTTGACCGGCACAGCCGAGATGAGGGCATTGAGATCTGCGCAGTCATTTGTGACATTGCATCTGCCCTTTCCCGTTATCATTATTTTGCGGCCGACTTTTTCGTTGCGTTCAAGCAGAACGACTTTGCCGCCGTTTTTTGCTGCGGTGACGGCCGCCATAAGTCCCGCCGCTCCGCCGCCTATTACAAGCACTTCAGGCATAATTTACCTCTTTTTGAAAAAATTACTCGTCCTCGTGGGTCTGGTATATCTGATACTCGTCCCAGATATTTTCGAGCGAGCTGAGATTGCTGTAGACCTCGCCGCTCTTTTCGCTCGCCGCCGCCGCTATCAGCGCGTTGATAAGGCTCAGCGGAGCAACGAGGGAATCGACAAACGAGACCATGCTGCTGCGCGCGAGGAGAAGATGGGTCGCAAACTGCGCTATAGGTGAATTTTCGCTGTCGGTAACGGAGATAACCGTCGCTCCCCTGTCGGATATAAAGCGCAGCATATTTATCGTCTGCTTTGAATATCTCGGGAAGCTTATCGCGATGCAGACATCGTCCTTGTTGATTCTGAACGCCTGGTCAAACGCCTCGCCCGTTCCGGCGGGTTCGATGAGGGTCACGCTGTCATAGACAAAATTGAGATAGAACGCCGCAAAGCTTGCAAGCGATGCCGCACTGCGCACGCCGAGGACATAGATATGCTTCGCGCGGTTTATCGCCTCGACGCTCGCGTTGAACGCCTCGCGCGAAATGCTCTCGCGGGTCGCCTTTATCGTATCGATATCGGAAGAAAACGCGTGTTCGAGCATATCTTCGCCGCCCGCCGCCTCCATGCGTTGGACGCTCGTCAGTCTGCTCTTGACTACCTCCTGCAGGGTCTTCTGAAGCTGAGGATAGCCCGAAAAGCCGAGCTCGGACGCGAATCTGACGACAGTCGATTCGCTCACGCCGACCGCGTCGCCGAGCTTCGCCGCAGTCATGAACGCCGCCTTGTCGTAGTTTTCGGTTATGTAGTCGGTTATCCGCTTATGTCCCTTGGACATGGAAGAGTAACAGCCCTCTATTTTTGAAAGCAGCTGTTTTGTCATATTGGATATTCACCTTATTCCGTTTACATATGTAACATGATTTTAGCATACAGCCACATAAAAATGCAAGACGGCAGAGCAAAAATTGCAGGGTTTCCTGCATTTTCTTAAAAGCATTGACTTAAAGCCCGATTTTTTTTATAATCTATTAGTCTATTACTTCTTAAATAAGGAGCTAAAAAATGAAGGATTCATCATTTCTCTGGTATGACAAGCCCGCCTCCGTCTGGACTCAGGCGCTGCCAATCGGCAACGGAACGCTCGGCGGCATGATATACGGCAAAGTAGAGGAAGAGACCGTCTCTTTGAACCACGACGAGCTTTGGACGGGGCACCCGAAGAACACTATACGCCCCGGTTCGCTCGAAGCTTTTCAGAAAGCCCGCGCACTCGCGCTCGACGGAAAGCTGCGCGAGTCGCAGGATATTATAGAATCCGACTTCATGAGCACATGGAGCCAGGCATACCTGCCCCTGGGCGACCTCGTTCTTACTTTCGACGGCTCCGACCGCAAGTCAGATTATATCCGCTCGCTCGATCTTGACACGGCGATCGCCTCTGTCAGCTACAGGCAGGGCAAGCGCATCATGCGCCGCGAGCTGTTTGCGTCGCATCCCGATAAAGTTATCGCAGTCCGCCTCATCTGCGAAAACGGCAAGTTTGATGTCACGGCAAGCCTCAAATGCCAGCTTCATCACAAAGTCAAGTCGCAGAGCGGTCTGCTCGTCATGAGCGGCGAAGCGCCGAGCGAGCACAACACGAACGGTCAGTCGGATAAGCAGAGCTATTCGAAAGTCGACAGCGAGCGCGGTATGCTCTTCACCTGCGCCGTGAAAGCCGACACGGACGGCAAAAAGCATATAAGCGGCAAGGAAATAGAGATAACCGGCGCGACGGTCGTCACGCTCTATCTCACCGCAGAGACGAGCTTCAACGGCTGGCAGAACAACGCTTTCACAAACGGCAAGCCGCATCTCGAGCCCTGCATCGAGAGACTCTCGAAAGATTTCGATTACGAAGCGGTCAAGATGGCGCATATCGCCGACTACCGCGCGCTCTATTCGAGAGTCGAGCTTGACATAGGCTCGAACGGCAAAAACAACATACCGACCGGCAAGCGTCTGCGCAATTTCAAGAAAGACAAGAATGACATCGCTCTCTACACCCTGCTGTTCAACTTCGGACGCTATCTCGCGATATCCTCGTCGCGCCCCGGCTCGCAGCCATCGACGCTTCAGGGCATCTGGAACGAGAAGCTCTGCCCGCCGTGGCACTCAAACTACACTGTAAACATAAACACCGAGATGAACTACTGGCCCGTTCTCCCCTGCGACATGCCGGAGATCAACGAGCCGCTGATAGAGATGGTGCGAGATCTGTCCGTCGCGGGCGAGCGCACGGCAAAAGAGATGTACGGCATGCACGGCTTTGCCGCGCATCACAATGTTGACATCTGGAGAATGACGACCCCCGTCGGCGGATGCGCCGTATGGGCATTCTGGCCGATGTCGCCCGGCTGGTTCTGCGAGCATATTTTTGCTCACTACGAATACACCATGGACGAAAAATATCTGCGCGAGACCGCCTATCCGATAATGAAAAAGAGCGCGGAATTCTACTGCGACTATCTCGTCGAGGACAAGGACGGCTATCTCATCGCCGCGCCCTCGACCTCGCCCGAGAACAACTTCGTCCTAAACGGCAGCAGCTGCGCCGTTTCGCAGACGACGACAATGACGATGAGCATAATCCGCGAGCTGTTTGAAAACTGCATCAAGGCTTCCGACATCCTCGGCGAGGACAAGGAGTTTGCAGAAATTCTCAAAGACAAGCTTAAAAATATGCTGCCGTTTAAAATCGGCAAAAAGGGTCAGCTTCTTGAGTGGTACAACGAAGAGAAAGAATCGGAGATACACCACCGCCACTGCTCGATGCTCTACGGTCTGCACCCCGCGCATCTGATAACTTCTGACGGCACACCCGAGCTTGCGGACGCTTGCAGACGCTCGCTCGAAATAAGAGGCGACGACGGCACGGGCTGGAGCCTCGGCTGGAAGATAAACTTCTGGGCGCGCCTGCGCGACGGCAACCACGCATTGAAGCTCTTCGATCAGCAGCTGAGATTCAAGGCTTCGACCGGCATGAACTACTCCCACGGCGGCGGCACATACGAAAATCTCTTTGACGCGCACCCGCCTTTCCAGATAGACGGAAACTTCGGCGCGGTCAGCGGAGTCTGCGAGATGCTGCTCGACTGCTTTGAGGGAAAGATTTATCTTCTGCCCGCTCTCCCCGACAAGTGGAGCGAAGGCAGCGTCCGCGGTCTGCTTGCAAAGGGCAACATAAAAGTCGACATGACCTGGAGCGGCGGCAAGCTCACCTCGTATTCCCTCACCGGCAATGGCGAGGCGCACATTGTATACGGCGGCCAAGAGACAGTTCACAGACTCGACGGCGGCACGCTGACAGTTGAGCTTTAAGGAGTTACAAAATGAAATTCGACCTCTATGATTTTGACAAGACCGTTTTCCCCGTTGACTCGGAGAGCGTGTTCTATCTCTTCTGCCTTGTCCGGCACCCGTGGCTGATAGTCATTCTTCCCTATCAACTCGTCTGCCTCGCCTGCTTCTTTTTGAAGATAGGCGGCGACAAGATGAAGGGCAGATTCTTCTGCTTCCTGCGCTTTGTGAACACGGAAAAGATGGTCAAAAAGTTCTGGGAGAAGAACGAAAAGAGAATATATCCGTTCTTCCGCCCGGAGAACCGCGATCTCCCCGCAGTCGTCTGCTCGGCGTCGCCCGAGTTCCTGCTGCGCCCGATATGCGAAAAGTACAAGGTACACACGCTCATCGCCACGCGCCTTGACCCGCACACGGGCAGAATGACCGGGCTCAACTGCAAAGACGGTGAAAAGGTTATAAGAATAAACGAAGCGATGCCCGGCGCGGAATTTGAGAAAGTGTTTTCGGACTCTCTCAAAAGCGACGCGCCGATATTCGCGCTCGGAGAAATAAACTATCACGCAGTGAGGGGTAAACTGACGCGCATAAAATAAGTTTCAACACACTGGAGATGTAAAAATGATAATAGACAGCCACGCACATATATACCCGGACAAGCTCGCCAGAAAGGCGGCGCGCAGCATCGGCGATTTCTACGACATCGACATGAGCCTCGACGGCACGGTCGACATGCTTCTCAAGGTCGGCGACGAAGCGGGAGTTGACAAATTTCTTGTTCACTCGGTCGCGACGACACCGCACCAGGTGCGCTCAATAAATTCATTCATTGCAAAGAGCGTATCGGAGCACCCCGACCGATTCATCGGCTTTGCGACACTCCACCCCGGATGCGGCGACGAGATACCGGAAATCGTTGACGAGGCGATAGAGCTCGGGCTCTCGGGAATAAAACTGCACCCCGATTTTCAGGAGTTCGACATAGACGCGCCCGAGGCGATGCGCATGTATGAAGTGCTTGAGGGCAGACTGCCGATACTCTTCCACACCGGCGACTACCGCACGCAATATTCAAAGCCGACGAAGCTAATAAAAGTCCTCGAAAAGTTCCCGAAGCTCGACATAATCGCAGCGCATTTCGGCGCATGGTCGGAATGGGGCTACGGCTCAAAGGAGCTTTCTGAAGCGGGAGTATATGTTGACTCGTCGAGCAGTTTCTACGCGATGAGTCCGGAGAGGATAATGGAGATGATTCACATCTTCGGCACGGACAAAATCTTCTTTGGCTCGGACTACCCGATGTGGAACGTCAAAAAGGAGCTTGAAACATTTATGTCCCTGCCGCTGAGCGACGAGGACAGGGAGAAGATACTCCACAAGAACCTCGAAGGTCTGCTTGCGAAGTACAGAAAATAAAAAAAATCAGAGCAAAGCCCCGCCGACACAGCAAAAATGTCGGCGGGGCTTTTTCAATTGTCAATCCGATTCAAAAAAGAATTCTCCGCATTTTATTCCGTCGCTACAAATCACGTCGCGATGAACCGTCTCATGGTTTTGAATATTTTCCCAATCTGCGCTCGTTCCTCTATAACATATTTCATAGCAGCCGGGCAGAGCATTCGCGCCTAATATCCTCTCACCGGCGGGAATGTTTATCCGAAGCGATCCGGGCATTATATCATAAAACAGGCGCAAATAATAAAATGCGCTGTTGCCTATCGCCGTAACGCTCTCGGGAATGTTTATATTTTCAATATGCTCGCAGCCCATGAAAGCATAATCGCCAATGGCAGTCACTTTATGGCCGTCAAGCTCATCCGGTATCTCAACATTTCCGCTTATGTATCTGTCGCAATCGACAATGCATGCATCTCCATGTTCGTTGAGGGTATATGAATACGGAGCCGAATGCAGCAGCTCTTTGTCCGCGCCTTTCATCTTGCGGAAGGTCGAATGTTTGAAAAGCCATCTGCAATAATTGTCGCAAGAATCTTTTGGGGCATCGAAAAAGTCATGATTCATTCTGTAGAGCTCAAGATCGAACCCGTCCGAAGCAGAAAAAACTTTTTCTGCTAAACTTGCCGATATAGATATATCTGCTTGTTCACAGCCGCTGAAAGCCCAGCCTCCGAGAGAGCGCACGCTGTCAGGAACAATTATTTCGCGCAGGCTGCTGCACCTCTCAAATGCCGACTGCTCTATCATATCTACGCTGTCCGGGATATCCGCCCTCACAAGGTTCCCGCAGCCAAAGAACGCCGCGTCATCAATACATCTTACTCCGTTCGGAATATCCACGCGCGTAAGATTTCGGCAATCTCTGAACAGGTTGCGTCTTATGTTACTTATACCGCTCGGAAGCGATACCATTGTCAGAGCAGAGCAACCCTCAAATGCGCCGCGTCCTATTTGCTTTATAGACTCGGGTAAATCTATGCTCATAAGATTTTCGCATCCGCTGAAAGCCTCATCTCCGATTTCCTCGGTGCCGTACAAAACAGTTACCTTTATAAGCTTTTCGCAGCCATCGAAGGCATTGTCATCAATTCTTTTAACACTATGCGGAATCACAAGGCTTTCGATATTGCGGCAGTTGCAGAACGCTTCTTTTCCGATGCACCCTACCTTATAGCCGTCAAATTCGGACGGAATCTCGACTCTGCCGGAGATTTCCTTGTCACAATCGATTATCTCCGCCTCATCGAAATGCAGAACATAACGGTAAGGACCGCTTTTTGTGCCGAACCGGATTTTTGTGTCACTCAATCTTATCTCCGAGAATCTGAGCAGCGTTCTCCACTCGTCTTTGCTGCCGGTATAATTCAACTCATCCAAATCGCACGGCTCAAGATCATCATCAGTAGAAAGCCTCAGTGCGCTCCATATTTCTCTGAGGCTGCTCACATTTTTTGAGATCGTTATTTTACGAATATTGTTTGTTCCGCTGAATACACCCATTCCGATGTCTTTAATATCTCCCAGCATTGTCAGCTCGCGGATATTATCGCAATCTTTATAAGCCATATTGCCAACAGAGCACAGATTCTCCGGGAAAGTGACCGCTTCAAGTGCGCTGCAGCCGCGAAAGGCATCAATACCGATATGCAGCAGACTGTCCGGCAGCTTTATCTCGCGCAGATTTTTACAAAATGCAAAAGTATCGCTCGCGATTTCCCGCAATTCATCCGGGAGCACTATCTTCTCCAGCCCGCATCTTTCAAATGCGCAGCATCCGATTCTTGTTACGCTCGCCGGGACGACTACGCTTTCGATACCGCTGCAGCCCTCGAAAGCGTGGTCTCTTATGGAAGTCACTTTATATCCGTCGATTTCCGACGGTATAACAAGATCGCCTGAGGCTGATTTGTCGCACCCGCTTATCGTAGCCTCGCCGCCGAACGCAGTATAAAAATACGGGGAGTTCTTTTTGCCGAGATATATGTTCCCCTCTATTCTGACCATGTTTCTTTCCGTTAACTCCGACCATTGTTCGCCTGTGCCGGTATAATTTATGGAGCCGCCGTTAAGATTTATTTTCAAAGGAAATTCAAGCGCCGCCTGTTCTCTCGGGATATCGCAAAAAAGCTCATGGCATATATATTTGATTCCTGTAACATTATCGGATATCACAAGTTCCATATTCTTGTGAAAACGCTCTGTTTCATTCGAAAATGCGTAGTGGCCGACATTATATATATCTCCGAGAACGGTAACTTTTTTAAGACCGGGGCAGGCGAACGCCGAAAAGCCAAGGCTTCTCAAGTTGTTCGGAAAAGTTATCTCGGTTATTCCGCAACCGGCAAAGGCATTATCGCCGATACGTTCGACTGTGCCGGGGATGTTTATATCCGTCAGCTTGCCGCAGCCCTTAAAGGCGGAGTTCCCGATCGTCGTCAATCCCTCCGGAAGTTCCACTTCACTGAGCTCACAGCATCCGGCAAAGGCATCGTCTTCTATCTCGCGAAGGCCTTCGGGAAGATTTACTCTTTTAAGGGCAACACAATCCCTGAAAGCTCCCTCACATATCTTCTCAACGCCGTTCGGCACCGTCACCTCTTCGAGTGTTTCGGCGCACTTCCCGAACGCCATATTGCCTATGCTCGTCACGGGATAGTCCTTGATAGTCTGCGGGATTCTTACGACGGACTCGCGGGTTCGGCATTCCGTTATCGTCACGGCGCCGAAGAGTACTGTGTACTTATACTTTGTACGGGTTACAAATGTTTTACTTCTCATTTTCAATCCTCCCCGTCATTGCTGCATTTTATCGTTCTTAAGAGGCACTCATTGCCGGGGGCGACGGACACCTCGTTCCATTCTTCTCTTGTACCGTCAAAGCGGACATTTTTCAGCCTGAAGCATCTTCTGAACGCATTCTCGCCTATGCGCTTCACGCCGCGCGGAATCGTTATGTCGCTGAGCTTATAGCAACAGTTGAACGCGCGCTCTTCTATGGCCGCTATATTTTCGGGAATTGAAAGCTTTTTAAGCTCCGTACACCCTTCAAACATTCCGCGCGAGAGCTTCATGATTCGGCCGGGCAGATTTATATCGGTGAGATTCAGACAATATGCAAAAGCCTCGTCCCCTATGCTGTGGATGCTGCCCGGCAGGCATATCTCCTGAATGGCGACGCACTCATTGAATGCACGGGCTCCGATTTTCGTCAGACCGTCGTACATTTCTATTTCCACCAGCTTTTTGCATCCAGAAAATGCCCGCGCACCTATCTCTTCGGTTTCATCGGAAAGTTCCAGCCTTTCGAGTTCCGTCCAGTTGCAGAAAGCTCCTTCACCAATGCGTCTGACCGTGTAGGGAACAGCAAAATCATCAACAAAATCATCCGACATGCACAGCACGAGCTCCGTCATATCCGCGCTGAACAGGACATTCTGATCGTTTATATAATGCTCGTTTCCCTTAGCGACATTGACGCTCTCGAGACAGATGCAGTCTTCAAACGCATCGCCCGCTATATATTCCACCGTGTCGGGCAAATATATTTCGCTGAGAGACCTGCACTGACCGAACGCCCGGCTGCCTATGCTGACAATTCCTCTCGGCAGGACCATGCCGAAAAGATTGGTGCATGAGTCAAATGTCCACTCGGATATATCTCTAATATTCGCCGGCAGAACAGCGCTTCTCATCTCGGTGCAGCCATAGAACGCTCCGCGTCCGATTTCAGTGACGCTGTCGGGAATCTGCACGCCAAGCATTCGCTTGCATTTCATGAACGCGAACGCCGCTATACCAACGACCGGAACACCGAAAAAGCTCTCCTGTATCTCAACATCTCCGCTTATGTTCTTGTCACATTCCAGAATGACCGCCCCGTTTTCGGTCTCATCATAGATGTATGAACCTATTTCTTTGATCATCGCCTTTTCTCCTCTTCTTGCCCTTCATATAATCTTTTACCACATTTTATAGCGTTCGATATTCTCGCGGACAAGGCCGACCCCCTCAGCCCGTTCAAAGTCCCCATTTGTCGGTTCCTCCATGTAATCATAGCGGATAATATCATTCAATTCCCTGCATCTGTCGAACACTCTTTCGCCGGAAATTTTTGTGCCGGAGTGCATATATAATTTATACAGCTGACCGCACTCATCAAAAGTCCAATCCTCGATATCGGTTACGGTATCGGGAAGCCATATTTTTGTCATAGAAACGCAGTGCCAAAATGCATGTCCGCCTATATAATTGACTCCGCGGGGAACAACCATCCACTCGAGAGCATTGCAAAAAGAAAACGCTCCGCCTTCGATTCGTTCAAGCGTTCTCGGCAATTTGATTTCGGTTATTCTGTTGCTGTCGGCAAACGCACCCCCTCCTATTACACGCACACCCTCCGGAACGGTCACGCTGCCAATCATGTACTGTTCCTGAAATGCCGCTCTTCCGATCTCAACAACCGGATAGCTGCCGAGATACGCCGGAATCACCGTATCATGTTTCTCAAAATCGTACTCTCTGAGATGCCTGACTATCGTCGCTTCTCCGAAGCGGACGGTGTATTCATACATGCCTTCTGTTCTTACATCATTTTCCATATTCTTTTGCTCCCGTTTTGTGATTCCCGCAAATGCGGGTCATTTTCGGACATATAATAACA
>OKSI01000742.1_pt1 | contig 11650 bp, 9 predicted proteins | sample 1606221 | NCBI WGS metagenome assembly OKSI01 (sample SAMEA3879540, study PRJEB24766) | human gut metagenome | biome: human-associated habitat; feature: feces | place: USA | collected 1985/1987 | reverse complement strand
CGTGCTTGACGCGGCGGACGGCGTGAAATGACGGAAAACGAGAAGGCGGAGCGCTTACTTTTCGGTGATGACCTTGAGCACCTTTTCATAGCTCTCCTGGGCGATGGGCACAGCGTGCGCGAGCAGCGCCTCGCCCTTCTGGCAGCACTCGTCGCGGAACGCCTTGTCCTTTAAGGACGAGAGGTTGATGAGCACGTTGAGCCATGCGCTCTCCATCGCGGTTTTGAGCGTGAGCGCGGCAATACCGAGGTCGCTGACGACGTTCGGGTTCGTCGTGCCGACGAGACCGGCGCACAGGTCACTGATAATATCGCCGTAGAGGTTCGGGGCCACCAATACATCGAACTGCTCCGGCTTCTGCACCAGCTTCATGCACAAAGCGTCGATGATGCAGTCGTCCGCGGCGATCTCGGGGTACTCCGCGGCGACCTCGCGGAAGGTGCGCAGGAACAGGCCGTCGGTCAGCTTCATGATGTTGGCCTTGTGCACGGCCGTGACCTTTTTGCGGCCGTTTTTGCGGGCATAATCAAATGCAAAGCGGCAGATCTTCTCGCACGCGGGGCGGGTGATGAGCTTGACGCCGTTGGCGATCTCGTCGTTCAGCATATACTCGATGCCCTTGTAGAGATCCTCGGTGTTCTCGCGCACGATGACCAGGTCGACGTCGCGGAAGCGCGAGCCGTCGCCCGGCTGCGACAGGCAGGGGCGCACGCAGGCGTACAGGTCGAAATGCTTGCGCAGGGCGACGTTAACGCTGCGGAAGCCCGTGCCGACCGGCGTGGTGATGGGGCCCTTGATGGCAACCTTGGTCTCGGCGACCGCATCGAGCACATGCTGGGGCAGCGGCGTGCCAAACTCGTCCATGACGCCGGCGCCGGCCTCCTGGACGTTCCAGTTGATCTGGACACCGGTGGCCTCGACCACGCGGCGCATGGCCTGCGTAATCTCGGGACCGATACCGTCACCGGGAATCAGGACTACATCGTGCGCCATAATCTGTTACTCCTCGTCTTCGGCGTCGTCAGATTTTTTAACGCTAGCACGCTTCTTCTTTTTGGAGAGATTCAGGCCGAAACGTTTAACAAGCATTTCGCAAATCTCGCTCGAACGGGCCTTGAGATAGCTGCCCTTGCCGTTCTCGGCGTCGAACTTAAGGCGCAGCGCGAGCTTCTCGGCGACCTCGGCGTCGATCTCGCCCTGGCCAAACTCGTACAGGCAACCGAGCATATCGCGATACTCAAGGTCGCCGTGGTAGCACTGGATGGCCTCGTCCAGGATGGGCCAAGCCTCGCGCGAACGCTCGACGCTCGTGGCGCCCCACACGCACAGCAGGCGGAAGGCGGCATAGCGCAGCGTGGAGGAAATCTCGTCGAACAGCGCGGTCTCGGCGCCCTCAAAGGCATCGCCCAGCTGCTCGGGGCAGGTGGTGGCGAGCGCCGCAAGGGCATCGAGGGCCTCCCAGCGGGTCTGAGCCTCGGGGCGGTCAAGTGCCTCGATCAGCGCGGGCACGCAGGGCACGACGCGCTGCGGATCGCGCTCGGCAAGCAGGTGCAGCACGCGGGCGGCAAACTGACGGATGCGGCGCGTGGGGCAGCCGAGCTCCTTGACCAGACGGTCGACGGCGTTCTCGTTCTCCTCTGCCAGCTGAAGCTGTGCCAGCTCCTCATCGGTGAGCTGTTCTTCCTTGTTTTCTGCCATAGTTACCTCTTCTTACTATTTCTTAGCGTGCTTGCCAGCACCCTTGCTGTCATCGGTGACCGAGATGAGCTGTCGGTCGGCTGCACCATTGCGACGTACGCGGCGACGCTCCTCGGCGTCGCCCGCATCGGCGGCGGCGCGGTGAGCCTTGTTGACGTTAAAGACCTCGTCGTGCTTGCGCCACGGACCGACGGACTCGCCAAAACTCATCTTAAGGCCGGCGATAAAGCCGCCGAGCCAGCCGATCGGCGCAAACTGCACCAGCGGGAACAGCGAGAACACCCAGGTCAGCAGGACGACTGCCGCCGCTCCTGCAAAGTTGGCGATCCAGTAGTCGCGCTTGGTGATGACGCGCTTTTCGCACGCCCACTGGCCGCACAAAAAGCCAATGTAGATCGCAAAGAGAAAGAGCACCAGCGCAAGCACCACGAACGTCCAGCTCATGGTCGCTACTCCTCGTGATGGTGGCCGCAGCAGCACTCGTGGCCGTCGTCATGGCCGTGGCCGCCGCAGCACTCGTGGTCCTCGCCATGGTGGTGGCCGCAACCGCACTCGTGGTCGTCGCCGTGCTCGCCGCAACCGCAGCCGTCCTCGTGGGCACCATGCTCCTCGGGACGATACTGCGACCAGTCCAGACCGGCGGCGATGGCGTCGGCCTCCTCCTTGTAGAGTACCGTGATGGCCTGGGTGCCCAGCTTGGCGCCACCGATGGCGTCGAGCATATCGTAGAGCGTAAAGGCCACGTCGGCACCGGGCAGCGCGAGCTCGCGATCGTCGGCGTAAGCGAGCGCCAGGCGCAGGTCCTTAATGAAGTGCTCGACCATAAAGCCGGGCTTGTAGTCGCCGTCGAGCGCCTTGGGAGCCAGGCTCTCCATGGCGCCGGACTTGCCGGTACCGCCCAGGATCATCTGGCGGGTCTTCTCCAGGTCAAGACCGCTCAGCTCGGCAAATGCCATGGCGTCTGCCATGCCGACCATGCAGGCGCCCAGCGACACCTGGTTGGCGAGTTTGGCAGCCTGGCCCTTGCCGGCGCCATCGAAGCAGCAGATGTTGGCCGCAAAGGTGGCAAGGATGTCGCGGACCGGCGCGATGTCGTTCTCGGTAGCACCCACGATAGCCGTGAGCGAACCGGCGATAGCGCCCGACTCGCCGCCGGTGACGGGGCAGTCAAACGCCATGCGGCCAGAAACCTGGGCGGCCTCGGCAATGTCACGGGCGAGCTCGGGCGAGCTCGTGGTGAGGTCGATCAAGACCGCGCCGGGCTTAGTGCACGCGAGCAGGCCGTCGCCCGCCAGGTAGAGCTCCTCGACCTCGGAGGGATAGCCCACCATGGTAAAGACGACGTCGGCGTTCGCCACGGCGTCGGCCGGCGTATCGGCCCAGGCGGCGCCGTGCTCGATAAGCGCGGCGGCCTTGGACTTGGTGCGGTTGTTGACCGTGACGGGGTAGCCGGCGTCCAGGATGTGGCCGGCGATGGGGGCACCCATGATTCCGGTGCCGATGAATGCGACGGAGAGCTTGTTTGCCATGAAACCTTTCCTTTTGGGTTGGGTGTTGTTACCAGGTTAAAATACTCGGTGCCAGCGTTTCGGCCGTGACTTGAGAGCACTTGCAGCCGCAGCGCCTACCTACTCGCCGCGCACGCGACGCGCGATGCGGTCGGAAAGCGAGGCTTTCTCGGCGCGATTCTTACCCCAAAACGCGCAGGCCACCATGCCGGGGCCCACGTGCGAGCCGATGGTGGGACCCACGGAGCTGCGAATGATCGTGACGTCGGCGCAACCCTCCTCCTTGCGGATGGCGGCCTCGAGCCAGTCGCCGTCCTTCTCGGCATCGGCCGTCATGATGGCGATGGGCATGGTGCGGTCGGGCACGTAGTTCTCGCGGAACGACTTGAGGATGGACTTGAGCGCCTTCTTGCGGCCGCGGTTGACGCCGATCAGCGACAGCGAGCCGGCAAGGTCGTAGGAGAGCTCGGGCTTGACATCGAGCTTTGCCGTGAGCTGTGCCGCCGCGGGCGGAATGCGGCCACCGGCAGCCAGTGCGTCGAAGCTCTCGAGCGTAAAGTAACCGTGGACGTAGGTCTTTGCCTCGTTTGCCCAATCGACCAGCTGCTTGGCGGTCAGTCCCGCCGAGCGCTGGCGCACGGCCTCGAGCGCCAAGAGCGCACCGGTCGCGCAGGGCAGAGCGTTGTCGACCACGTAGAGCTCAAAGTTGGGATACTCGGCGCGCACGGCGTCCGCCGCCTGGCACGCGGAGTTGTAGCTCGACGACAGCGCCGAGGTAAAGCACAGGTAGACCGTTGGTGTGCCCTCTTTGGCGCACTCGGTAAAGAACTCGATATAGCGACCGAGCGACACGGCGGAGGTAGACACGCGAGCGCCGGCGCGCATGCGGTCGTAGAACTCCTTAGGGCTCATGCTCGACCAGATATCGTCCGTGCGCTCCTCGCCATCGATAATGAAGGGGAAACCCAAGATATCGACATCGAGGTTCGCGGCGACCTCGGGGCTAAAGTCGCAGCAGGTATCGACGACGATGCGGCAGCGGTCAGAATGGCCGGTAGATGCAGCCTTGTCCATCAAAGCGACTCCTTACGTAAAAAGGCGGCCACCCGCATGGGATGGCCGCCGGCCGTTAACTCATGCAAGTTAACGTATTTTACTCGTCAAGCGTTTCGATACGGGGCTTGATGATGCCATATCCACCATTCTTACGGTGATACACCACATTGATGAGGCCAGTCGTCGCGTTCTCGAACACGTAGAAGTCGTGGCCGAGCAGATCGGTCTGCACCAGCGCCTGCTCCTCAGTCATCGGGGTGACATCGATGACCTTCTCGCGGACGAGCAGGTCGTCCTCCTCCTCGGGCAGCAGCAGGTCGGCCAGATCCTCGACGCGCTCGACCGGTGCGACATCCGCCGCGCTGGCACCGCCCTGGCGGTTGTCCACGACCTTGGTCTTGAACTTGCGCAGCTGGCGGGTGACCTTATCGGCGGAGAGGTCGATGGCGGCGTACATATCTGCACCGTGCTCGGCAACGCGAATCACCGAACCGCGGGCACGAACCGTAACCTCGACGATCGCCGGGTTGGGGTTCGAGGGGTTCTTCTCATAGCGAAGTACAACGTCGGCCGTCATGGGCTCGATATCGAAAACCTTGAGCGCCTCGCCGATCTTCTCATCCACATGCGCACGCAGAGCATCGGTTACCGTCGTCTTGCGTCCAGAAACCTTGATATCCATACGTGGCTCCAATCTGCCTCGGGGACTTACTGTACTGGCTATGTACCCATTGCCGTGCATTTAATCACGCGGATTCCCAAAGACCCGAATAACGATTGCTTGATACCGCATACCGAAGTCTCGCACTTTTCTGTGGCAAAGTGCGCTATGAGAGAGCAACGGCGACTTTGGTTTGGTACTTAAAAAATGTCTTTGACCTGCTGGTTTTACGGAAACGAAAAAGCCGGGCTCTCCTGTTGGGAAAGCCCGGCAGTGCGTGTTGAAACCGTGAAGAGGCGTCTCTCTTAGCGCATAGGAGACGCCACCCCTAGCAATAACTAGCTATTGAGCTTGTTAATGTCGTCGTCGGTGATAGCGCCCTCTTGGCTGGACGATTTGCTATCAGAGGGCAAGTCATCGCTGCTGGAATCGGAGGATTCATCGCCGGAGGACATGGTCTCACTGGACTCAGAGTCGCCCGACTGCACGTTAACGCCCGAAACCGTCTTAGTGGTGAGGTCGTAGGGCATCGTGCCATACCAGACAGAGTGGACCGCCTCGAGCGTGCCATCGACCGTGATACCGTCGAGGGCATCGCTCACGGCACGGCATAGCTCATCGTTGGCCGCGAGGCCCGCGACGCCGAGCGTCGAGGGTGTCTCGAGCGCGCCGACGTAAGAGATCTGGCTCATCAGGCGCGCAAGGTAGCCGCCGGCCGTGGAATCGCAAATCACGTAGTCGATCTCGCCGGACTCGAGCGCCTCAAAGCACTCGTTGATGTTGGAGAAGGTCTTTTGGTTGGCCGTGATGCTCTGCTTGGCGAGCGCTTCCTGCGAGGCCGAAGAGGTCTGAACGCCCAGGGTAGCGGCGTTAAGCGTTTCGGTGGAAACGCTCAGCGACTCGCCGTCGCTCGTCTTTCCGAACACTGCCGCAGCGTCGTACAGGCAAGTACCAAGCGTGCTGATGTCACCATCCGTGGAATTGATGTCGCCAATGAAGATGTCGGCCTTTTTGTCACCAAGCGCGGAATCGGCAGAAGACGCATCGACGAAGGCAACCTTAAGGCCCATGCGGCTTGCAAGGGCGCGGGCAGCGTCGACCGCGTAGCCCGTGAGGTTGCCATCGGCGCCCTGCATGGCCTGCGGGGCATCGGAGGTATCGAGGGCAACCGTCAGGGTGCCGGGAGTGACCAGGACATCATCCGACACCGTCGGCGTGACGGTCTCGCGCTCGATCTGGTCAATCGTGGGTGTCGTGAACGTGGACAGTGGGTTGAACGCGCATCCGCTCAAACCCAATACGGCAATGACCGCCGCGGTCCCAGCACCTAACCGAGCCGCGTGCATCAAGCTGCCCCTCACCATGTCCACTACCCTGCCTTCTGTGTCGTATACAATCCGTGCGTTACGCGGAATAACGGGTGTTCCCACCAGCTGACCTGGTATTTGACCCCACACTTGCGCACCGGGGTGTTTGCTCGGGAGGCCATAGCCACCTTCACGACTGGCCCGCTCGCCCGCGAGGCGGTATTGCCCCAAAGAAAGTAGAACGGACGGTGCGGCTTACATCTAGGACGCGCCATGATCGCGCCGCGCGCACGCGGTCGCTTACGTGGATCCCTTTGACCGCGTCTGTCTTGGACTAGGATGGACATTTCGTCCGTCCGCAACCACAGCCTGGCAGGAACGTAGCGCATTATAGCTAAGTTCAAGCTAAAGTTTAAGGTTAGGGGCGTTATTCGCATCGCGAGTACAGATTTCGCAGGTCAGGACGGGCCGCACGCGCTCTGATTAAGCCCGTCGCTCCCCTATGGAAAGCCCCAACACACCCGTCTTAGGGCGCCGTGGCCAAAAAATAGCAAATATGAGTACTGTTACCAATTTAGTAGCAGACAATTTTGGCCTCTCGGACAGATTTTGCGCTCAGTGTCGCCAACCTGATGCTTAGTTATTCTACATTTGTTTATTATCTTCTTACTTTACGACGCCTCCGAGTCCTAAATTCCTTGATTTTGCTGTTACTGATTTAGTGACAGTACTCATATTTGCCATATTTTGGCCAGGGCATATGATTAACCCCCTATTTTCGACGCGAATTAGACCGGCTTAAGCCCAAAACACGCCCGCAGCGTGTTAAGCAGCGCCTCTTGCTTCTTCCTGCGGGCATCGACACGATTCCGGTACCGCTTTCGCATACGCTGGTGGATGCGCCATGCGAGTGCCTCCATTGCCTCCATGTCGCAAAGTATCTCGTTATTGACCGTCGCGACCTCGATTCCCATAGTAATCAAGCCCGTGTTGCGTTTTTCATCATGGATACGCCCCCTCCGGGAGGAATGGCCCAGCTCACCGTTGTATTCAAGGTCAAACCGGGCTGCCTCCTGATATGCATCGCAAACTGCATGGGGCATCCCCGAGATTGCCTGCGCGCGGTCATCGAACTCAATCTTGTAGTCGGTCTTAAAGGGACCGCAGGCAAATCCGCCATAGGAAAACGGAAGCGAAAACAGTGCGAGCATGATGCACTCCATGGGTGAGCGCAAGTTTTCCGACAGATAGGGACACAGGCGCAGCAGTTGTTTGGCCACATTCCCCTTGCATGCCGCAAGGTAATCTGCCAGGCGATCGGGCGTCAGCACCGGCTCGACTTCAAAGTAGCCCACGTCTGCCGGTTGATCCTTGTCCTTTGCAAGTCTATTCGCAACAGGCGAGGTGTAGGGAGGCAGATACTTCCCGCGATCGCTCAGTGAAATCTTGGAACACAGTTCCTGGGCCAGGGCAAACCCCTGGATACAGCCGACCTCGCGGGCGACGGCAACACAAAGGGCCTCGGGAGATAGGCTGTACACCCCCGGTTCCACCTCTAGAATCGAGCCGACAGGCAACCCGGAACACACGGACCAGCCCACGCCAGGCATGCGTCGGCGCTGCGCCGCAGATCCCACCAGCAAGCACAGATCTTCTTGCACCTCGCCGCTTTTGGCTCCAATTCGCACCAGGTCGGGAAGATAGATATCCTCGGTCGAAGGCGATGACGTACACAGCACGCGGCGCTCTTCATCGGGATTGAGGTCCTTCCAGCCGATGTAGCCCATCTGCCGGCGCTCGGCTCGAATCATGCGCAACGCCGAGGCGCCCGTCAGGATCACGGAAGCCGCTAGCTGCTCTTTTGTCGGTTTGTTGCACTGCCTGATTGTTACCGCCACATGAATCACCCCTACCAAACGCGTACGATAGCGAGGCCATCAACGGCCGCGGCACCGGCGCGCTTGAGTTCCGCCGAAGCCGCCGCCATCGTCGCACCCGTGGTGATAACGTCGTCGATAAGCAGCAGGCGGCGGCCCCGCACGTCCTCAACAGTCTCGTACATGCCTCGGGCGCGTTCACGGCGTTCTTCACGACCGAGTTCACGCTGGTCGCCATGGCCGTACTTAACGAGGGCGTCGAGCAGCGGAACACCCGACAGCTCGCAAAATGGGCGCGCGATGGCTTCCATATGATCGAAGCCGCGTCGCCGAAACGCCGCCGCCGTCGCGGGCACAAACACCACTGCATCGGCGCCGGACAACACACCGCCTAAGCGTTCGGGTGCCGCGACCTGGGCATGTAAGGCGGTGTCGTATAGCAGCTCTGCCAGATACGGCGCCAGACGTCGCTCGCCCGCGTCTTTGTACGCTTTAATGATCCGCGGCAGCGGATGCGTGTAAGCGGCACATGCCAGGCACCGGTCGAGAGCTTCGGCCATCGCCGAGGACGTACCCTCGACCGAGCACTCGGTACATAGCAAGTCTCCAAACGGGGCGCCGCATCGAGTACAGCTATAACGTGGGTCGATGAGCGCGAGCGCGGCCAGGCAGTCTTGGCAAATAAGCGCGCCGGAGCGCTCGCAGCCGGCGCATCGCGTGGGCGACAACGCCTCAAGCGCCTCGTGCGCCGCCCGCTCGGCAAACGGTAGCAATTCGTCCGCAAACGGTAGGATGCCGGCACCTTGCAAGCATCCCAACACATTCAAATGTCTCTTCACGACACAACCCTCCCTACGCTCGGTCGCAGGGAGGGTCGTTGATTCAGTGCTATGGTACCCCGACGCGTTTGGGGTCAGGCAGGTTAAATCCGTTTGCGGGCGCTATTCGCCGGTGGGCGGTTGCGGTGCGGACGAGTTTTGGGTCGAGCCCTCGCCACCATCTTGACGCGGCTTGCGGGAACGACGACGGCGACGGCGCTTCTGGCCCTGGTCGGCCGAACCCTCGCCACCACGATCTTCGCGCGACTCGCGTTCGTCGCGAGCAGCGCCGCGCGCGGCCTTGGCAGCCGCCCCTCCGCCATCTCCAGGGCGACGGCGCGTGACCTTGACCTCGCCATCCGAGACCTGATCGGCCACGGAGGGCACCGAGGGCTTTTGCTGCGTGCCCGAGGAATGGCGGCGACGCGGACGCGGGGCGCGCTCGTCATCGTTGCGCTGCTTGCCACCCTTGTCGGCAGGCGTATCGGAACCCGAACCACCCTTGGGGGCGGCACCGGCTTCGCGAGCGGCTGCGGCGCGGAAGGCGTCCTCGCGCTCCTCGCTCGACAAATGGCGGCGGCGACGGCGCGTGGGATTCATGCCACCGCCGCGGTTTTGCTGCTGAGGCTGCTGAGCCTCGCGCTCGCGGGAGGAGTTCTTGCCTGCGGGAACGGCCTCGCCGGCATCGCCCGAACCCGAGCGCTTGCGGCGGCGACGTCCACCGGCAGCCTCCTCAGCCTCGGGTGCCTCGGCCTTGCCGCGACCCTTACCGCGGCCGCGACCCTCGCCCTGGCTCTGACCGGCACGGGTATCGGCGTCCGCATCGCGGCGACGGCGCTTGGGCATCGACGTGCCAGCCAGACGGTCGGCGCTCGACAGGCCATCGCCCACGTCGACGCCGTTCTCGCGGTCGAGCTCCATAAGCGCCAAGCGCATCTCGGGCGACTCGATGCGCTCGAGCACATCGCGCGTCACGCAGTCGGGGCGGCAGTTGCAGCCCTGCTCGGCGGCCTTCTTTTTGCAGCCCTCAGAGCAGGTCATGTCGGCCAGGTTGACCTTAAAGACTTTGCCGTTCTCCAGGCGCAACACCAGCTGCTCGCGCGGCGTGTCATATTCCTGGATACGCGCCTTGCCGAGCGGCGTATCGATAAGCGTCTTCTTTTTGGGCGCGCGGCTCTTAAAGTCCTTGTACGCCTCAAACTCATAGCGCAGGCAGCACATCAGGCGGCCGCAGACGCCGCTAATCTTGGACGAGTTGAGCGGCAGGTCCTGCTCTTTTGCCATGCGGATCGAAACCGGCTCAAACTGTCCGCCAAAGCGTGTGCAGCAGAGCTCCTGGCCGCACTGGGCATAGCCGCCCACCAGGCGGGTCTCGTCGCGCACGCCGATCTGGCGCATGTCGACGCGAATGTGCAGCGTCGAGGACAGGTCCTTGACGAGCTGACGGAAATCGACGCGCTCCTCGGCGGCAAAGTAGAACACAGCCTTCTCGCCGCCGAACAGGTACTCGACGCCGACCGGCTTCATCTCGAGGTCGAGCTCCTTGACCAGGCGGCGGAAGTCGACCATGGCCTCGTCACCCTGGATAGCCAGATCGTCGGCAAGCTGCAGGTCGATGTCGCTCGCCACGCGCAACACGGGCTTGAGCGGCTGACCGATTTCGTCGAGCGGCACCTCGAAGGGATCGGCCGTGACCAGGCCGATCTCGGTTCCGCGCTCGGTGGAGCAGATAGCATAATCGGCCTCGAGGATATCCAGATCCTGCGGGTCGAACCACAGGTCGCGCGAGGCGTAGGTAAACTTAACGGGTACGACTAACGGCATTTCAGTGCCTTCCTGATATCGAACAGCATGACCTCGATGGCCAGCTGGGGAGTAACGTTTCTGGCGATGTTGCGCTCAGCGGTGGCAACCGCCTCGAGCGCCTGGGTGGCACCCGCAACATTCGTCGCCGCGGCAAGCCGCCCGATCGTGTCGCGCACGTCCTCGTTCACAACGTCTGCCGCCTCATCCTGAAGCGTCAGCAGCACGTCGCGCATGAGCGTCCGCGCGCTCGCCAGCGCTTCCATGATACCCGAACGCTCGCGCGCGTTGAGTTCGCGCTTGTTGCGGTCTTCAAGCTGCTTCAATGCTCCACGCGACAGGTAGTCGGCATTTTGCTCGAGCACCTTTTCCTGCGTGGACTTGACCTCGGCGAGCGGCGCCTTGACGGCGACGATGAGCGACTTGGCGCGACTGAGCACATCGGCCTCGTCGGCGGCGATGAGCGAGTCGATGGCACGGACCATCTGGCGACGGGCGTCCTGGCGCTCGGCGCTCTTGAGGAACTCGATGCCACGCGTGGGGCTTCCCGCTACGGCGACGGCCATGCGGCAACGCGCAGGGTCCTGACCGGTGGCGCGGCTCACGGCCTGCGCGGCGACGACGGGCGATACCAGCCGAAACGGCACGCACTGGCAGCGGCTCACAATGGTGGGCAGCATCACGTCGGCCGAGGTGCCCAACAGGATGAACATGACGCCCTCGGGCGGTTCCTCGAGCGTTTTGAGCAGCGCGTTGGCGGTGTTGGCGCGCAGTTGCTCGGCACGGTCGATGATGTAGACCTTTGCCTTGGCGCGGATGGGCGCCAGGGGCACGTCGTCGAGCAGCTCGCGGGTCTGGGCGATGAGGTAGCCCGTGGCGCTCTCGGGCGTGTAATAGTGCACGTCGGGGTGCGTATGGCGGG
>OKSI01000738.1_pt1 | contig 11682 bp, 7 predicted proteins | sample 1606221 | NCBI WGS metagenome assembly OKSI01 (sample SAMEA3879540, study PRJEB24766) | human gut metagenome | biome: human-associated habitat; feature: feces | place: USA | collected 1985/1987 | reverse complement strand
TGTGAAAATTGTGCAGTTTGTACAACTGTATACTTTCAGCCGATGTTATAACGTGTCGGGTCGGAAAAAATCGCTTTAAACTGTTGACAAATGCGGAAATGTATGTTATCATACAACTGTACCAACATAGATAGTACAGTTAAGAAGAAAGGCGGTAAAGAATGTTTTCTTTAAGATTGCAGGGCGGCATTCCTTTGTCCGAGCAGCTTGAGGCGAGAATAGCGGAGCTGATAATCGGCGGTGAAATGGCTGAAAACGAAAAGCTGCCTGCTGTGCGTGAGGTCGCAAAGGCGCTTACTATCAATCCGAACACGGTGCAGAAAACCTACAGACAGCTTGAACAGCGGGGGCTTATATATTCGCTTCCCGGAAAGGGAAGTTATGTGGCTGAGCGGTCGCAATATTCCTCTGCGGTGCTTGAAAAGGCAACGGAGGAGTTTCGCAAGGCTGTTGAGGACGGCGTGAAATCCGGCCTTACCAAAGAGATGATGACGGCGGTAATTGATAACGTTTTTAGTGAGGAGGAAAAAATATGATAAACGTGGATAAAGTGACAAAGAAATTTGATGATTTCACTGCGCTTGACGAGATGACACTGAGCGTCAAAAGCGGAAGCGCCTACGGTCTGCTCGGCTCGAACGGTGCAGGAAAATCCACACTGCTGCGTATCCTTGCAGGAATATACAAGCAGGACAAAGGCAGTGTAACGATAGACGGCAATACGATTTATGACAATGTCGAAGTTAAGCAGAAGGTGTTCTATGTGAGCGATGATGTTGAGCAGTTTGCAAATATGACACCTGAGGATATGAGAAAAATGTACGAGATATTCTATCCGACATTTTCAAACGAGAAATTTTCAAGGCTTATGAAAGCGATAGATCTGCCGCAGAACAAGCGTATGTCAACATTTTCAAAGGGTATGAAACGGCAGGCGGCTGTCGTGTGCGGACTTGCGGCATCGACAGATATACTTCTGCTGGACGAGGCTTTTGACGGACTTGACCCTACTATGAGAATAAGCGTCAGAAAAATGCTCTTTGACGCTATGACGGAAAACGAAAGCACAGTAGTGATTTCGTCGCACAATCTGACCGAGATAGAGGAACTTTGCGACAGCGTGGGCCTTGTTCATAAGGGCAAGGTCATATTCGACCGTGAACTTGACAGTGTAAAGGGCAGTATCCATAAGGTGCAGGTCGCATTTGACAATGCAAAGACGGCCGCCGACTTTGCGGGTCTTGAAATCCTGTCGGAAAACACGATAGGCAGTGTACAGAACTTCATTGTAAACGGCGACAGCGATGAGATCTGCCGTGTGATGCGTGAAAAGGGTTCGAAGTTCTGCGATGTGATACCGCTCACGCTTAACGAGATATTTATTTATGAGATGGAGGGACAGGGATATGACAGCTCAAAACTCGATCGCTGAAAAGAGTTTTTTCGGCAGATATTTTCTGTATAAACTCAGGACAAATTTCAACTATCTGGTTTTCAATCTGATCTTTGCGTTTCTGGGTATGCCGGTAATGGCGGTATGCCTTACATATACAGTAGGAAAAGTCAATGATATTGTGGAGGGAAGGTTAGCCGAGTACAAAACGTATGCACTTAACAATCTGGGAACGCTCCTTGACGCAGATACTTTCTTTATGGCGCTCATATTCTGTGCGATTGCGGTCATGTCAATAATTACCGTTGTGTCGGTGTTCAGATATAATCTGAAAAAGTGCGACAGCGACCTGTACCTGAGTCTTCCGCTTACAAACAGTCAGAGATTTTTTGCGGATCTCGGTGTCGGCGCAGTGATAAGCGTTGCGCCTACCGTTATTATGGGCGGAATAGCATCTGTGGTGACGGCGTTGTCGGGAACAAAACTCAGCGACAAGATTTTTTCAGCTTCGGAAACGGATGGCTTCCTTTCAATCTGCCTCAGTTTTGTAAACGAAAAAACCTATCTTAAGGATATAGCGGGTATTGTATTCTTTGTTTTTATCACGGCGGTCACAGCTTTGGTATTCGTGTATCTTACTGCGGTGCTGATCAACGCCTGCACGGGCAGAACTGGCGACAGCGTGGTGTACACGATTCTTGCGATGATAGTGGCTGTGTTTGCAACGCTTGCGGTATTCGCTCCGGTATTTGCTGTGGCAGGTGAACAGCTTGACGGATATATGACGGATATATTCGGCAAGGTTCCTCCGCTCGGAACGGTGCTTGCGGCATTGATCTCATTCTTGATGCTTAAGATGAACGCTTATAACGATGTTTACGAAAATTTCAATCTGTTCAATATGTACAGCATAGACACTATCGTTGTTCTTGTTATATCGGCGGGTGTTCTTGTACTGCTGGCGTATCTTGCTAATAAGTACCGCAAGGCTGAGAATACGGGCAACCATTTTGCGTTTGAACCGGCTTATCACATAATTACGCTTGCGCTTATAGCCGGTATAATCGCAGCGGCGGTCGGAATAAGCAACATGACGGTTCTTACTACGGATAGTCTGACGCTGATAGTGATAATATCGCTGTGTGCGGTCGGCTACTTCTTTGCCGAGCTTGCACACGGAAGAAAGCTCAAAAAGATATGGCAGTCAGTGCTGAGATTTGTTATTACCGTTGTCGCATCGCTGCTGCTTTTTACAGTTCTCAATAGTTCTGGCTTCAGAGATCTGTTCTTCCGTGTCCCCGATGCTTCCGAAGTAAGCGGCGCAAGTGCATCATACAACATCGTTTACTGTGATGGCAATAACGATTATAAAACGATATACTTTGAGGACGAAGATAGTAAAAAGGCTGTTGTGGATTACAACAAGTTCCTTGTTGACAACAAGTATTGTTTCCTTGCCGGCGAAAGCTTTAAAGCCGAGCGGTATGAAAATGCAACTGTAAGTACCGTTAAATTCAGCTACAGGCTGAAAAACGGTAAAAAAGTGTACCGTACCTACAGGCTGGCACTTTCGTCTGAAAATTACGATGCTTACGCTAAAGCTCTTTATGAATTACCGCCAGATACGGAATTACCGGCAAACACGCAATTGTACAACGTACCGTAACGCATGTAAACACCACCGCCGTATTGTTCTCCGTAATCGCTCCCCAATGCCGGCATATCGTTATTGAAAAACGAACAATTGGAAAATGTTCCGTTGTTACAAAATGCACCTCCGCCGCGACTACGGGATGCTACATTATAATTGTTTCGGATAATACAGTTTTCGAGCCGTCCGTTTTTCCGCAAGGCTACCCCTGCACCGCCATCTTTTCCGTGACGTATTCGAGTTCGACCGTTTTGTATTATAAATCCGTCCCATATCGTCTCGATAACAAATGGATTCAACGCCACATTATTAGTCTCGGTCGAAGCCTGTCCCTGCGAACCCGCTTCCAAACGACCTCCGTCCTCATAATACGGGAAAGGCTGGGTAAGTACCCTACGAACTTTATTCGCATTATCGTATCGACTGTTCAATTCATAGAACTGACTCGTCGATCCACCGGCATCCATATCGAAATAAGGAGCATACCCATCGAGCGAAGTAACAGCATTCGCCTCGGCGGTTGTCATCGTCTGTATAATCGTATTGTAGACGCGGGGATTGCGCTCGTATTTCCCGGGTGTACCGGTCTTGGGAAATCCGCCGTACACTTGCACAGCATCCCGCATAAAGAATCCCCGACGGCTGGTATATTCGCCCTCGGCTACCCACACTTCGACCAAAGCCGTCGTATCGACACCAACAGGTATTTGTACCGATGCGCTACGACCGTTCGTTTGATTGTATGTATAATCTGTATAATTCAATGTCTCATAAGCGATCCGACCGCTTCCGTCCTTTTTCAACGATGCCTTGTATGCCTCGTTGACAGCATACTGCAAACCGGTAATATAGTCGGTAGCATCGCGGCTGTCGTATTCGATTTGATCATAAGGCAGACCGTCGTCGAATCCATACCACGCATTTCCATTGATAGCGTTCGCCCACGAAGAACCGTCTCCCGTACCGAAATAAGAGGTTTGAGGAGAAGAGGCCGTACCGGTAGGCCCGCTACGCACGTAAAGAACCGAACCGACAGGATTCAGACATGTAGCCTCATAAGCTCCTATATCGGGGGCTCCACCCACAGCGAAATTATGCCCCGTAATATCGGCATCAAGAACCAAATCAGGATCATCAACTATACTTTCGTCTCCGGCAATCACCAACGGTGATTCGCAAGTCGGCTCGAATCGTGCGGGACCGCCCAACGGCGTATCGTATCCAGACGAAACTGCGCCGACATTTCGGGTCGGATTGACAAAAGCCGGATACAACGGATCGCCCTGAACGACGCTTAACTGCATGTTCTCACTCCACAGATTCCATTCTTCCGGAGCATTCTGGATAGCATTGTTACGAATATCGAGCATAGTGGCCGCCCCTGTAATTTGTACGTCTTCGGGAGCGATAGTCCCGGTCGAAGTATTTCCCCACAAAACCGAGTTATAAAGTCTCAACGATCCGTTCACCGCACAAATGCCCGGGGCATTGTTATGTATAATCGTGCAGTGATTGAGACGAGCATCATTTTCAAGGGTTATCGCCGAATAAAAGGATTCGCTCGCCAATCCCGTATTGGTATTATTATTCACCACCGTATTGGCCATTACCAATTTCTCCGTCGTACCCAACATAACGATTCCGGCTCCGTTCGTTGCAACATTATTCTCGATCATGCAATTTCGGATATACAATGTGCCATATTCGTGCAGCACACCACCCCCGGTCTTGATAGCCGAAGAACCGGTCGATGCATCTCCGTTGACGATATGAAATCCGTCGAGAATGGCTTCTCCGTCGTCAGACATAGTTACCACATGATAAAGGTTCCCACCGGCCAACGTACCGTCAAACACCGTACGAAAATCTACCGGATTACGCATCGGTTCGGCGACATCGCTCCCCGCCGGGACAAACGTCTGTCCGGGAACCGTAGAGCCTTTCGTACCTACCAATTTGGAATTGAAGCCTCCATACAAGGAAACACCTCCCCGCAAAACGACCGACGAAGTGCGACGATCACTGCCGATAGCTTTCCATACCGGATTTATCGTCCCCTCCTTCACCCATATCTCACGAGGACAACCGGGATATTCGGTATCCGGGAGTTCCGCCAAATATTCGATGGCCGAGTTCCCCGATATAATCGGAGATTCCCAAGACTCGCCCGAAAGGTCCGTATCGACCGACGGGTCGACAAAAATAACCAGTTTCTTTACACCGTTATCTTCTATGACGCTATATTGCAAAGACGGACGATCGGAAGCGAAAGCTCCTAAGACACGAGGCTCGACGAACGCTTTGCTGAGAATATCGGTCATCGCGACATAAAACTGTGTTTTCACCGGAGCATACCTGACATACGGAGCCTCGGATTGGCTGCCTCCTTTTCTTTGTAGGGCAGAAATTTCGGACGGAACCCAACGTTGTACATCATAAATAGTTCGCAACGCATTGTCGAGCGTTTGAGTGCCCTCGACATCGGCGGCTGTCGTCTGGTACACGCCGGCCTCATCGTTGATAACGTCGACATTGCCGACTCTCACATTGGTAAAATCGGGGAAACTGGAATCATAAGCGATAGAAGAACGTCCTTTTGAATTTTGATCGGACAAGGCATACGTTTTTTGAGTCACGGTATTCACGCCCCAAATCGTATTGGAAAGATTTTGCAACGCCGTATTATAAACCTGTATCGAAGCCGGCACATTCGATTCGGCCGTCTTTCCGTTTTTCCCGTAAAATTGCCGAGTATGTTCGAGGGTCGCATTTCCCCAAAGAACCGAATTATAGACTATGCCATATCCATCGACGATCATACCGCCCGAATTTCCTTCTTGGTCGGAAGCCACCGCCGAACAATAGTTCTTAACCACCGTAGAGGAAGAAAGCCCTCCCAACTTATCGAAATAGACCGCTCCCGCATCGGCCGAAGAGGTATTGTTGGAAACGAGCGTGTTCACCAAGACGCCCCGGTACATATCGTCTAACGACTCTTCGTATGCAGGATTGTTATACTCCGCCTCATCAACATACACACCGCCGCCCACGCGAGCCGTATTGTTGGTTATTACCGTTCTGAAAACGGTTCCGTTCCCCAATATGTACACGCCGCCGCCCAATCCGTTGCGCACCTGCACTCCGGGCGAAGCATTGCGAAAGACCATGCTGTTCACCAACATTCCGCCGTTATTCATCATCACCCCGCCACCGCGAGTCAAGGCAAAGTTTTGATAAACGATACAATTCGACACGACTCCGTTCTCGGTCAAATAGATTCCACCTCCCATACGGGTCGATTCCCCGCGCTCGCCATAGTCGGCGCAACCGCCCGTAACCACGACACCGTCGAGAGTCGTCTCCACAGGAAGCGGCTTTGCCGTAACGGCTTCGTACTTCGTGGTTCTTTCGTTAAATCCCTCGGAAGCGAACCATACCACATGGTAGGAGTTGCGCCCGTAATATTGCTCCCATTTCTTCTCTCCGGCATTCCAACGCCAACCTTTCTGTGAATCGTCATTCCGATCGACATCTCCGCTGAATATCGTACGATTGACAAACGCCCACTGAACATCGAGATGGTCCGGGTCGCGGGGACGAGTTGTGCTGTTGTTTATCCCTTCGTCGCCGGTTTGTCCCCGGAATCCTCCGTAAACCGAGATACCGCTACGCATGATGAAAGAACGATGCCTTTCCGTACGGCCCCTTATACCCGACTCATCGGTAAATGCCGCCGTAGGGTAATACGTTCCACCGGCAACCCACACCTCTCCCACTACATTCCGGGCATATAGTTGATCGATCGCCATCTGCACGTCCTGTACAGCCAAACGCCATGTACTTCCGTCCCGGACTTCTCCGTCGGCAAGAGGCGGTTCGTCGGGCGAAAGCTGACGAACATACAATATATTTCTGCCCGAAACCGGCTGATATTGATAAGCGCCTATATCCAGCGTCTTACTGACGATCCTCGGCTTCCCGGCAATGTCGTAAGAAACATCGGTCCCGTAATACGTGTTCAACGTCGTCATCCAAGAGCTCTCGGCTTTCGACAGCAGCACAGAATTTTGACGTAACAAAAACGAGACACCCAAATCGGCATACACCGGTTCCAATATAGCTCCTACCTGAGTCGTAGGATTGATAAAATTGGGCACAGAGCCCGTATGGTCGTTATAGGGCAACAACGAAATATTATTGCTGCCTTTCGTTTCGTCCCAATCGACGATCGCACAATTCGAGACATGGTCGACAAGAGCCTCGAATCCCTTCAATCCAGCATGGTTCAACGGATCGATACTCCATATAACCGAGTTGGATACGCTGATCGAAGAACCCGCCACATCGGTATCGGCCGGACGGCCTATACCATACAACTGGTTGTTGACAATCGTATTATTGACAATCGAAGTCTCATCGTATACACAAATACCGCCCCCGTTATTATTATAAACGACATTGTCGAAAACGACTCCTGCCTCGGAGTAGATGCCGCCTCCATATCCGAACCCGTCGCGACGGAATGCCGAATTGGATACCAACACCGAGTTATAGACAAAACACGGCTGGGAGTCCGAACCGCTATTCTTATGCATATAAACGGCTCCTCCTTTCGAGGCAAAATTAAAATAGAACAGGCATCGCTGTATGCCGCAACCGATACCGTCGAGCGATACACCTCCGCCGCGCCCCGAATTGCCGCCTCCATCGGCAGCCCCTCCGGCAATGGTTATTCCGTCGAGCATCACGCCCACACTCGACGGATCGAAAGTAACTACCGTATGGAGATTGTCTGTCCGGGTAGTATTCTGGGTCGGGTCGAGCGAAGAGAACATGTTATCCGTACCGACTACATCGTTTCTCAACCGGTCGCCCGATAAAATAGTCTGGTTCTTCAACGCCCACGGCTCCTGCCGGTCGCCCGAATAGACATTGCCGTATTCTCTCTCTTCGAGACTGTTCTCCCCCTCATAGACCAAAGCTCCTAAATCGTCGAACACTTGTCCGCGAAAACCGCCGTAAACAACGACCTGATTTCCTTTCAAGACGAACGAGGCACTCTGTTCATCGCCGGGAAGGAGCGGTTCGGTCGGGACATAAGTACCCGCCGCAACCCATATCTGCAATGTAGAGTTAATAGTATTCCATGTATCGGTAGAACGAAGAATCATTTGCAAATCGGAACCCTTAGCGGCATTCGCCCACGAAGAACCGTCGAACGTACCGGCTCCTTCGGGGGAAACATATATGCGTCGCAAATTGAAGGCCGGTTGAGCCGGCTGGATATTCGACTGAGCCTCTACCGGTAAGCTCGTCAGCGACAACAGAAACAATAGCAGCAATCCCGCCGAATATCCCATGCGTTTCGACACATCGGAAACACGGCCTGCAAAATCAATAATTTCTCTATTTCTTCCGTTCAACATAACCTATAATTCCTTTTCTATATCGAAGCTGTCCATCGATAATTATATTCCGTTTGCGTAAATCCCACCACATCGAACCGCAGCAAATAATACGGCGCAACCGCCAAATCCTCGGGGGTATCGACGTGTATGTTATAAGTAGTCGTCTTTACATAAGCGTCTGCATATACGCTCTGCACGACCAGCTCTATATCGAGCGTACCGCTATCGTAGAGATAACAGTCGTATCGCCCGTTAATCCATGCCGATTGACCCGGTCCCGAATTACCGGTAAGGCTGACCACGTGATCGACAACGGGGTCATTCGACCTCACGGCAAAGAATTTTCCCTCTTTGGGTACATTTTTCAACTTCAATGAAACGACTTTCGCCGACGTGCAGTCCCCATGTTCTTTCTGCCCGGCAGGCTTGGCGTTGTAATTGGATATAGCCGTCCCTATATTGTACATAATATCGACCTTAGAAGCCACCAGCTCGGCATCGATAACTCCCGAATGCTTCATTTGAACCAATTCGAGGTCGAGCAAAGTACCGGCATATAAATCGCGCGAAGGCGTGGCGATCGTCGTCAACGCCATCACCTCGTCTTCCGTCGACAGGGCATCCCATTCGTAGTGACTGCCGGCATTGACGATAGCATAAAACGAGGCGGTGCACTTCGGCACGTCTATGGCTTGAAACTCATAATAGGCCGTGCTTTCGGGCAGCTCTATATAATAATGTTCCATGTAAGCGGCAGCGCCGTTTTTAGGCTCTACATACATGAACAGGTTGATATTTTCGATGGCATCCGGCATCTCCGGCGATGTCCCGGGGTCTCCCGGAAGCCCCACCGCTCTCGAAATTTCCCGGCCGGTGTATATACTCAACGTCACGCTCGCCGTCTCCTGCGGTTCCGACGGACTGCCGGGCTGCAACGAGTTCTCGCCTGCACAGCCGCCGAGCAACCATGTAGCGAACAAAAGTGCCATTATCGCATATCTCTGTTTCAACATCAAAGCTCCTATTCGATTAAACCTATATTCGACAATCTGCCCGCATTCGGGAATATTATATATCCACATCGATATCTCCTCCCGGTTTCCAGTCGATAGTCACCGCCACGGTCGCCTGCACATTGTGACCGATATCTATACTGCCGTCGTCCCTCACCACACCGTATATTTCTATACACTCTCCGGCGGGAAGCGGCTCGGTCAGATTGATCGTATTTCGTGTTATTTTATCTCCTATGGTAACGTAAACATCGGTATTCCAGATAGCATTTCCCTCCGATAGGTTACGGTTCAAAGACTTCGCTCCTGCACTCGCCTCATTCCTCGACGGAAACGAAACAGCTTCGAAAAGCGCCAGTCCGTTTTCATCTTTCCCCGCTTCATTCATCTGTACGACAACAGGGCGGTCGTACTCATAAAGACTGTCGTTACACAAAAAACCGGTTGCGGTTTCATTGACATATCCCTCTACCCGTTTTACCGGGACGACGGGATCGGTTCCATAACTGAGGTGTAACCTCGTCTTGGAAATACAAGGCGTCAAAACGACCTCGATAAACTGATTTCTGTCCGCTATCGTAAATCGTTCCCTCCCGACATACAGTTCCGAAACATGCGAAGATACCGTATCGGCCGCCGACTCATAAGACAATTTATAACGATCGGACGCGACACCGAGGTCGGAACATTTCACACAACTCGCCTGCGAAATATTGGCAATGGCAAAATGGTGATAATCGTTTGCAGGCAGGGTAATAGCGTAGATATTGTTCGACGGCATTCGTTCCCGCTCTACATACTCATGATAAGCGAGCGATTTGTTACCGTCAAAAAAATGCATATTGAGATTCTCCATTCTACCCGAAAATGCCTGTGTATGGGTAGACAGTTCTATTCTATATCTGACGGTGAAATTGTTGCAATCGGACATGTTGTCGTCGATGCAACCGCTCGATAACGGCAGCAATGCGAAAAAGATTCCTCCGACAACCCATCTTTGCCAATCACCTGTTTTCATTTTCTCGATATTTATTTTTTGAGGAAATATCTCCGGCGAATCGAAACGCTCCCGATTCACCGGAGACAAATTTTACAGTTTAACTATTTTTTTCGAAATCAATCGCCGATAGGTACATCGATAACCAAACCGGCTTTCCAGTCTATATCGACAGCCAATGCCAATTCCAAACGCGGGTTAATCAGGTCGGGAACCGTATTGTAGGCTTTTGCCAACGAATTGATAGACAAGTTCGCCGTCGTATTGTAATCCTGCTGGAATACGCGAACGACTTCACTCTTACTGTTGTCCTTCTTATAAGTCAGCTTTCCTACCAAGTAGAACGTTCCGCCTTCGGGAACCAAATTGCCGTCTAAACCGTAGAATTGAGGACCGTCATTCAAGACCTCCAAAGCAATATTGGGTGTATGTCCCAAATCTTCTGCATTACCGGTAGAACAATCGGCCGTCTCAGGCAATAAGCTGTATATAAATGGAGTCATACCAGCAAAATCGGGAGTAGCGGCATTCGTCAATTCGTAATCATTGGTATTCATTCTGTTGTCATATACAATCTTGGAATAAGTATCGGAAGCAGAAGGATGCATTTCCCAATCCAGTTTATCGGGCAGACCGCCAATCAATATACCCTTTACAACAAAATTATGGTTGGTCAAAGTCACCTTAGTATTTTTACCGGCCGGAACTGTACCATCGGCCGATTTGAATGCAGCTTTCACATCGAGACGTGCCACACCGTAATTGATCGTTTTGTTCAAAGCAATCTTCGTCGTCGCTACCGTAATCGGCGTACGAGCTCCGCTATAAACACCATTATTCCAATTAGTAAATGTCGGAAGAGTCGAATAAGCTACCGGATAGGCATTGGTCCAATAATACAAAGAAGAAGGATAGCTGTATGCCTTCGAAGAACCGCTCGTAACAATACCCGAACCGCCGGGGCCGTTCTCATCGAACAAGATGATACCGTTATTCAATTTATATGCTCCTTTCGGAAGATTGGCGGGGAAATCTTTGTAAGCATCTTTTGCCAACTCTGTCGCCATATTATCGACCGATGTCTTTGCCGTATTGGCTGCTGACGTAGAGTAATTCGTATATAATTCGCCCAACCCGTTCGAAAGATACTGTAAAGCCAATTTCAGATTTTCCAAAGAAGCGCTATTGAACGAAAAGTAACCATTCTGCAACTCTGTTGC
>OKSI01000734.1_pt1 | contig 11702 bp, 8 predicted proteins | sample 1606221 | NCBI WGS metagenome assembly OKSI01 (sample SAMEA3879540, study PRJEB24766) | human gut metagenome | biome: human-associated habitat; feature: feces | place: USA | collected 1985/1987 | reverse complement strand
GTATCGGCCTGAGATCCCCCATATGCTGTACTCTGCCAGCAAGAGCGTCACCTCTACCGCCATAGGTATGGCTGTGGACGAGGGGCTCATGGATATAGACGAGCGCCTGGAGGACATATTCCCCGGCTATGCCGGCAAGCCCGCAAACAAGTGGTCGAAAATGCTGACGGTACGGCACCTCCTCACCATGAGCACAGGGGTCCGCTTCAACGAGGTGGGCAGCGCTCTGGACGAGGACTGGGTAAAGATGTTCATGGAATCCGTACCCAAGTTCGAGCCGGGCACCCAGTTTGAATACAATTCGCTCAATACCTATATGCTCTCAGCCGTACTGAGAAAAAAGACGGGCATGAGCCTTACCGAATTCCTCACCCCCAGGCTGTATGAGCCGCTGGACATACGCAGCCACCACTGGGAGACATGCCCCAAGGGCATGGAAAAGGGAGGCTGGGGGCTGAACCTCTGCATAGAAGACCTTGCCAAGATAGCCCAGCTGTATTTAAACAAGGGGGTATGGAATGGACGGCGGCTCCTCTCCGAAGAGTGGATAGACGCCGCTACCTCGCCCCAGATACCCACTCCAAACGGCGAAATGAAGCACGGCTACGGCTACCAGATATGGATGAGCGGCGGCGGGGCTTACCAGTTCAACGGCGCTTTCGGCCAGTATGCGGTAATATTCCCACAGTACGATGCTGTGGCTATAATATACTCCGGCAGCACACAGCTCTTCGCCAAGACGTCCCTAATGCAGCTGCTTGATTCCTGCTTCTGGGCCTGCTCCGACAGGGAGCTCGCACCTTACCCTCCAGGCTATGACAGCCTGAAGGCGTATCTCGCCAAGCTGGTGTTTTCTCCCGAGCCTGAAAGGAAGGGGCTCGGGACGGACAAAATCGCCTTCAATAAGATACGCAGCTTGCTTGACGGCAGGGAGTTCCGCCTTTTCGACAACTACGGCTCCCTTTTCCCGCAGCCGCTGCAAAACGTTCACGGCTGCTACAGCAAGGGTGCGGACATAATACGCTTCAGCTCAACGGAAAAGGGCCTGGCGGTCACATTTTACGAACAGTGCGAACGCAATACGGTATACATAGATATGGACGGAGGTTTTACGGATTCCGTCTTTATAATGAAGGAGGAGCAGCATCTGGTCTCCACCCGGGGAATATGGTCCGCAGGTGAAAACGAAGCCTGCATTACGCTGTTCACCAGCTTCCTCGAAACGCCGGATACCCGTATAATTGAGCTTCGCATACTCAACGAAAGCATAGAGGCGGTGTTCGACGAGACGCCCACAGCCGAAGGAGCCACCAAAATGCTCCTGGAGCTGGTTGGCCTTGTGGACGACAACTCCATGAAGCGGCTGCTTCCCGCCATGAAGCATGTCCCGGGCATGAGCGAAAGCACCATAACCGATATAGTCAAAAAATACGCAGCGCCCCGCTCCTTCGGGCGGGAGATACACCTGCATCAATGCATATTTCCAATATGTAAAAACTAAGCATACGGAGGTGAACATTTCAAATGAAAAAACAGCCTGTACTCGTATTGCTTGCCGCTGGCATGGGCAGCCGCTACGGCGGGCTAAAGCAGATCGACCCCATCGATGCCGCGGGTAACCTGATAATCGACTTTTCAATCTACGACGCAATACGCGCCGGCTTCCACGACCTTGTGTTCATAATCAAGCATGAGATTGAGCGGGACTTCATGGATGCCATCGGCAGCAGGATATCCCATCGCGCCAACGTCAAGTGCGCGTTTCAGGAGATGAATAAGCTGCCCCATGGCCTGAAGGCTCCAGAGGGCCGCACAAAGCCCCTCGGCACCACCCATGCCCTGCTCTGTGCAAGAGACGAGATCGGCGGCAGACCCTTCGCCGTCATTAATTCCGACGACTACTATGGCCCTGCCGCTTATAAACAGCTTTACGAATTCCTCGCCGGAGACACGCCCTCAGACGAGCAGCTGATGATAGGCTATAAGCTGGAAAATACCCTCACCGAAAACGGCAGCGTAGCCCGTGGCATATGCGAGGTGGACGATGAAGGCTTCCTCACCCACATAGTGGAGCGGCGCAGGATATTCAAGCGGGAGCACGGCGGCGCTTTTACAGAGGACGACGGCAAAACCTTCATCGAGCTTCCGGAGGGCACCCCCGTCTCCATGAACTGCTGGGGCTTCAAGCCGGATATCCTTCCCATGCTGGAGGATGTATTCAAAGCCAATTTCGAAGCGGGCATAAAGGAGAACCCCGCCAAATATGAGGATCTGCTGCCCAACGCTGTGCAGACCCTTATGTCTGAGGGCAGGGTGCGGGTAAAGGTCGAGGAAAGCCCCGACCGATGGTTCGGCGTGACATACAAGGAGGATAAGTCCGCGGTTATGGAGAGCATAGCGAAGATCAAGGCTCAGGGCGTATACTCCGAAAAGCTCTGGGACTAATTCATCAAAGGAGAAACAGTTTATCAATGTGTGGAATAGTAGGCTACATCGGCCCCAAGCAGGCCGCGCCCCTCATACTGGAGGCCCTCAAAAAGCTTGAATACCGCGGCTATGACTCCTCAGGCATAGCCGTTGCAGACGGCAATAAGCTTGGCGTCGTGAAGGCCAAGGGCAGGCTGAGCGTGCTGGAGGAAATGACGGACGGCGGCAGAGCCCTGCCCGGCTGCCTCGGCATAGGCCATACCCGCTGGGCAACCCACGGGGAGCCCAACGACGTAAACGCCCACCCCCATCTCAGCCAGCACGGCGATGTGGCTCTGGTTCACAACGGCATAGTGGAAAACTACATCGAGCTCCGTGATTTTCTTACCGAGCAGGGCTATTCCTTCATGTCCGAGACTGATACGGAGATAGCCGCAAACCTTGTGGAGCACCTTTACAGGAGCAACCGCGAGGACGGCCCCGAGGCCGCCATACGGGAGGCTCTTAGCCTCATCTCCGGCGCGTTCGCCCTTGGCATAATCTTTGCAGACCGCCCGGATACCCTTTACGCCGTGCGCAAGGACAGCCCGCTTATAGTCGGCGTGGGCAAAGGCGAAAACTTCATCGCCTCAGACGTGCCTGCGATACTCAAGCACACCCGCCAGGTGATACGCCTTGACGAATATGACATGGCTGTGCTTACTGCCGGCAGCGTGAAGATATACAACCGCTACGGCGAGGAGCTGCACAAAAACATAGAGCATATCCAATGGGACGCTGACGCCGCCGAAAAGGGCGGATATCCCCACTTCATGCTCAAGGAGATAATGGAGCAGCCCGATGTGATACGCAACACCGTCCGCCCCCGTATAAAGGAGGGCGCCATAGACCTCGGCCTTTCCCATATATCGGCGGAAGACATACGGGCCTGCGACAGGATATTCATAGTGGCCTGCGGCTCCGCAAGCTACGTAGGCCAGGTGGCGAAGCACTACATCGAGCGTTACACCCGCATACCCGTCACGGTGGAGCTGGCATCGGAGTTCCGCTATTCCAATCCCATAGTGACTGACAGGACCATAGCCATAGTCATAAGCCAGTCCGGCGAGACCATAGATACCCTCTTTGCCCTGCGCGAAGCAAAGTCCCGGGGCGCCCACGTACTGTCCATAGTAAACGTAGTGGGCAGCACCATCGCCAACGAGAGCGAGGACGTCATATATACCTGGGCCGGCCCCGAGATAGCCGTGGCCACCACCAAGGCTTACAGCGCGCAGCTTTCCGTATGCTATCTGCTTGCCCTGTACATGGGACATTGCCGCCATATGGTAAGCGACGGCGAGCTTAAGGACTGTCTGAACGCCATAGAGGAGCTGCCCGGCCTGATGCGCGGCCTTCTCGAAAAGTCGGACCATATCAAGTATCTTGCGTCGCTCCATTTCAGCTGCCGCAACATATACTTCATAGGCCGCAACATAGACCACGCTCTGGCTCTGGAAGGCTCCCTCAAGCTCAAGGAGATATCCTACATATTCTCCGAGGCATACCCTGCGGGCGAGCTGAAGCACGGCACTATCTCCCTGATAGAGCCCGGCTCCCTGGTAGTGGCCCTCTGCACCTACAGTCCCCTGACCGAAAAGATGATAAGCAACATGCGCGAGGTAAAGGCCCGGGGCGCAGTAGTGCTGGCGCTTGCCACTGAGGGCACTCCCGGCGTAGAGGAAACCGCCGATCAGGTCATGTGGATACCCAAGACCGATCCCTTTGTTCTGCCCTCGCTGGCCATACTGCCCCTACAGCTCTTCGCCTATTACGTGGCTCTGCTCAAGGGCTGCGATATCGACAAGCCGAGGAACCTTGCCAAATCGGTAACGGTGGAATAAAGACGGATATCAAAAAAAGTGGCTGAACGCCACTTTTTTTATGTCCGTTATCAGAATATCCTCCACGCGCAGATGAAGTTGCGCCTGGACCAGTCGCCCATGCAGCTGCGGTGTATTACCCTGCTGTTGCCGCTGGAGGCGTCTATCATCGTCCCGTCGCCCATGGCTATTCCCACGTGGCCGCGGAATACGATTATATCACCCCTTTGCAGGGAGGATAGGGAAGTGACCTTAGTGTAGCCCGATACGCTGCGCCAGCCGGAGGAGGTGAGGTACTTCTGGTTCACGCCCGCCTGCCTCAGACACCAGTATACAAAGCCCGAGCAGTCGAACTTATCCGGCCCCTTGCCGCCCTTTGAGTACCGGCAGCCTATCTTGCTCTGGGCCGCGGAAATGAACCTGTCCACGCTGCCCATGGTGCCGGTAAGCGCGCCGGTGCCGCCTCCGGAGGAGCTGCTTCCCGACGATGATCCGCCCGACGAGGGCTTATAGTTGCTTGGCGCCTTCTTGGCCTTGCTGGAGAACAGCGCGGCCATGGTGCCCTTGCCTACCTTGCCGTCGGAGCTGAGCTTGTTGCGCTTCTGGAAGGCCGATACGGCAGACTCGGTTGAGGTTCCGAAGTATCCCGTGGCGCTGCTCTTGAGGTAACCAAGCTCCTTTAGCCGCTTCTGAATTTTTGTTACGTTGCTGCTGGTCTCGCCTAATGATATCACGCTGGCCTTGGCGTTCCTGCTCATCAGCAGCTCCTTTGTGGAGGGGCCTATGTAGCCGTCCACCGTAAGGCCGTTCTGCCGCTGGAAGCTCTTGACCGCGTTCACGGTGTCCTTTCCAAATGTACCGTCAGGGGTGCTGGAAAGGTATCCCAGCTTGTTGAGCCGCTTCTGATAGCGAAGCACATCGTCGCTCTTTTCGCCGTACTTCAGGCTCTTTGGCACCGCGTCCTCGCTGTATAGCATTTCGCGGGTCTGGGTCCCCACCTTGCCGTCAACGCTGAGGCGGTTGTTCTTCTGGAACTCTATGACCGCCTTCTCGGTCTCCTCGCCGAAGTAGCCCGTGACCTTATCCAAATAATCCAGCTCACGAAGTCTCGACTGTATATCCTCAACATCGGAGCCGCTTATGCCCAGATCCGCCATGTATGTGAGCGCCTCGTCGGAGAACAGCTTCTCGTAGGTCGCCCTGTCCACCACGCCCGTCACCGTAACGCCGTGCTGGCGCTGGAATATTTCCACCGCCTCCTTCGTGTTGGGGCCGTAGTAGTTGGTAGGCTCGTCGTTGTCCATATAGCCAAGATCCATAAGCCTCTGCTGTATCTCGGCTATGTTCTCGTCCTCAAAGCCCTGCTGGAAATACAGCGGCTTGGGGGTCGGCCCCGCCGCAAGCTCCTTTGCCTCCCTGTCCGCCTGAACATTCTCATAGTCGCCTGTAAGGTCTACTATGCCGGCGGAGGAGGTTATTACGCCCTGCATACTCTGCTGAGGCCGGTTGGCGGATATTACGGATATGCCCGCTATGAGCAGCACGAGGCAGCCCAAAAATGCGCACAGCGACGTTATGGTGCGCTTATCCCGGCGCTTTACGCCCAGTGCGAGCCGCCCTATGGCCCCGCCTATGCCGCCGCGCCTGCCGAAGCGCCGCAGGGAAAGCCCCAGCCGCCTGAATGCGTTTTGCAGTATGGTCTTTATGTTTGATAAGCCTCGGCTTTTTTTCATCTGCCAGCGTCTCCCGGATATCCAAAATATAAAATACTGTCTGAAATATTATAGCACAAATATTATAACGCAAAATCAAACAAATCGTAAACCCGCAAGGGAGCGTGTCCTTCTGCATTTTCAGGGCAATTTTGGATTTTGCGTCTATCAAATTATTTTGCTTGGGGTTATAATGATAAAAAAGCATAATTGGGGGAAGAATTCACAGCATGATAATCGTCGGCATATGCGGCGCCAGCGGCAGCGGCAAGAGCACCCTTGCGAAGGAAATAGAGGACTCCCTTACCTGCACCTCGGCAATAATCGGCCTGGACTGCTATTACAGGGACCATTCCGACCTGCCCTTTGAGGAGCGGGTACATATAAACTACGACGAGCCGGATATATTTGACTTTGACCAGCTTTATGCCGACATACAGCGTCTGCAAGGCGGTCTTCCCATAACCAGAAAGGGCTACGACTATGCCAGGCATATGCGGGCGGACAGCGACGAGCTGATACAGCCCATGGACGTGCTCATACTCGAGGGCATACATATGTTCCGCGATAAGCGCATAACCGACCTCATGAGCCTGAAGGTCTACATGCACGTGGATATAGACGTCTGCCTGCTCCGTCGCATAAAGCGGGATATACGGGTTCGCGGACGCTCCATAGAAAACATAGCCGAGCAGTACATGGCGACCGTAAAGCCCATGTACGAGGAATACATAAGCAAATACATTCGGGAGGCCGACTTTGCCGTAATGCGGGGCGGCAGGAACCGCATGGCGATAGACGCCATTTCCGCCTACATCTCCGCCAAGCTGCTCGCGGAAAAATTCGACCGCGAGGCGAAGCAGGAGGCTCTCAAAAATTCAGCTTCGGAGGGTTCCATTGAAGGATAAGCAGGATATGGAGGGACTTTGGAAGTCCTCGAGAAGATACATTTTTATAGTGGCCTTCGGCGTCATATTATATGAGATAATCGAAAACCTGACCGCCGTAAAAAGCTCAGTCGGGGGCTTTTTCGACGCCATCAGCCCCATATTCATAGCTATGGCGATAAGCTTCATAGCCAATATGCCCATGTGCTTTCTGGAAAACAGGCTGTTTTCAAAATGGCGCGCCTCAAAGCTCAAGCGGGTAATATGCGTGGTGATGGCGATGCTGTTCGTGCTTTCCATAATCACGGTGCTGATAGTGATAGTAGGTCCCAAGCTGGTAGACAGCATAAAATCCCTGGCGGAAAACTACGATTCCTACTCCAAGAGCCTGATTAAATGGGGCACCGACGTATGGGAAAGGCTGAACCTCAACGATGACATTGCCGTAAAGGTTCGCCAGGTGTCCGAGGACATATTGGACAAGCTGGACGGCTTCATAAGCGGTCTCGCCTCCGGCCTGCTGCGCTTTACCGTAAGCACCGTGGGCGTGGTCGTGGATATGCTCTTTGCGCTGATAATCAGCATATACGCCCTCGCGAACAAGGAAAACCTGCTGTGCCAGTGCCGCAAGTTCATAAAAGCCGTGTTCAACGAGCAGCATGCCGCAAGAATATTGGATGTATGCGCCCGCACCAATAAATCGCTGCACAACTATGTATACGGTATGCTCATAGAGTGCTTCATACTCGGCATGATGTGCTTCATGGGGATGCAGATACTGGGCTTCCCCTTCGCAGTGCTGATAAGCGTTATAGTAGGAGCTTCCCAGATGGTACCCATAGTGGGCCCATGGGTATCAGGCGCAATAGGCCTCTCCATAATATTCGTTGTGGACCCTCCCCGCGCCCTGTGGTTCATAGTGTTCGTGCTGGCCATACAGCAAATAGAGGGCAACCTCATATATCCCAAGGTGGTTGGAAACGCAGTGGGCATATCCGGATTGTGGGTGATGATAGCGGTTCTGTTCGGCGCCCGTCTCTTCGGACTAATGGGCGCCATACTCTGCGTGCCCATAATGGCGGTGCTGTATACCCTTATTGGGGAATGGGTGAATAATCGGCTGGAGGAAAAGCGCGCCATTGCCCAGCGAGACGAGAAATGACGGAAATAAAAAAGCGGCCCTGGAGCCGTTTTTTTATTTATCTATATCACTGAGCTTTCTTAAGCTGCTGAACTTCGGAGTTGAGGTTTTTAACGACTATCTTGAGCAGTTCCACATCGCTTTGCAGCTCGTCTACTTTGCTCTTTGGGGCAAGCGTTTCAGAGAGCATGGCGTGACCCTCGGCTAAAACCTTGAGCTTAGGAATGCGCAGGTTTGTCTTAATCGCCTCTGTCTTAAGGTTGCTCACATCTGCCTTAAGTTCACCGATGTCGGTCTTCATGCCGTTCATGTCGGCCTTCATGCCGTTCATGTCGGCCTTCATGCCGTTCATGTCGGTCTGTATACTTGCCAGCATTTCAAGTATCTTTTCTTCGTTAGTCATTCGCCTCACCCTCCTTTGCCCTATATTATATCCTACGCCTGTCCCTATAACAAGATATGAAATCTGCTTATATCTCTATGATTTTGGCCTGACGGTCTGTCAATGGCAGCAGGGAAAGGTACACTGCCTAACGTCCAAGGACAGTGCTTCCCTTGCGGTACGGAAATCCGCATAATACCTCGCTGCATGAAAAAGGCGCGAACCCGCGCCTTGTTGTCTGCCTACTTTCAGTCCCTGCACTTATAGCTTCCGCACAGGCTCTCATCTGCGGGGTTGCCGGTATGGCAGCCGCACATAGGCTCAACCTCGATGCGTTCCAGCCCGCAGTCGCATCCGCTCATGTTGTATGCGCAGCTTGTGACCTTGCAGCCGATGGTCTGGCTCTTTGCCTTTGACATTCTTAAGTACCTCCTGTTTCGTAGTCAGCCTTAGTTTGCCGCCTGTATGGAGGCGCTATTCAGGTAGAATATGACAGGGCGTTTTCAGCTCTTTGCCTCGAACCTGTTGCCGCACTTGGAGCAGGTAACTCTTATCCTGCCCTTGCCCTTGGGTACCCGGAGCTTCTGCATACACTGGGGGCAGGTGAGGTATTTGTATTTTTTCTTTTCCTTCTGTACGTTTACAAAGTTCTGCCGGCGAATGCGCAGCGTCTGCCACCAGTTTCGCACGCTGCGTTCCATGTTCATATACCGGGCCAGCTCCTGCTGCCGGGCGTAAAAGTTTCGGCTAAGCATGCGGAAAAGCGCAAAGGCGATAAGCGCCAGCGTTATGCCGCGCAGCGCGTAGTACACCCCTGCCGGCGCCCTGCCGAAAAACCAGGATATCACGGATACTATAAGGCTCGCGATTATCAGCGCCCTGCTGAGCTGATCCACGCCGTATCTTCCCTGAAACCACCTGTTGAACATATTATGCCCGCTCCTCTTGTCCTTTTATAAGTATCGCCGCGCCGTATGGGGGCAGTTCCCTTTCTATACAGCCGTTTTCCAGCTCGGCCCTGATATTGCCGCAAAAATCCTTATTCGCAAAGCAGGCCGTTACCGGCTCGCAGCTCCTGTTTACCATGCATATGACCTCCGGCCGGTACAGCGCGAATACATCGCCGCGCCCTGCGAAGGCGCAGCCGCCTTTGGCGCGTTTATGCAGCTCTCCCAGCTTTTGGAAATATGCGATAAGCTCTGTATCCTCTTGACCCCATGGGTATGTGCCCCGGTTGAAGGGGTCCGCCATGCCTGTAAGCCCCGCCTCGTCGCCGTAGTAGAGGCAGGGGGCGCCGGGCATCATATACTGTACCGCGGCCGCCGCCATGAAGCGCTTTCTGCCCGCCTTCAGCTGCTCTATAGTGGGGGAATACGCCGCCTGCTGCTCCTTGGTGAGGGCGTCCCTTTCCGGCGCGCCCGAAAGGGCGGTAATTGCCCTGACTACATCGTGACTGCCCATGAGGTTGAGAAGGCTCTCGTAAAACTGCGGCGGGTAGTTCTCCATAAGCCGGAGCAGGCCCCTTGCCAGCCCTTCGCCGTCAGTCCTTCCGAGGAAGAAATCCATAAGCAGCCTGCGGAATGGGTAATCCATCACGCTGTCCAGCTCATGGCCGTCAACGTATCTGCGCCTGCCTTCAGCGCCGTGCTTGTTTGTGGCCTCCTCCCACACCTCGCCTAAGAGCACCCCCTCGGGGTCTATGCTCTTGAGCTTTTTGCGCAGGAACTCTATGAAGCCGTCCGGCAGCTCGTCCGCCACGTCCAGCCGCCATGAGGTTATTCCCATTTTGGCATATTTTTCCATTACGCCGCCTATGAATTCCATGTATGAAGGGGTAAGCTCCTTCACCTCCGGCAGCGTCTCAAAGCCCCACCAGCAGCGGTATTTGTCAGGGTACTCGGTAAAGTCGTACCATTCCCGGCAGGGGGAATGGGGATTGCTCTGGGCCTCCTTGAAATAAACGCTTTCGCTGCCGGTATGTGAGAACACACCGTCCAGCATGAGCCGTATGCCGTATTCCTTAGCGGCCGCCGCAAGTTCGGCTAACGCACTGTCTCCCCCAAGCATGGGATCCACCGTCATGTAATCCGCCGTGTTGTAGCGGTGGTTGGTGGAGGAAAGGAATATGGGGTTGAGGTATATGCACCCCACGCCCAATGATTTCAAATAGGGCAGCTTTTCCTTTACGCCGTACAGGTTGCCGCCGAAAAAATCCTCCGGCACATAGTACCTTTGCCCGTTTACCGGCAGGTAGTCCGGGCTGTCGCTCCAGCTTTCATGGAGCCTCGGCGCCCCGAAGAGCCGCGTATGCTCCTCTATACCGAGTATTTCACCTGGCCTTCTAAACCTGTCCGGAAATATCTGGTAAACGATAGTATTTTTAAACCAGTCCGGCGTTTCATAGGGGTCGTAGACCGTCAGCTGGTAGGAATCCGGCTGCTCTGTGTATATACTTCCCTCTCCCTCGAGGCCGCTGTAATACCGCCTGCCTTCCGGGCCGTCTATCAGAAAGCAGTACCATACGATACCGCTGTGGGCCGGGGTATAGCTGAAGCTTACGCCGCCCTCTTCCCGGGCGCCTGAAATCAGCTCCTCCCGGCCGTCTACCCAGAGCCTGAGCGTTATTTTGCTGTCGTCCCTGTCGGTTTCCATAAAGAAGCGCACCGGGCGGCCCGCTTCCACCGCGCCAAAGGGGGCTTTGTATTTCTCGTATCGCTGGTCGAATTTCATCATAATTAAAATTTTAGCATAAAATATTTCGTTAGTACCGCACTTCGCAACATTGTCACATTTTTTTGCCCTGTATGCACCATATGCCGCCCCACGAAATATTTTCTCACAAAAAGGCCCCTTTTAAGGGGCCAGAGTGAGCTGCCTTGAGGCTTGCCGTCCTTCTACCTTTCGCTCAGTCTCTCGTAAAGCTCTATGTACTTGCCTGCGGACTTCTCCCATGTGAAGTGGGCGCTCATGGCGTTCTTCATCAGGCCCTTCCATATATCAGGCTGCCGGTAGGCCTCTATGGCCCTGTCCACCGCTCCCAGCATGTCTATGTGGTTATACTGCCGGAAGGTGAAGCCCAGCCCCTCTCCCGTGAATTTATTATAGGGGGTTATGCTGTCCTTCAAGCCGCCCGTTTCCCGCACTATCGGCAGCGTGCCGTAGCGGAGGGCGATAAGCTGTGACAGGCCGCATGGCTCGAATCTCGAGGGCATGAGGAACATATCGGCACCGGCATACATGCGCTGCGAAAGCGCCGGATCGAACTCAATGCGAGCCGCCATTTGACCGGGG
>OKSI01000727.1_pt1 | contig 11792 bp, 10 predicted proteins | sample 1606221 | NCBI WGS metagenome assembly OKSI01 (sample SAMEA3879540, study PRJEB24766) | human gut metagenome | biome: human-associated habitat; feature: feces | place: USA | collected 1985/1987 | reverse complement strand
TTAGACTGTAAGAAAATCGGACCGGAAGAAAGGGAAAAATTTATATGACTTCACCATTTACAGAAAATGAAATTACCCGTAAGCTGACGGAGGTGCTGGAGTACGACTTCAGAGTATCCCCCGCAGAAGCAACTCACACCCAGATTTACAAGGCTTTATCAAAGATAGTGGTAAACTACCTCAAGGAAAAGCGCTCGATGTTCATGACCGACTGCAACTCAAAGGGCAGAAAGCAGGTCTACTATCTTTCTATGGAATTCCTTATGGGACGTTCGTTAAAGACAAACCTCTACAACCTCGGTATGCAGGACGAAGTGGCAAAGGCGCTCAAGAAGCTCGATGTAAAGATTGAACATATCTATGAGGAAGAACCCGATGCGGGACTCGGTAACGGCGGTCTTGGCAGACTTGCCGCCTGCTACCTTGACGGACTTGCAACCTGCGCATTCCCCGCAACAGGCTACTCTATCCTCTACGAATATGGTATCTTCAAGCAGAAAATCATAGACGGCTGGCAGACAGAGCTTCCCGATGACTGGCTGCCCGGCGGCAGAGCGTGGCTCGTACCCGTACCCGATCAGGCTATAGAGGTTCATTTTGACGGCGAGATTTACGAGAAGTGGGAGCAGAACTACCACAGCGTAAATCACGTTAACTATAAGACAGTAAATGCAGTACCCTATGATATGTATGTATCGGGCTATGACAGCAAGGGCGTTTCAAAGCTCCGTCTTTGGAGTGCCGAGAGTATGTCGTTTGATATGAATATGTTCAATCAGGGCGACTATGCAAAGGCTATCGGTGCAAATAATATCGCACACTCACTGACAAAGGTACTTTACCCCAACGATAATCACCTTGAGGGTAAGGCTCTGCGTCTGCGTCAGCAGTATTTTATGAGCGCCGCTTCCGTAGGCGATATTGTAATGCGTCATATGAACGTTTACGGTACTCTTGAAAACCTTCACGAAAAGGTAGCTATCCATATAAACGATACTCATCCCACCCTTGCTATCCCCGAGCTTATGAGAATACTGCTCGATGACTGCGGTTATGACTGGGATAAGGCGTGGAACATCATCACAAACACATTCGATTATACAAACCATACGGTTATGGCAGAAGCGCTTGAAACGTGGGATGTCGATCTTATGCAGAGAATACTCCCCAGAATCTACGCTATCATAGTTGAAATAAACAACCGTTATTGCGCTCATCTTATGGAAGTGACCGGCGGCGACAGCGAGAAGGTAACAAGAATGTCCATTATTCTTGACAACCGTGTAAAGATGGCTAACCTCTGCTGTGCGGCAAGCAGCTCTGTAAACGGTGTTTCTAAGCTTCACTCCGAAATCATCAAGGACAGCGTATTCCACGACCAGTACACTGTTACTCCCGATGCCTTCAAAAACGTTACAAACGGTATCGCATATCGCCGTTGGTTACTCGCAAGCAATCAGGGACTTACAAACCTTCTTACCGAGTGCATAGGCGACGGCTTCAAGAAGGATGCGTCAAAGCTTGCAGATTTCAAGAAGTTTGCAACGGATAAGTCGGTTCTTGATAAATTAGCCGCTGTAAAGTTAGCTAACAAGCAGGCTTTCGCAAAGTATGTATACAACACCACAGGCACTAAGCTTAACTGCAACGGTATTTTCGATGTACAGGTAAAGCGTCTGCACGAATACAAGCGTCAGCAGCTTAACGCTATGAACATTATCGCAGACTACATTTATCTGCTCAATAATCCCGATGCGGACTTTGTACCCAAGACCTATATCTTCGCTTCAAAGGCGGCACCCGGCTATTATATGGCAAAGCAGATAATCAAGATGATATGGTGCATAGGCGAAGAGCTTAAGAAGAATCCCAAGCTGAACGAAAAGCTTGCTGTTGTATTCCTTGAAGATTACAAGGTAACGCTGTCAGAGATTCTTATGCCCGCAAGTGAAATTTCAGAGCAGATCTCTCTCGCAGGAACAGAGGCTTCCGGTACAGGTAATATGAAGCTGATGCTCAACGGCGCTCTTACAATGGGTACCTATGACGGTGCGAATGTTGAGATACACGAAGCGGTAGGCGATGACAACATCTTCATCTTCGGTATGTCAACTCCCGGGTAAATCAGCTTAAGGCTGAGGGATATGACCCCGAAAAGATATACAACTCACACGCAGTTATCAAGAGCGTTCTCGAAAAGATGTACAAGGGTATAAACGGTGCAACATTCGAGGAAGTAGCAAATTCACTGCGTCACGCAGACAGATATATGTGCTTTGCCGATTTCGACAGCTACAGAGGAACACAGGCAAAGGCAAGCGAAACCTATAAGGATAAGTACCTCTGGAACAAGATGTCGCTTATAAATATCGCATCTGCAGGCATATTCTCGGCTGACCGTGCCGTTACAGACTATGCCCGTGACATCTGGAAGTTAATTTAACAGACAGTAGCCCAAGATAATAAAAAAAGTCCGTTGCAACCAACGGACTTTTTCGGGTATATATAACCACCCTCCGACTTTAATCCGAAAGGAATGTTTTTTAATGGATACTCCGATATTCGACTGCTTCGACTTAAACTATAAAAGCCCGTTCGGAGCAATACGACAGTATCAGCCCAGCACATTCTCCCTGCGTTTTCCGAAGGAATGGCACGTCAGCGACCCTACTCTTGTAATGTTCCGTCCCGGCGAAAAGGAACGCTTCATACCGCTTGACATTACCGATACGACCACAGAATGCAACGTGTTTACCTGTAATTTCAACCCCTTGCATAAAGGTCTGCACCACTATTATTTCTCTTTGATGATAGACGGCAACAGGAGATATGTAAAGCGTAGCGGAGCAAGGCTCGGTGTTCTTGATAACGGTGATCTGTTCCAGCTTACCGTTTTTGATAAGGATATGGCGGCTCCCGACTGGATAAAGGGCGGAATTATGTATCAGATATTCCCCGACAGATTCTGCCGAAGCGGAGAAAAGCACGAAAACGTTCCTACAGACAGAATAATCCACGAGAACTGGGAGGATACCCCGTTCTTCCGTCCGGATGAGAGAGGAATTATCCGCAACAACGATTATTTTGCAGGAGATTTCAAAGGCATAGAAAGCAAGCTCCCTTATCTTCAGAGTTTAGGTGTTACCTGCATTTATCTCAACCCTGTTTTCGAGTCGCACGAAAATCATCGCTATTCTACCGCCTGCTATGAGCATATCGACCCTATGCTCGGCACGGACGAGGATTTTGAGCATCTGTGCAAACAGGCCAAAACATACGGTATAGACATTATCCTTGACGGCGTGTTCTCCCATACCGGCGCAGACAGCATCTATTTCAACAAGTTCGGCAGATACGGAGATCACGAGGGCGCATACAGAGATCCCGACAGCAAATATAAAAACTGGTACTGCTTCTCACGCTATCCTTTCGATTATGAATCGTGGTGGGGCATCACCACACTTCCCAACGTAAATGAGAACAACCCCGACTACACAGAATATATCTGCGGTGAAAACGGTATATTACAGCGTTGGATAGACAAGGGCGCAAGAGGCTGGCGACTTGACGTTGCCGATGAGCTTCCCGATGAATTCCTTGACAAACTCAATAAGGCTGTAAAAGCCAAGGGCAACGATAAGGTCATCTACGGCGAGGTATGGGAGGATGCGTCCAACAAGGAGAGTTACGGTGTCCGCAGACGTTATCTTATAGGCGGTCAGCTTGACAGCGTTATGAACTATCCTTTCAAGGAAGCTATCATAAACTACTGCAAGTACGGCGATGCAAGAGGCTTTGAGGACGGCGTAATGACGATACTTGAGCATTACCCCAAGCCCAGTGCCGATATGCTGATGAACTTCCTGTCAACTCACGATACCGAGCGTATCCTGACAAGACTTGCCGGCGAGGATGTAGGCTGGCACGACAGAGAATGGCAGGCTGAACGCTACCTTTCGCCCGAACAGTACGTTTACGGCCTTTCACTGCTTAAATGCGCTATGGTACTGCAATTCTTCCTGCCCGGTGTGCCGTGCATATATTACGGCGATGAAGCAGGTCTTGAGGGCTATAAGGACCCGTTCAACAGACGCTGTTACCCGTGGGGCAAGGAAAATCTTGATATGATAGACTTCACAAAACAGCTTGCAGGGATAAGAAAGTCAAGCAAGGCGTTCGCTCAGGGCGAAATGAAGTTTTTAAGCTGTACGCCTGAGGAATGCGTATTTGCAAGAATTGACAAGCTAAACCGTGAGGCAGCCGTTATATTCCTGAACAAGTCGAAATATCCTAAGACGTTTAAGCTTGACGACTATATGAATGGCGAATATACCGACCCGAAATTCCTCAGAAAGCCTCACGAGAGCGAAGAAAAGACGATAAAGCTCTCGCCGTTTGATTACGGTGTGCTTGTATGCAGTATATAAATATTGCTTGTTTTTTTACACACGATAGTGTATAATCTATTTGTAACCACTATGTGACGTCTGCCCTCAGGCAGAACGGAAAGGAAAGAAAAATGGGAAAAGCATTGATAATCGGTGCCGGCGGTGTTGCCGGAGTAGTAGTCCATAAGTGCTGTCAGAACAGCGAGGTTTTCACTGAGATCTGCATTGCCAGCCGTACAAAGTCAAAGTGCGATGCGCTGAAAAAGCAGGTAGAGGAAAAGGGTACAAAGACAAAGGTAACGACCGCACAGGTAGACGCAGACAGCGTTCCTCAGCTTGTTGAGCTTATAAATAAGGAAAAGCCCGACATTGTCATAAACGTTGCGCTTCCTTATCAGGACCTTACAATAATGGATGCCTGCCTTGAAACAAAGACAGACTATGTTGATACGGCAAACTATGAGCATCCCGACACAGCAAAGTTTGAGTACAAGTATCAGTGGGCATACAGAGAAAAGTTTGAAAAGGCTGGCATCACCGCACTTCTCGGAAGCGGATTCGACCCCGGTGTAACCGGTGTATTCTGCGCCTATGCCCAGAAGCATTACTTTGACGAGATCAATTACATTGATATTCTCGACTGCAACGGCGGCGACCACGGTTACCCGTTTGCGACAAACTTCAACCCCGAGATAAATATCCGTGAGGTATCCGCAAAGGGCAGTTATATCGAGGACGGCAAGTGGGTAGAAACCGAGCCTATGGAGATAAAGAGAGAGTACGACTTTGAGCAGGTCGGCAAGAAGGATATGTACCTTCTGCACCACGAGGAGCTTGAATCGCTCGCACTCAATATCAAGGGTATCAAGCGTATCCGTTTCTTTATGACATTCGGACAGAGCTACCTCACACATCTGAAGTGCCTCGAAGATGTCGGTATGACATCGATAAAGCCCATTATGTACGAGGGCAGAGAGATAGTACCGCTCCAGTTCCTTAAAGCAGTTTTACCCGACCCCGCATCGCTCGGTCCGAGAACAGTCGGCAAGACCAATATCGGCTGTATCTGCATAGGCAAGAAGGACGGCAAGGAAGTACACTACAAGGTTTACAACTGCTGTGACCATCAGGAATGCTACAAGGAGGTCGGCTCGCAGGCTATCAGCTACACGACCGGCGTTCCCGCTATGATAGGAGCAATGATGGTAATAACAGGCAAGTGGAAGAAGCCCGGCGTCTACAACATCGAGGAATTCGATCCCGATCCGTTTATGGACGCACTGAACAAGTGGGGACTTCCGTGGCACGAAACATTTAACCCTGAGCTTGTAGACTGATCACGCAACCGAATACTATGCCCGTCACGCTTTGCGTGACGGGCTTTCTATTTATTCAGCATATTGCCCGGAAGGGAAACCACCGCCTTTGATTTCGGCACGGCAAGCCCTGTCAGCAGCACGGCATTCTTGATCATTCCCTCCCCGAATCTTTTGCGTATATCCCTGATACAGCCATCAGCCTTTTCCATTTTTTCAAGCCTTATCGTATCGTTGAAAAAGCTGTTTTGTATCACCGCACCGCCGTCTACAAGAGAAAATGCGGTTACCGTAAGCGACCGCACAGGATTTACCCAATCGTAATTGTCGCAGAACAGCCTGTATGCCGTATCCGCAATTATCATCGGTGAGCGTGTCGCTGTCGGAAGCTCCGTCTGCCACTCCCTGTTTCTGAGAATGCTCGACCTTGCGTTCACACAAACCTTAGTCGCATACTTGTTTTGAAGCGTCAGCCTTTTCCCTATATCCTGAGCCAGTTCAAGAAGCAACGGCTTTGCGTCCTCGCACCGTGTTATATCCGCTGTGGTCGTCACACCGTGCCCCACGCTTTTTGCAGGCATCGAAAAATCAGCAGGCATAACCTGCGAGTTATCCGTTCCGTTAGCGTAGCATCTTAGCATATATCCGTTCTTGCCAAGCACCTTTGTTATCCACTGAGCGTCGCACTGTGCAAGTTCACCCAGTGTATATATCCCGTAATCGTTCAGCTTTGCAGTAGTTGCTCTGCCCGCCCCTATCATATCGCTGAGCGGAAGATTCCATATCTTCTCACGGAACGTTTCTCTCGGTATCACCGTCACCGCATCCGGCTTTTTCATATCGCTCCCGAGCTTTGCAAACACCTTGTTGAACGATACCCCGACCGATATGGTAAGCCCAAGCTCCTCCTTTACGGTACGCCTTATCTCGTCTGCAACCTTTTCGGGTGCGCCGAACAGCCTTCTCGTACCGCTTATATCAAGCCAGCATTCGTCCATTCCGAATGGCTCGATAAGATCCGTATACCGCTCGTATATCTTCCTTGCAAGCCTGCTGTACCTGAGATATTCCTCAAAGTGCGGCGGTACGATAACAAGCCCCCTGCACTTTGACTTTGCCGATGCCACCGTTTCCGCCGTCTTTACTCCCTGTGCCTTTGCAAGTTCGTTTTTCGCAAGCACTATTCCGTGCCGCTCCTCGACCGAACCGCACACCGCCACAGGATATTTCTTAAGTTCCGGATTCAGCCTGCATTCAACCGACGCAAAGAAATTGTTCATATCGCAGTGAAGTATATCACGTTCCATTTTATCGCCTCTTATCTGTTTCGCTTGACACGATACGCAATTTATGGTATCATAAATACGCAATTAAGTTTCTAATCAAGATTATACGCAATTATTTTGCGTTTGTCAAGAGGAAAATGCAATGTATTTGCATGTTTTTGAATTTTACGGAGGATACGATTATGATTGAACGTTATGATGTCAACGAAGAATGGGCGCATTGCGGAATTATCAAAGCAGGCGATTTCTGTTTTCTCAATTACTGTGTAGGAAATGTCGGCGGAAGTATCGAACAGCAGGTAAACGGCGCATTTGACGAGATGGAAAAGCGTCTTGCACTTGTCGGACTTACACTTGAAAACGTCGTGCAGATGGATTGCCTGTTCAGGGATATATGGGATATTCCCGTCATGGAAAAGGTGATAAAGGAGCGTTTCGGCGGCAAATATCCTGTCCGTAAATCAATACAGACCGAGTTTGCCCATTTCGGCGGAGAAAACGGGCTTAAATTTCAGGCAGACGCCGTAGCATACTGCAAGTAAAGGAGTAATTATGAAATTCTGTGATAAAGTAAAGAAAGAGCGCCGTGCAAAAGGCCTTACACAGCAGCAGTTTGCGGATATGCTCGGTGTATCTCTGAGAACCATAACAAACTATGAAAAGGGTGAAAGCTACCCCAAACAGCGTGAAATATACGGAAAAATGGCTGAGATACTCGGTGTTGACATTAATTATCTGCTTACCGAGAACGAAGAATTCTACATAAACGCAAACGAAAAGTACGGCGCTACAGGCGCACAGCAGGCGAAAGCGCTGATGCAGGAGGTAACAGGACTTTTCGCAGGCGGAGAGCTTGACCAGGATGACATGGACGAGATGATGAAAGCCATACAGGATGCCTACTGGATAGCAAAAGAGAAGAACAGAAAATATGTGTCAAAGCGGAAAGAGCACGAATGTTAAGCTGTTTTAACGAGGCGGTCAACAAGGCTGATGAGCTGATAGCCATTTATGGCAGGTGCTCTCCGAAAAGGCTCGCACGGGAGCTTGATATAGAGGTTCTCGAAAGGGATTTTTCAAAGCAGAAAGGCGCATACAAGCTGATACTGAAAAACCCGTTTATCTTTATAAAGCGTGATCTTTGCGACAGTATGAAAAAAATCGTCCTGATGCACGAGATCGGTCACGACAGGCTCCACAGGGATAAGGCAGACGACAGCGGCGGCTTTGCCGAATATGACATATTCGATATGTGCGATCGTTCTATGGAGTATGAGGCAAATCTCTTTGCGGCACAGTTTCTTATATCAGATGAAGAGCTTTACGATTGCATAAATTGCGGCTACGATATTGACAAAACTGCGGCGGCACTCTGCACCGACCGTAATCTTGTTGCGCTCAAGGTCGATATTCTGAAAAAGCAGGGGGTGAAGCTGCGCTCCCAGCTTCACAACAATAAATTTCTTGCAGGTGACTGAGAATGAGGTTTTTTATGAACAAATTTTTTACACGCTTCAAGGCAAGCGAACACGGCGGCGAATACCTTATGCGGTTTATTTCTGCGTGGCTGTGTTCGCTCATATTGATATTGCCTTTAAGACCGATAAGCAAGGTATTTGACAAAGAATACGCAGGCGAAGCTCCGCATCTGTTGCTTATCCTATTTTTCACAGTATTCTACGGCTTACTTACCGTGTTGCGTTTTATTCCAAAGCTCAGAGATATGAAAACCGACTGTGCCGCATTGCTTATATCGACCGCACAGTTTACAGTTGCTTATGCTGTAGTTATGTTCCGTGAAAAAGGTAGGAATATTGATTTTTTTCTCGGAGTTGTCCTGTTTATAGCCCTCGCTGTATGGTATACTGTAGGAAAGCAAAGGATAAGGCTTCCAAAATTCACAAAGAAATGCTGGATAGCGGTTCTTGCGCTGTCCGCCGTATTTATGCTTGTGTTCACCGCACTTGCAATGGCAATGCGGTATTACAAGCTGTCTACCCCTGCGTTTGATTTTGGGATATTCGCGCAGATGTTCGAGAATATGAAGGACGGGCTTGGACCTGTCACAACAGTCGAACGTAATTATGAGCTGTCACACTTTGCTGTGCATTTTTCTCCTGCGTATTATCTGATGCTGCCGTTCTATATGCTTTTTCCGCACCCGGTAACATTACAGATATTGCAGGGAATATTCGTTACAAGCGGAATTATCCCGGTGTTCCTTATCGCAAGAAAATACGGTTTTTCGCTTATACATTCCTCGCTTTTTTCAGCGATATATGCTTTATATCCGGCATTCACAGGCGGCTGCAGCTACGATATTCACGAAAACTGTATGCTTCCGGCGTTCCTGCTGTGGCTGATATGGGCGACAGAACGTGAAAAAACGATACCGATGCTTGTCTTTGCATTGCTCACTCTTACCGTAAAGGAAGATGCCGCCGTGTATGTTGCGGTGATCGGGCTTTATCTTATACTGTCAGACCGCAGTGAAAAGACAAGAGCGCTCGGTGCTGTGATTTTCGGAGCGGCCTGCGTTTATTTCTTTGCAGTATGCGCTTATCTCAATAACAGCGGGCTTGGGATCATGGAATGGCGGTACAAGGACTATATGTACAGAGGCGGTGCGCTTATCACCTCAATAGTCGTTACGGCGTTTACAAATCCCGGCTACATTCTGTCAAATCTGTTTACGGGCGAAAAGCTGACCTTTACAGTGCAGACGCTTGGTGTACTCGGCGGTATACCGCTTGTAAGCCGAAAGATAGCACGTTATATATTACTGATACCGTTTGTACTGGTAAATCTTATGCCAACCTATCCGTATCAGCACTCGATTTATTTCCAGTACGTTTTCGGCTCGTGCGTTCTTGTTATCTGGCTTTTCATAATGAATATGTCGGAGCTGTCATATAACAGGGCGAGATGCTTTACTGTGTTTTCGCTTATTGCCTGTGCGGTTATGTTTGTGTCAACAATGACAGGCTACCTGAACAATTTCTATGATAACGACTATGAGGCACACGGTGCAGTCATATCCTATCTTGAACAGCTTCCCGACAACGAAAACGAGAGCATCACAGCGAACACGTTCTTTATCGCTCCGCTGTATAAGCAAAAAGAGCTTTATACGATAAATGACCGTGATGTGCCGACAGACGAATCCGCACCGCTTGCCGATATTGTTTTACTTGACAGGACAAACGCAAAGTTTGAAACCAATTATAATTATTTCACCTCACTCGGAATGAAAGAGGTAACGATAGAGGACGAAAGAGTCGCATGCCTTGTAAGCAGACTTGAATTATAAATCTTTTCACGAAAGGACTAAGGAAATATGCAGGAAATAAGATGCCCGAAATGTAATGAGGTCTTTCAGGTGGATGACAGCGGTTATTCACAGATCGTTCAGCAGGTAAGAGATAAGGAATTCGAAAAAGAAGCGGCACGCAGAGCAGAGGAGCTTGAAAAAGCGAAGAACAGCGAGCTTAAAATACTCGAGATGGAGTATGAAAAGAAGCTGGAATCGGCTCTTTCGGAAAAGTCGGACGATATTACGGATAAGGAAAAAAGGATAACCGAGCTTGAAGCAAGGCTTGAAAGCATGGAAAGCGAAAAACAGCTTGCCGTTGCAAATGCTGTCAGTGAGCGTGAAAAAAGATTCAACGAGGAAAGCAGCAAGGCACAGAAGGCTATCAGCGACAAGGAGAGCCTTATAAAACAGCTTGAATTACAGCTTCAGCAGGCGCAGAGCTTACAGCAGGCGGCTCTTGACAAGGCAAAGAGTGAAAACGCACTTGCTCTTGAAAAAAAGCAGAACGAAATAAACGAGCTTAACAGCCAGCTTAAGACCAAGGATAGCGAGGCAGCGCTCAGATGCAAAACGATAGAAGAAAAGTACGCTATTGAGCTTAAAAACAAGGACGAGCTGATAGAGCAGTACAAGGACTTCAAGGCAAGGCTGTCAACGAAAATGGTGGGCGAAACCCTTGAACAGCATTGCCTGACGCAGTTCAATTCTCTCAGAATGTCGGCATTTCCCAATGCCTATTTTGAAAAGGATAACGATGCAAGGAGCGGCAGCAAGGGCGATTTCATTTTCAGAGAATCGTCAGAGGACGGTATAGAATTCATCTCAATTATGTTCGAGATGAAGAATGAGATGGACACCACAGCCACAAAGCATAAGAATGAGGACTTCTTCAAGGAGCTTGACAAGGATAGAAATGAAAAGGGCTGCGAATATGCCGTCCTGGTTTCCCTGCTGGAGCCGGACAGCGAGCTGTATGGCGGCATCACCGATGTCAGCTACCGCTACCCCAAAATGTATGTCATCCGCCCTCAGTTCTTCATTCCCATCATCACCCTGCTGCGGGGCTCAGCACTCCATACGGTGGAATACCGCCGGCAGTTGGCGGAGATCCGTAATCAGAATATCGATATCTCCCACTTCGAGGAGGAAATGAACGACTTCAAGACCCGCTTCGGCCGCAATTACGATTTGGCCAGCCGCAAGTTCAAAACCGCCATCGAGGAGATCGATAAAACCATCGACCACCTGCAAAAGACCAAGGACGCCCTGCTCTCCTCCGAAAATAATCTCCGCCTGGCCAATGATAAAGCCCAGGAGCTTTCAGTCAAGCGCCTGACGAAAAACAATCCCACCATGCAGGCCAAGTTTAAGGAGCTGGAAGCCACCAAAACTCCTCCCCTGCCGCAGGAACCAAACGAATAGCAAAATCAGCACCGTGGAACTGCTCCTCGGTGCTGTTTTCATTCTTCCGCGCGCTCTCCACCCCCGG
>OKSI01000723.1_pt1 | contig 11817 bp, 9 predicted proteins | sample 1606221 | NCBI WGS metagenome assembly OKSI01 (sample SAMEA3879540, study PRJEB24766) | human gut metagenome | biome: human-associated habitat; feature: feces | place: USA | collected 1985/1987 | reverse complement strand
GCATAGGTTTCACGCGCATCCACGATCACGCTGCCGTCCAGCGGAGCCTTGCCGTCGGGCGTGCTGACCTTGAGCGCATAAAGAGAGAAACGCCCGTTGTTCTGCGGTTCGCCCTTGATACCCCACTCGAAACGAACGTCCGAAGGCAGCAACTCGCGCACGGCATCCATACGCAGGTAGCCGGCAACGGTCGCCGTATCGGCAACGGCTACGGAACCCACGACAGCGCCTCCGCCATCATAGGGATTGAGCAGCGAGAAGAGCGGATTTTCCTCGCGGGTATAGCGGGATGCCCCCGAAGCCGAGGCAGCCTCCTCCGCAGCCGGAGCATTGTTCTGCACCTCTGCGATCAGGCTTTCGGTCGTATCTTCGGTACCGGCAGCAGTCGGCTGCTCCTCAGTAAGCGTTTCCTCCACGGCCGCATCGGTCGCCCCGGCAGCCAATTCGTCGCGCAAAAGCTGATCGGCCTGCTCCAGGGCACGCACCAACTCGGTGTTATTATAAGTCGTCCAGAACTCGAGCGAAGCGGTACCCTGCAACAGCTTGCGTACGCGCTCCGGCTCCTTCACGCCCGGCAGCTCGACCAGAATACGGTGCGAATTGGGCAGGCGCTGGATGTTGGGCTGCGTAACGCCGAAATGGTCGATACGACTGCGCAGGATGTTGAACGAAGCGTCGATCGCAGCGTCGGTTTCCTCCTGCAAGATCTTCTCGACCTCGCTGTCCGAGCTGTTCGGCGTGATATCCTTACGATCCGGACTTACGAAAAGCGCAGCCAGCGGAGCACCGCCGGAAACCTCACGATAAGCCTTGGCGAACTCGCCGATGTAGTTGTTGGTACCCTCTTTAAGCGCCTTGTTGGCACGGGCGATGGCCTCCTCGAACATCGGATCGTGTGCGCTGTCACCTGCCAGGGCTTTCAGCACGTCCTCCACCTGCACCTCGAGCATGACATTCATACCGCCCTTCAGGTCGAGACCCAAGTTGATCTCCTTCTCCTTGACCTCCTTGTAGGTGAATGAAATGAATCCGAGATCATAAACGGGCCTGTTCTGCACGGAGTCCAGGTAATAGATCTCCGCCGCCTGACGGAGCGAATCCGACTCCGAAACTTTCGCGGCATACTCGGCCGCCTTTTTCTCCACGCTTCTCGCTTTCAGTGAGAAGGAGAGCTGGTAGATACAAGCAATCGCCAGCAGGATTGCAAGTAACTTGATTACGCCTTTACTTTGCATTGGGTATAAATTAGTTTGTTATAATTTGTTTGTTTCTTTTCCGTTACCCGAAACGGGATTTCAGAAATCCCAATAAACGCACAAAAATAGAAAAAATTGCGGGAAACAAAAAAGGAATAGACAAAAAAACGCTGGAAACCATCCGATTTCACCGTTGAAACCGAAAATCGAAGGAGTGCGATTTCATTTCCGGGCGGCACCCCGACAGCAAAGACCGCACACCGGACGCGCGGGAAAACACCGAAGGAGTCCGACCGTCCCGACCGGCAACAAGGGCGCTGAAAAGCGGTATCGAAGCACCTGTTCCCCGAAACCGCAGCCCGCAATCCGCCCTACAGACAAAAAAGCCAGGGCCGACATACTGCCGACCCTGGCTCTTCTACCGGAAAGTCCGCAAACCGAACCTTCCCTCCAACTTTTTATTTAACCTCTTCGAACTCTACATCTTCGGGCTGATTGGATCCACCCTGCTGCTGACCGTTCGTACCGGCTCCTGCATCGGCATGGGGAGCACCCTGCTGGGCACCGCCCTGCTGCTGTTGCGCGGCATAGATATCCTGCGAAGCAGCCTGCCATGCTGCATTGAGCTCGGCCAAAGCCGTATCGATAGCGGCTACGTCAGCGTTCTTATGCGCTTCCTTCAACTTGCCCAGCGCCGTTTCGATGGCAGCCTTCTTGTCGGCCGGCAACTTGTCGCCGTACTCTTTGAGCTGTTTCTCGGTAGCGAAGATGTTCGAATCGGCGGCGTTGATCTTGTCGATACGCTCCTTCTCCTCTTTGTCCTTCGCCTCGTTAGCCTTGGCTTCGTCGCGCATACGCTGGATCTCCTGCTCGGTAAGACCCGACGAAGCCTCGATGCGGATCTTCTGCTCCTTACCCGTACCCTTATCTTTAGCCGATACGTTCAGGATGCCGTTGGCGTCGATATCGAAGGTCACCTCGATCTGCGGCACACCGCGCGGAGCGGCCGGAATACCGTCCAGGTGGAAGCGGCCGATCGACTTGTTGTCGCGGGCCAGCGGACGCTCGCCCTGGCAGACGTTGATCTCCACCGAAGGCTGGTTGTCGGCCGCCGTCGAGAAGACCTCGCTCTTACGGGTCGGGATCGTCGTATTGGCCTCGATCAGCTTGGTCATCACACCGCCCAGGGTTTCGATACCCAGCGACAGCGGAGTGACATCCAGCAGCAGCACGTCCTTCACCTCACCGGTCAGGACACCGCCCTGGATCGCAGCGCCGATGGCAACGACTTCGTCGGGGTTCACTCCCTTGCTGGGCACCTTACCGAAGAAATCCTCGACGACCTTCTGGATCGCGGGAATACGGGTCGAACCGCCCACGAGGATCACCTCGTCGATCTGCTTGGCATCGAGCCCGGCATCACGCAGAGCTACCTTGCAAGGCTCGATGGTCTTGTGGATCAGGTGATCGCACAACTGCTCGAATTTGGCACGCGTAAGCGTCATAACCAGGTGCTGCGGAATACCGTCGATCGGCATGATGTACGGAAGGTTGATCTCCGTAGTAGTCGAGGACGACAGTTCGATCTTCGCCTTCTCGGCAGCCTCCTTCAGACGCTGCAGGGCCATGGGGTCCTGACGCAGATCGACGCCGTTCTCCTGCTGGAACTTGTCGGCCATCCAGTCGATGACGCGCTGATCCCAGTCGTCGCCGCCCAGGTGGTTGTCGCCCGAAGTGGACAGAACCTCAAACACGCCGTCGGCGAGGTCGAGGATGGAGACGTCGAAGGTGCCGCCGCCCAGGTCGAAGACCAGGATGCGCTGGTCGGTGCCCTGCTTGTCCAGGCCGTAGGCAAGAGCAGCAGCGGTCGGCTCGTTGACGATACGCTTGACGTTGAGGCCGGCGATCTTACCGGCGTCCTTGGTGGCCTGACGCTGGGCGTCGTTGAAGTAGGCCGGGACGGTGATGACGGCGTCGGTGACGGTCTCGCCCAGATACTTCTCGGCGTCGGCCTTCATCTTTGCGAGCGTCATAGCGCTCACCTGCTCGGCGGTGTAATCCTTGCCCTCGATGTCGACGACGGCACGGCCACCCTGGCCCTCCTTGACCTCATACGGCACGGTCTTGATCTCGGAGGTGCACTCGGAGTACTTGCGGCCCATGAAGCGCTTGATGGAGAACACGGTGTTCTTGGGGTTGGTGACAGCCTGGTTCTTAGCGGCCTTACCCACGACGCGGTCGCCGTCGGCACGGAAGCCCACGACGGACGGGGTGGTGCGGTCGCCCTCGGCGTTCACGATAATGGTCGGAGAACCGCCCTCGAGAACGGCCATTGCGGAGTTAGTAGTACCAAGGTCGATACCAAGAATCTTGCCCATTAGAAATTCCCTCTCTCTTGTGCGTTTGCACCGACTCGGCGGTCTGCCGAGCGGTGTTTCGGCTTGTCTTTCAGGATGTAGTGTATCCCCTTATGGGCCGGAATATACAAAATCTAAGTCAATTCATATAAGATTTCTTATTACCGAGAGTTTAGGTTCTTAAATGCGCAGGTAGATGCGCTGATTGAGTTCTCGGCAAATCTATTGAGATCTATGTAGAGATGGCTGAGGTTTGGGTCCGAGGGTGCCTGGGGCTGCCTTGCGGAAAGCTCGTCCCGTTTTGAGAGCTGATACCGGGTCGCAGTTTCCGCTAGCGGGCCCAACCGGAAACTGCGACCCGGTTTTCGGCAAAATAACGGGATGCCCTTTCCGCAGGCGCGCTCAATAGCTCAATATTTCGAGTCACCTTTAGCTAACATTTGCGCAGCTCAACGGCCCCACCTGCGCGTTTTTTAGTAAACCTTGGCATACTCGGCGAACGGTATGAAGATGCCGGCCAGAGGGTATTGCAAACGGTCGCTCCCGTGGTATGTTTTTGCCCGAATCAAACCGGCGCGCATCGCCTGTAGCGTCGGTCAACAGAGAGGAAACTACCATGGCTCATCCCGTAATTGATGCCGACGAGTGCATCGCTTGTGGCGTTTGCGTCGACTCCTGCCCCGCTGGCGTTCTGGAGCTCCAGGACGTCGCTACCGTTGCTGACGAGGACTCCTGCGTCGCCTGTGGCGCTTGCCAGGACGCTTGCCCCGCTGGCGCGATCACCGAGATCGTCGAGGAGTAACAACTCCCCACCTGCACACTCAAAAGTACACCGTGCACAAAAAAGGAGGCCTCCGCATCGCCGCGGAGGCCTCCTTTTGCATTCGTGGGCAGCTAATTGGGGACGGTGTCGGGCTAGGACAAATCATCCTCGTAGGGCATTAAATCGGCTAGGTAGCCTTTCTCCTTGAGCATCGCCTCGATCTCGTCGAGGGTCTGTTCGTCCTCCGCCGCAATGCGATGGAAGTGATAGCCGCTCGTCACCGTTAGCAGCGGAAAGCTCTTGCCGCTCTCGATATCGCGCAGATAGCGCTCGACATCGCGGCGGTTGCGGATGTCCAGGTCGGCCGTGATCTTGCCGTATACGCGGTGATTGACGATTACGTTGAGCACGGCGCCGCCCGCGTCGACGATGCTCGTGAGCTCATCGCCCGCCTGCTCCACGCCGTGGCGAACCTTGACCAGACGCGTGGGCACGGCGGGGCTACTCGCGGCCTCCTGCAGCACGTAGCCGCGATTGGTCGCCACGATATCGTGCCCATCGGCGCGCAGCAGGGCGATGTCTTGCACGACAATCTGGCGGCTCACACCCACCTCGCGGGCAAGCGTGCTGCCCGATACGGGCCCCTTGGCCCCCTCGAGCACGGCCATGATGGCACGGCGACGCTCGCGGGCGTCCATTATTTACCGTCCAGCAGACGCAGGTGCTTAAGCGAGAGGTCGAGGATCGGCGCGGAGTGCGTCAGGGCGCCCGAGCTAATGTAGTCGACGCCCAGATCAGCCAGGGCGCGGATATTGCTGGCGTCCACGTTGCCCGAGCACTCGGTCTTGGCGCGACCGGCGATAAGCTCGATAGCGGCGGCCATGTCGTCATGGGTCATGTTGTCGAACATGATGATGTCGGCGCCGGCCTCCACGGCCTCGCGCACCATGTCCAGGTTCTCGCACTCGATCTCGACCGTCGTGGTAAACGATGCATGGGCGCGCGCCATCTCGATCGCACGCGTCACGCCACCGGCGGCATCGATGTGGTTGTCCTTGAGCATGACGGCCGTCGACAGGTTGTAACGGTGGTTGCTGCCGCCGCCGATCTCGACCGCGGCCTTCTCGAAGACGCGCATGCCCGGCGTGGTCTTGCGCGTGTCGACGAGCACGGTCTTGGTTCCCTCGAGCGCCGCGGCCATGCTGTGCGTGTAGGTAGCGATGCCGCTCATGCGCTGCAGGTAGTTGAGCGCCACGCGCTCGCCCGAAAGCAACACGCGCGCATCGCCGCGCACCTGACCCACATGGTCGCCGGCGTGCACCTCGTCGCCATCGGCAACGTCGAGCAGCACCGAGCTCTGCGAATCCAGCAGCTCAAAGGTGCGGGCGAACACATCCAAGCCGGCGATGATGCCATCGGCCTTGGCGATAAGCTCAACGGTAGCGGGACGCGCCGTGGGGCACACGCTCGCCGTGCTCACGTCCTCAAACGTAATGTCCTCGCGCAGAGCCTGCAGAATCAGATCATCGACGACGAGCTTCATGGTAATGGGATTCATGGTCTACTCCTCCACGGTCTGCGTGCTGGCGGCACGGGCCAAATCATCGATTGCCAGGGTGTCGGCGCTCAGGGCGCGATGACGGCCATCGAGCGCGGGCTCGCCCGCCTGCTCCACGGCCAGCGACTCGCCGGTGCGCATACGCCAAGCAGCGCGACGACCCCAGACTAGGGACTCGAGCAGGCTGTTGGAAGCTAGGCGGTTCTTGCCGTGAACGCCGTTGCAAGCCGTCTCGCCCGCGGCATAGAGCTCGGGCATCGAGGTGCGGCCATCCTTGTCGACCCACACGCCGCCCATAAAGTAGTGCTGCGTGGGAGTGACGGGAATGGGCTCGTCCAAGATATCGCGGCCGTCCTCCAGGCAGCGCGCGCGGATATTGGCAAAGTGCCCGGTCACCACGTCGCGCTCGACGGGGGCAAAGCTCAGCCACTCGTGCTCGGTGCCGTCCTGCCTCATCTGCTCGCGGATGGCGGCGGCGACAACGTCACGCGGCTGCAACTCGTCGGTAAAGCGCTCGCCGGCGGCATTGAGCAGAATCGCGCCCTCGCCGCGGCAGCTCTCGCTGATCAGGAAGGTGCGGCCCGGCTGCGGCGAGAACAGTCCCGTGGGGTGGATCTGCACGTAGTCCAGGTGCTCCATCGTGATGCCGTGCTCCTGCGCGATGTAGCAGGCGTCACCGGTGAGCTGCGGGTAGTTGGTCGAGTGGTCGTACACGCCACCGATACCGCCCGTTGCCCACAGCGTGTGGCGGGCATGGATCTTAAACAGCTCGCCGGCATGCACACCCTCGGCGACATTTGCCAGCTCGTCGGCGGGGCGAGCTGAATCGTCCTCGTCCACGGCAACGGCGACGACGCCGGTGCACACCGTGGCGCCGTCACGCTCGCCCGTTAGAATGTCGGTCATGGCCACGTGCTCCAAAATCTGCACGTTATCCAGCTTGCGAACGGCCTGGAGCAGCTTGGTCGTGATCTCCTTGCCCGTAATGTCGGCATGGAAGGCAATTCGCGGACGGCTGTGCGCGCCCTCGCGGGTAAAGTCGAGGCTACCGTCGGCCTTGCGCTCAAAGTCCACGCCCATGGCCAGCAGGTCGTTGATGACCGAGCGGCTCGAGCGGATCATGATGTCGACGCTCTCGCGGCGGTTCTCGTAGTGGCCGGCGTGCATGGTGTCCTCAAAGAAGGCATCGTAGTCCGAGCCTTCGGGCAGCACGCAAATGCCGCCCTGCGCGAGCATCGAATCGCACTCGTCGACCGCGCCCTTGGAAAGCATGATCACGCGCGTGCTCGTCGGCAGATTGAGAGCCGCATACAGGCCCGCCACGCCGCAACCGGCAATGACGACGTCACACTCCATATCGGGGTATTGTTTGGTTTCCACAGGAATCCTCTCCCTTGTAATGTGGCATAAGGGACTGCCCCTCATGTCACATTGTTCTAGCGCGCTGCGTACTCGAGCATACGGTCGAGCGTGAGCTTGGCCTGGTCTGCCGCCTCGTCCGAGACGCCGATCTGCACCTCGCCCTCGCCCGTCTCCAGGCAGCGCACGAGCTTTTCGAGCGTGATGAGGTCCATGTTGACGCAGGTGGGCTGCACCGCGGGGAAGTAGAACTTCTTGCCGGTGCCCTGGCAGCGGCGCTCGAGCTCGTAGAGCACGCCGCGAACCGTCACGATAATGAACTCGCTCGCGTCGGACTCCTCGGCATACTTGATGATGCCGGCGGTGGAGCCGATGTAGTCGGCCTCGGCCAGGACGTCGGCCTTGCACTCGGGGTGCGCCAGCACGAGCGCGTCGGGGTGGGCCTCCGTCGCGTCGACGATCTGCTCGACGGTGATGATGTGATGGCGCGGGCAGTAGCCGTTGTTGAGGATGACGTGCTTTTGCGGCACCTGCTCGGCTACGAAGCGGCCCAAGTTTTGGTCGGGAATGAACAGGATATGCTGCTGCGGCAGCTCGGACACGATCTTAACGGCGTTGGAGCTGGTGACGCACACGTCGCTCCAGCTCTTGATCTCGACCGTGGAGTTGACGTAGCAGACCACGGCAAGGTCGTCACCGTACTCGGCGCGCGCTGCATCGACTGTCTCGCGCTTGACCATGTGCGCCATGGGGCAGTCCGCGCCCGGCTCGGGCAGCAGCACGGTCTTAGTGGGATTGAGCAGTTTGGCGCTCTCGCCCATAAACTCCACGCCGCACAGCACGATAGTCTGCTGCGGCAGGCTCTTGGCGAGCTTTGCCAGGTAGAAGCTGTCGCCGACGTAATCAGCCACGGCCTGCACCTCGGGCGCCACGTAATAGTGCGCCAGGATCACCGCGTCACGTTGGGTTTTTAGCTGCTGAATGGCCTCGACGAGCTCTGCGGGCACCAGTGCCGCGCGCTCCGTTGCCGTCGTTGCCGATGCCAGGCCGGCCGCGATATCGCGTGCAAGCTCCGACGCATCCATGTTCGCGCTCTGTGCCATCAAGGCCCCTCTCTTTTGGCGAATCTTGGGGCTTTAGTATGACACCTAGGTTTACAGCTGACAAGACAGCTGTAAACCTAGGTGTAAAGTTGAAATAAAAATTCAATCATGCGGCAAGTCCATTTTCGAACTGGCAAGCTGAGGATAGCCGGGCTTTCGATAGCGCAGGAGGCATCTTTCGCCACCGCAACACCGCTTGGCGCGAGCTGCACGCCGTGGGGCGCAAACGGTCCGCACCCCCGCAAGCGGCGCGTGCCCGATGTGGCAAAATCGAACTACTTAAGGGGGCCGAATGCTCAAGATTATTGCCTGCGACGATGATGTCGCTTTTCTAGATAGACTGCACCGGATGATCGACCGTTGGTCGACCGAGACGGGCACGGCGGTCGATGTTGCGCTCGTCACGCGCGGCGAGGACCTGCTGGCCCGCCATGCCGCATCGCGCGCCGACATCATCTTGCTCGATATGATCATGCCGCTCGTCAACGGCATGGACACCGCACGCGAACTGCGCCAGGCCGACACCGCCGTGCGCCTGGTGTTCCTCACCTCGTCGCCCGAGTTCGCGCTGGAATCCTACGAGGTCCGCGCCTTCGACTATCTGCTCAAGCCCGTGACTTACGAACGCCTGGCGCGATTACTCGACGAGCTTTCGAGCATGCGCCCGGCGGCAACCGACGAGCTCGTGATCAAAACTTCCTTTGGCTACCACGCCTTGCGCCTGTCCGACATCGAATATGCCGAGGCGCGCAACAAGCACGTGGTCTTCCACCTGCGCGACGGACGCGATATCGAGGCACTCGAGTCGTTCCGCAGCGTCGAGGACCGCTTGGAGCAAAACGCGGTCTTCTTTAAATGCCACCGCAGCTACCAGGTCAACCTGCGCAATATCGATCACTTTGACCGCACGGACATCGTCATGCGCTCGGGCGCGTGCATCCCGCTTTCGCGCAGCTGCAAGCAGGGATTCCAAGACGCCTACTTTGCGGTGCGCTTTGAGGGCGGGAGGCGCTGATGGTCTCCTCGGTCGAAATGATCCTTTGGGCAATCCACCACGCCACGACGCTGCTCTTTGGCGTCTTTGCCTCGGCGGCGCTGTGCGGTGTCGAGATCAACCGGCGTCATGCGCTTGAACTGGTGCTGGTCGGCGTCGTGACCGGCGCTGCCTTTTCGATCGCCAATGCCGTCGGCGGCGAGCTTTTCGCCCGCCAGGTATATCCGCTCGTCGTGCATCTGCCGCTCGTCATCTATTTGTGCGCGCGCTACCGCCTGAGCCCGCTGCTTGCCGTGCTCGGCATTACGAGCGCCTATCTGAGCTGCCAGTTCAGCAATTGGATGGGCATCGCCGCATTTGCCGCAACCGATTCTCAGATCGCGTACTATCTGGCGCGCATCGCGACCACACTCGCCGTCTTTGCCGTCCTGTTGCATTGGGCCGGCGACATCGGTCCGCGCTTGGCGATTAAAAGCACCACCGAGCTGAGCATCCTTTTAATCCTACCGCTCGTCTATTACGTCTTTGACTATGCCACCAACGTCTATACCACGCTGTTCCACTCGGGCTCGGTGGTGACGGTTGAGTTTTTGGCATTTGCGCTCTGTGCCTTCTATCTTATGTTTCTTGCCGTTTACCTACGCGAATACGAAGAAAAAGAAGCTGCCGAGCGTGAACGCTGGATGCTCGAGACACGCGACAGCGCCGCCATCAAAGAGCTCGAGGCCTGGCGTCAATCTGGGCGCGAGCTGTCGATTCTTCGCCACGATATGCGCCACTTCCTACGCGGCCTGGCCGCTTTAATTGAGGAGGGCCACACCGACGAGGCGCTCAAACGCATCGACGAACTCTGCGAAGCCGGCGACCGCACCGCCGTACGCCGCTTCTGCGCCAACGAGACCGTAAACATCGCGCTTTCGTCGTTTGGCTCGGATATCAGCAAGCGCGGCATTTCCGCCGACTTGCGCGCCGCCGTGCCCCAGAGCGTGCATGTGGCCGATGTCGACCTGTTCAGCGTGCTTTCGAATGCCCTGGAAAACGCCATTGCCGCGGCGAGCACCGCCCCCGAGGGCAAGCGCTTTGTCGATCTTGATCTGCGGTTTGAGGACGGGCAGCTGCTGCTTTCGGTTTCCAACACATTTGGACGGGCGCCGCACATGGTCGACGGCATGCCCGTGGCTCAGCACGCCGGTCACGGCTTTGGCACCAAGAGCATTAAGCTCGCCGTGGAGCGCATGAACGGCAACTGCCAGTTCCGCATTAACGGCGATCGGTTTGAGCTGCGCGTTGTGATGTAAGGGCGCGGACGCGACGGATTTGCGTTCCGCGGGTGCGGCTCGCCCGCTCGGGGTCTTTTGTCGATGCGGGCTCGCTACAGCGGCGCGGCTGCCGGGGTCAGCTGCTTGATGTATGCCCACATGCGCTGCTTGGCGGCTTTGTCAGTGAGCGCCGCCTCAAAACCGTCGAGCGCGAGCACGCGGCGGCCCTGCACATGGGCGACCAGGCCGGGCTTGAGCATGGCGGTGTCGAAGTCATCGATCGCCACGAGCATATCGGCGTAGGTCTCGCGCATGGCGTCAGCCGCGTTGTTGTCGAGCAGTAGCACCGCCTCGGGGTCCAAAGCCTCAAGCGCCTCACGGAACAGCTCGCACGGCAGAGTCTCGCCCACCGCGACCGCTCCGTCACCCACGCCGGCGACGCTTGCCAGCACGCAAAAATCTTCGGGCGCGTAGCCGATGGCGCCAAGCGCCTTGCGCAACGCCGCGCCATCCGGGCCGGCGGCAAGCTCGCCACCCGAACGCTCGGCCTCGTCCAAATCGCCTTTGACCAGCACGATCGGCGAGCACGCGTTGCCCGCGATACGCACGCCACGACCCGCGAGCGATGCGAGCTCCTGCTCGGTCGCCTGGGCGATGGCTTCTTTTTTCTGGCTTTGTGACGTGGGCATGCGCTCTCCAATCATTTGCGTGCCCACCATTATATAAAAGAGCCGCCCGCGAGTGGTTGCTTTACGAGCCGCTGGGTATAAGCACGGTCGTACTGAGTTTTACGCGGCCGAGCCGCGTCGCATTATGGAGGTCACCATGGCTGACATTAATCAGATTACCCCCGAGAACTTCGATTCCATCGTTAACGACAGCCTGCCCGTGCTGGTCGATTTTTGGGCACCGTGGTGCGGACCCTGTCGATCCCTCTCGCCCATCGTTGACGAGGTTGCCGATGAGCTGGCGGGCAAGCTTGCCGTTGCCAAATGCAACGTCGACGACAACCAGGATCTGGCCATGAAGTATGGCGTCATGAGCATCCCCACGCTGATTGTGTTTAAGAACGGCGAGGAGATTGACCGCTCGGTTGGCGCTCTGCCCAAGGCGAGGCTGCAGGCGCTGCTGGAGAAGCATCTGTAATACGCTTGTTACTTGTCTGCCGTCCATGAGCGGTTTTGCACCGCTCGCCGGAGCGCCAAACGCAAGGCATGCGACCACGGAT